>ERZ1645192.356-NODE-356-length-37349-cov-7.577626_pt1 | contig 37349 bp, 30 predicted proteins | sample MGYA00575354_ERZ1645192 | MGnify/ENA primary metagenome ERZ1645192 (study PRJEB40844, sample SAMN11349763) | freshwater sediment metagenome | isolation source: river sediment | host: Sediment | place: India: Faizupur Khadar , New Delhi | collected 2017-02-21 ...
TACCCCGTATAATACATACAGGTTCAAGGGTTACCCGGCCGGTCCCATATGCAGCGTCTCGAAGGCGTCGATCCTGGCCGCGCTTGACCCCGCTCCGGTCGATTATCTCTACTTCGTTTCGAAAAACGATGGCACCCATGTCTTTTCCCGGGACATGGCTGAACATAATAAGTACGTAACCATGTATCAGAGAACCAGGACAACACATTAATAAGGAGGAATGTATGGCAAAAGATGTTGCAGTTATCGGCGTTGGCCAGACGTACTTTGTCAGGGGCTACGAAGGCTCCATCAGGGAACTGGCCTTTGAAGCCTTCAGAGAAGCGATGCAGGATGCGAACCTTACCACGAAGGACGTGGACGCATCCATATTCTGCTCCGCCCCGGAATATGACAAACAGAGGTCGCCGGCCGGCGTGTTGGCTGAGTACCTTGGCCTTGTGCCGCAGCCGACATTCTATGTTGAGACAGTTTGCTCGTCAAGCACCGTCGGCGTCAAGATCGGCTACAGTATGATCAAGGCCGGCCTCCACGACATCGTCGTAGTGCTCGGTTTCCAGAAGATGTCGGAGATCACCTCCGCCGAATCCCAGGAGAGAATGGGGCGCGGCGGCGATATCCAGTGGGAAGCCCCGTTCGGCACAATGATGCCTGCCTACTATGCACTGTATGCTCAGGCATACCTCGCAAAGAACGGCCTTACCCTTGATGACCTCAGGGACGTCAGGGTCAAGGCGGCAACCTACGGCCAGATCAACGAAAGGGCCGTCTACCGCAAGGGCGTGAAACCGGAAGATTTCGATCCCAATAACCCGGATGCCAAGATGGCAGGCCCCGTTGCATCACCTCTTCGCGTCGGCGACTGCTGCGCGAACGCAGACGGCGCATCATGCATCATTCTTGCAAATGCCGAGAAAGCAAAGGCCTTCCAGAAGAAACCGGTCTGGATCCTCGGCATAGGCGCCGCATCGGAAGTGGTCAACATGGCATCCCGCCCCGACTTCTCAAAGGGCATCCAGGTCGCCAAGGCAGCTGCCGGCCAGGCCTATAAAATGGCAGGCCTCGGCCCCAAAGACATTAACGTGGCCGAAGTCCACGACTGCTTCACCATTGCAGAGATCATGGCATACGAAGGCCTCGGATTCGCACCGGAAGGCGACGGCAAGCAGCTTATCCGCGAGAAGGCAACCTACAAAGAAGGCAGGATCCCCGTCAACGTTGACGGCGGCCTCCTCTCAAAAGGTCACCCCATCGGAGCAACGGGTGGCTCGCAGATCCGGACCATTGTCCTTCAGCTCAGGGACGAAGCCGGACCGATGCAGGTAAAAAATCCTCAGATCGGCCTCAACCACAACATTGGCGGTGTAGGCCTTTACGGAAACGTCACAATTTTTGGGAGGGACTAAGATGGGATTCGATAAATTTGGAAGAAAAAGCTTCACCAGCTTCACGAAAACCGGAAAATTCGTAGACCTCCTTGCCGAAGGCAAGGTCGAGGGAACGGTCTGCAAACAGTGCGGCGCCAAGTATTTTCCGCCGCGCGCCGACTGCGCAAAATGCTTATCCAAAGACTACGATTGGTTCGAACTGCCCGCGAAAGGTACGCTGGAAACATTCACCACGGCCATGTACGCACCGTTCGGTTTTGAGGCCGACGCACCGTACACGATGGCAGTCGTCGATTTCGGAGACGGCCTGAAAGCCTTCGCCCGCCTCGCAAAGGACTTCGCCGAACCGAAGATCGGCATGACCGTGGCGGTAAAGCCCCTGAAATACGAAGACGGCCAGCTGACATTCGAAATAACAAAAGCATAACAAAACATAGCCCAATAAAAAAGGCCGCTTCCGGGCGGCCTTTTTTATTGATACTCCCTGCCGTCACCCCGGCGAAGGCCGGGGTCCAAGGTTTTTCTGTATCTTATCTTTCCCCATGCCAGGGTTGTGAAGTGCATCAAGGACAAACCTTAGATTCCGGTGTCACGCACCGGAATGACGAATAAAATATTGAAGGCATAGTCTCTTCGCCAGTATGACAGCGGGAAAATCGCCCTTTCTTTCTTTGGCTGTTTCTTTTACAATTACCTGACAAAGGGGAAACATGACCAAAGAATTCATCCTCGAGATATTCAGTGCCGCGGCGATGCAGCGGTGGAACGACAAGATCCGGCCGGTGGAGCTCAAGGAGCTGGATAAACAGGCGCACAAGATGACGATTGCGTACTTCCTCGGGAAATTCGAGGAATCGACCGAGGGGTTCAGCTGGCTCGAGATCATCGAGGGAGGGCTTTTCGAGTTTCTCGAACGCCTTGTTATAACGGACCTCAAGCCCCAGATATTCAACAGGATCAAGGAAGACAGGAAGAAATACCGTGAACTGACCGGATGGGTCTTCGCGAAATTGGAGCCCATTCTCGCCCCGCTGGGAAGGGAATTTGTCGAACGTTTCCAGCATTATTTCGCAAGCACCGACAACACCGTCAACAAAAGGATCATCAACGCCTCACATTTTTATGCGACGCGCTGGGAGTTCGACATCATCGAACGGGCCAATCCGGCCGGGTACGAGATCCCCGAGATCAGGAGCTTTCTCCAGGAGCGCCAGGAGCGTTACTACGATCTTGCCGGTATCCAGCAGCTCGCCCTGTTCCAGAAATACCGGAACTTCCTCGACCTGTGCGGACAGCTGCGTTTCCAGTACCGCTGGAGCCACATAAACATGATACCCCGCACGTCGGTGCTGGGACACATGCTCATCGTTGCCATCCTCGCGTATCTTTTCTCGCTGCAGATCGAAGCATGTCCCAGACGCTGCTTTAACAATTATTTCACCGGGCTGTTCCATGATCTCCCCGAGGTCCTGACACGCGATATCATATCGCCCGTCAAACGGTCCATCGAGGGGCTCGACTCCCTCATCAAGGCCTATGAGAAAGAGCAAATGGACAAGGAGGTATTCAACCTGATCCCTCCCGACTGGCATGACGAGATGAAAACCTTCACCGAGGATGAATTCTCGAGCATTGCCGATGTCGACGGCGTCATTGTCAGGACGGACACGGAAACAATAAGCCGGCAGTACAACGAGGACCGGTACAACCCCCGTGACGGTGCGATGATCAAGGCGGTCGATGACCTGGCCGCATATGTCGAAACATACTGTTCGCTGGAAAATGGGGTCCGGTCGCCTGAACTCGCACAGGCGCGCAGGTCGATACGAGACAAATACCGTGATACGGTCATCGGGAACATCCTTTTCCATGCCCTATTCGCACAATTTTGACCGGTCATGGTACATAATTGTTTGACCGGCCCGACAGAACGCATCGTACAGTTACCAGCGCAAAGATGCCGAAAGCCCTTCATAAGCCGGTAAAGGGCCCTCTTCATTTCACGACAGGGCTCCATGTCTTACGGATTCATCCGTAAGACCATCACCACTTTCCCCTGGATGCGGACATTCGCTGCGTCGTGGAACACGGGCAGCATGTAGGGATTGCACGGCTGAAGCCGTATCTTTTGGCCCTTTTCGTAATAGATCTTTTTGAGGGTCACTTCCTGCTCGCTCTCGAGCCAGCACGCGGCGACCTCGCCGTTGTTCACGGAATCGGCCTCTTCCATCACCACAATGTCAGAATCGGCTATCATGGCGTCCACCATGGAATTTCCCCTGACCCTGAGCGCAAAGAGGCGCCTTCCTTTCCGCATTATATCGCGCGGGACATCGATCATCTCCTGGCCGGCGGCGCTTTGCCTGTCCATGGAAGGCACGCCTATCGGCTGGCCGGCTGCGATCACCCCAAGGAGCGGCACACAGGCAGGCCCTTCCTCATCCCCCACGAGGCCGATGCTGCGCGATCGGACCCTGTCCCTCGTGATCAGCCCGGCCTCCTCAAGCTGTTCCAGGTGATACTGCACCACGGACGGGCTTTTTATTCCGCAATGGCCCGCAACCTCACGCACGGACGGTGAATAACCATTGTCACGCCTGAACACCCTGATAAATTCAAGTATGTTTTCCCGGGTATCTGTTTTTCTGACCATAGAACAAGTGTACTACAAACAGGGAAAAATTTGAAGCAAATTTTTCCCTGTTTGCGTTCTACGTTTTAGGTTCTACGTTAAAAAATACATTTTCGAAATTAAAGTGTTTTCCTAATAATAACAGAATTCTTCTGAAACGTAGAACGTAGAACGCGGAATGCGGAATTAAAAAAAGTGCTTGCCAAATTAGAACATATGTTCTAATATTACCTTTATGCGTGCTGCCTGTCTTTATATCCCCCATTTCTATTGCCAGATCGAATACGGGAAGGATCCTTCCTTACGAAACAGGCCTGTCGTGATCGTGGGCATGCCCGAGGAAAGAGGGTTTATCATGGATTGTTCAGAAGAGCTTGCCCGAAGAGGGGTTGTTCCCTCGATGCCGCTTAAAGACGTCTATCATCTCTGCTATGATGCAACGCCGGTACTCGCACGCAGGAAGGAATACGGGACCGTATGGGAAGACATCCTCTCTTCTATCGCGGAGATAACCCTGCGCATCGAGCCAAAAGAACCGGGCACGGTATTTCTCGATATCACGAGGCTTCCCGGTATGTTCACAAGCGAAGAGCGGATCGCGCGCGCCCTTACCGACATGGTGTCCGAAAAATTCGGGCTCGATGTCACAATGGGCGTCGGCAATTCCCGATTCCTTAGCCATGAGGCCGCCTCGTCGGCGCCGGGCAATGTGCGTGTCGTTCCCCCGGGTACGGAAAGGGATTTCCTCTCCCCTGTCGGGATAGACCGCCTGCGGGTACCGGACGGCATTCGCGAAAGGCTGCATCTTCTCGGCCTCGATTCATTGGGACAGATAAGCGCATTTACATTGTCCGCCCTCACCTCGCAATTCGGGGCTGCGGGGAAAGAACTATGGGAGATCGCGAACGGGGTCGGCGACCAGGGCAGGATACCCTGCGCTTTCACCATCACCGATATAGACCGGGAAATGGTCTGTGAAGGGCCCGTCTGTTCACGGCAGGAGATCAAGGCCGCCCTTCTCGAACTTCTCGACGGGCTGTGCCGGGAACTCGAGGAGCTGGGTAAGGCCTGTCGCATGATAAAGCTCGTTTTCGACCTCGAGAACAGGACGTTCTTTGAGAAAGATTTTTTTATGCACGGCCCTACGGCACACAAAGACGACATGCTGCTGAGGATCATGGCGGGACTCGAAGGGGCCGAGTTTTCAAGCCCGGTCAGGATAATGAGCGTACGCGCCGGGGCCCTTGTCAATTACACCGGGAAACAGGAAAGGCTTTTCCGGAACCGCAGCGGTATTGAAAAGAGCATGACCGAGATCAGGGGATTCTTAAGAACAAAATACGGGTCGATGCCGCTTGTGCGCGCTGTCAGGAACGACAGTGCGGCCCTCCTGCCCGACGACAGGTTTATCTTTGTCGAACCATGAAAGCTTCACCCTTCGGCCCCGAACCTCTACCCGTTATTGCCGTTAAAAACAGGCCGGTATGGGTCATTCTCAGAAAGAAGAAACAGAAAGTTCAGAGAATCGTCAATATCTGGCGGATCGACGACGCCTGGTGGCGCAAGCCCGTTGCCCGTATGTACTACGCAATTGAACTTGAAAGCGGCAGCCGGATAACGGTTTTCCAGGACCTTGGGTCGGGTGACTGGTACCTGCAGAACTGGTCCGTCTGAGGCCCCATGTACACCGAACTGCATGCCCATTCAAATTTTTCTTTTCTCGACGGGGCTTCGCCGACGCACGCCCTCGTCGAGCGCGCCGCGTCCCTTGGCATGAAGGCCCTCGCCATCACCGACCATGACGGGCTCTACAACGCATGCGTTTTTACGAGGCTCGCAAAACAGGCGGGAATAAAACCCATTATCGGCGCCGAACTGACATGCGAAGGGGAGCGGCACCTTACCGTGCTCGTTGAGAACGGGAAGGGGTATGCAAACCTGTCCAGCCTGATCACCGGCGGACATCTCGCAGGCTCCAAGGGAAGGCCGCTATTGTCCGTGGCCGGGCTTCGGGGCCGGACGGAAGGCCTCATTTGCCTGTCAGGCTGTGCACGGTCTGAGATAAACCGCCTTCTTCTAAAACGGGAAATGCGGGCCGCATACGGGGCGGCAAAAATGTACAGGGAACTTTTTGGCAAAGAAAATTTCTATATCGAGCTCCAGGTGCATCTTAACCCCGAAGACAGGGACCTGTGCCGCCAATTGACAGAAATGGCGCAGATTCTCGGCCTCAAGACCGTGGCCTCAAATAATGTCCACTATGCCACACGGGACGGGCACACCCTTCACGATGTCCTCACCTGCATACGGCACGGGGTGACCCTGGAAAGATCGGCCCCCTTCCGGAGGCTAAACTCGGAATTTTACCTCAAGGGCCACAAAGAGATGCTCGAGCTTCCCTTTATGCCCCGGGATGCCGTCCTGAGGACCGAAGAGATAGCCCGGAGGTGCACGTTCAGCCTGGATTTCTCTTCGTTTTCCTACCCGGATTTCCCCCTGCCGGAAAATGAGACCGCAGCAGGGCTCCTCAAAAAAATGGCTTTGCAAAAAGCCCGGGAGCGCTACGGCACCCTGACGGAAGAGGTCCTGGCACGGATCGAGGATGAGACCGGCCTCATTGAGCAGAAAGGTCTTTCGGGATACTTCCTCGTTGTCCGGGACATCATCGAATACGCCCGGAAAATGGGGATATCCGCACAGGGCAGAGGCTCCGCCGCAAGCTCTGTCGTGGCATATGTCCTCGGGATAACCCCTGTCGACCCGATACGCCACAGGCTTTTCGTGGGGCGCTTCCTCAATGAACTGAGCATCCCCGATATCGACATCGATATCGCGACAAACAGGCGCGAGGAAGTTATCAGGTACGTCTATGACACGTACGGCAGTGAGCATGCCGCAATGGTCTGCACGTACGTGACCTTCCAGGGGCGCAATGCGATACGCGAGGCCGGAAAGGTGCTTGGGCTTCCCGCACACATCCTCGACAGGATGGCGAAGTCGACCTGTGCATACGGCAGGCGCGGGGCCGTCGAGTCATTGAAGGAGGTCCCCGAATTCAGAGCGTACCTCGATTCCGGGGCCTGGGAGCATTTCAGCAGGATATGTACGCAGATATCGGGCTTCCCGAGACATCTTTCCATTCACGTCGGGGGCATGATAATCACCCCGAGGCCGATATCGGAAATTGTTCCCCAGGAGCATGCCCGCGCAGAAGGACGGATCGTCTGCCAGTGGGACAAGGATTCCGTCGACGATGCGGGGCTTATCAAGTTTGACCTCCTGGGCCTGAGAATGCTCTCCCTGATCGACGATGCCAAAGAACTTATCCTCAGGCACAGGAGGATCGACCTCGATCTCGACCGCCTTGCGCCCGACGACCATCGTGTCTATGACATGATAAGCGACGCGGACACGGTCGGGGTGTTCCAGGTGGAAAGCCGGGCGCAGATGCAGACACTGCCCAAGATGAGGCCGCGCTCTTTCGAAGACCTCACCATCGAAGTGTCCATCGTCCGGCCCGGTCCCCTCCAGGGGAATATGGTCCATCCCTTCATACGCCGTCGGCAGGGCAAAGAACCCGTTGTCCATCTTCACCCGAAGCTGGCCCCGATCCTGAACGAGACGCTCGGTGTGATACTCTTCCAGGAACAGATCCTCGAGGTGGCAATGGCCATAGCCGGATTCACGGCGGGAGAAGGGAACAAACTGCGCAAGGTAATGGGCCGGAAGAACGCACGAGAGGAGCTCCTCAAGTGGCATCGGCGTTTTCTCGAGGGGGCAGAAAACCAGGGCATAGACAGCGATACCGCGACAAAGATATTCGACCACATCTGCGGCTTTGCCGATTTCGGTTTTTGCAAGAGCCACGCCGCCAGCTTTGCGGTCCTGTGCTATCGGTCCGCCTACCTGAAATACCACTACCCGGCAGAATTCTATTGCGCCCTTCTCAATAACCAGCCCATGGGCTTTTATGAACCGGAGGTGATCATAGGGGACGCAAAAAGGCACAATGTACCTGTCCTTCCTGTCGACATCAACAGGAGCATGTGGAACTGCACGATCGAGGAAGGCTCCGTCAGGACCGGCTTCAGATACGTGAAGAGGATCGGGGAGGAGAAAGGGGACCGCATCATAACGGCGCGCAGCCGGGGGCTGTTTTCCTCATTGCAGGATTTCGCCGACCGGTCGGGGCTCGACTCGAGGTCCCTCCAGAACCTCGTTGCGGTCGGGGCATTCAGCGCCATAAAAAATTCGCGCAGGCAGCTTCTCTGGGAAGCGGGGACAATACGGACGGCGGGGCTCACAGGGCTCAATGCCGTTAAGGCACATGAAAGCCCGCCCATCCCCGAAATGACGACGGGCGAGGAAACGATCACCGATTACATCTACCAGGGGTTCTCCCCGTCCCGCCACATCATCAAGCTTTACCGGGAAAAGCTCGACAGGCTTGGCGCAGTCCCGAGCGACAGGCTCACCGAACGCGCTTCCGGCAGCAGGGTCCTCGTCGCAGGGTACATGGTCTGCCTGCAGATGCCCCCGACAGCGAAGGGAAGATTCTCATTCATCACCCTCGAAGACGAATACGGCCTTATCAATCTCGTGATAAGGCCGGAAGTTTACAAAGCGTACCGGACCGTCATACGCCTCGAGCCCCTCCTCCTTGTCGAAGGCATTGTCGAAAAGAAAAACAGCCTGATCAACATAAAGGCAAACAGGATCGAAAGCCTTGCGCGATAGCGTACAAAGACACCTTACGGCTGACTGACCGTGACGGTCAATTCCCTGTCGAGCTTCATTTCCTGGAGAAAGTGAGGTTTTATGAAGACTTTTATGACCGCCCTGCCCGGCTTTTGCGCTCTGAACTCCTTCGCAAGCACCGTGTCCGCAACAAGCCAGCCGTCGTTATCCATGGAAAAGACGCCTGCCCTGACATCACGAGGCGTGGCCAGCGCATCGCCATCGACCCGGACATCATAGAAAGGCCCGCTCTTGCTGCCTTCCCTGCCATAAGAGAGCATTGCGGTCTCTCCAAGGGGAAGAAGGCCCTCTTCCCCGAGGTAGAAAAAAGTGAAGTTCTTGACGATAAGTCCTCCGTCGAATTTGGTCGCGCTGACTGTGAGGGTATTCTTGCCCACCCTCCACGCCGGATCCAGGGAACGGGCCTGCACGTCGCCGCCCGTCGGCTTCGCGTACATATCCTTGCCGTTAAAAGATATCCTGACATCCACAACATTGGCCGTGGCGACAATGAACTGCCTGTCGTTTCCCGTGAGCATCTCCCGGTCACCGGGATGGCCCATGACAGCAATAAAGGGCATTTCCTTCCATTCAAAAACGCCCCTCGCCAGCGCGCTCCTGCTGCCGGCGGTCATTTTTACCGTTATGTTCTGTTTGCCGGCCCTTCCGGGAAAGAACATGAGATCAGCCATGTTCCTGCTGCCTGAGAAACCGCCGGATATCCTGCGTGCCCGGACCGCCCTGCCGTTCACCTCAACCGTGAACCTGGCATCGTCACTCCAGGCCTTCGGATATTCGAGCGACACTATGGCGTATATACTGTTTGGGGCAGGCCCTACCGAAACGATCTTCAGGGTAGTTGCCGGCGCATCGGGTTCCGGTGACCGTGCCGCACCGGGGCCCGAAAACAGGATGATGCTCATGATGATAACAATAACAGCCGAAGAAAAATACTTTGTCATGAGGTCCCTCAAAAAAACCAAAAGGGGGCATTCTGCCCCGGCATGCGTCCCGGCCTTATTTCATTTTGGACATGATTATCATTGCCATGTTCTGGGTATAGTTGAAATTCTGCTGTTCCCGGGCCTTCCCCATGGCCTCGCTCGTTGGAAAGCTTCCCTCGAGATGCGGCTGGGCAAGGAGAACGAACAGGTAATCTGCCTTTATTATCCAGAGATCATACCCGTTCCAGAACGCCTCTTCGCCAAGGGCGGGGATGTTCCGCATCTTCTTTGCCGTATCCGGATTAGCCATCCGGGCCTTCTTCTGCCTTTCAAAGGCGTCCCGCGCAGATTTGAATATCTTTTCCGCCTTTATCTCTTCAGATGAGGACACCCTGACCTTGATAACGCACGTCGTGCCTTTTATCTTAAAGGCATATGCACACAAATTGCCGGCAGGGGCACTGACCTTCTCCAGTTTCTGCGCCTGCGCTTTTGCATTAAAGAGTGACTCCGCATCGGACTTCGTAAAGATGCCGCATGCGTTAACCGGACCGGCGGCGTGTACGGCCGGTGCTACCAAGAAAGAGACAAAGCATATGACAACGATGGAAAGTAAAACGGACCTTTTCATAATTCCTCCTCGCGGCACGGCCTGCAACGCTTCTGTGATTGAATGATACTACAAAATGAAGAGGTTTGAAAGTTCCGGGCTATTTTTTGCTCTGTTCCCAGGCGATAAGCGCGGCACCCAGGGCGGCGGTGATCTGGGGGTGGTCCGGGACGAAGAGCTTCGCCCCGAGTTCCGCACCGACAGAATTTACAAGCCCTATGTCCATGGCCCCGCCTCCTGTCATGACATAATCCGGATCGAGCCCCACGCGCATCGCCAGGATAACGACCTTCGATGCCATGGCGTTGTGTATCCCCGCCAGGATATCGGCAGGCGCCGCCCCTTCCGATATGCGGGATACCGCTTCCGATTCCGCGAAAACGGCGCACCCTGTGGTGAATTTGACGGGCCTTTCCGCCTTCAGCGAGAGCTCTCCGATGTCCGCGATATTGATATGGAGTATCCGTGCCGCTACCTGGAGAAATTTTCCGCTCCCTCCGGCGCATTTTTCATTCATAATGAAATTGCCGACCCTTCCCTCGTCGTCGACCCGGATAGCGCGGGAATACTGGGCCCCGACATCTATGACCGTCCTCGCGGAAGGAAAGAGATAATGGATGCCGGTTGCGTGGCATGAAATATCCGTCGATGTATCATCGGCAAAATCGACCATGTTCCCGCCATACCCCGCCGCAACCGTGCGCTTGATATCCGTCAGGGTGATCCCGGCCCTGTCGAGGGCCTCCGCGGCCGCCTTTGTTCCGGCCTCCCTGTAGTCGCCCCCCGACGGTATCACGGCGCAGGACCGGAGCTTGCCGTCCTCGAGGACGACCGCTTTTGAATATCCGGACCCTACATCTATTCCCAGTACGCATGCCACTTTTTGCAACCTCACTTGAAGAATGTCGCTTCTTCGAGCTTCTTTCCGATACGGGTCGGCTTTTGTCCTTCCGCGGCATATTTCTCGTAAATGTCCTTGCCCATCAAAGCGGCCCCCAATGCACCCGTTATGAGCGGCTCGGGGGGAACGAGAAGTTCTCTGCCGAACTTTGACCCCAGGGCTTTCACGAGGCCGATGTTCTTGGCGCCTCCGCCGGTTACGGCTATATCCGGCTCCACGTTCAGTTTCTTTACCATAGACGCGATCCTCGTTGCGACGGCATCGTGTATCCCGGCGATGAGATTTGCGATAGGTTCGCCCGTTGCAAGCCGGGAGATGATCTCCGCCTCTGCGAAAACAGTGCAGGTACTGCTCACCGGTGCTATCTTTTCGGCCGTGAGGGATATCTCACCGATCTTATCGAGGGGTACGCCGAGCGAATCGGCAATGATCTCAAGGAAGCGCCCCGTGCCTGCGGCGCATTTGTCATTCATGACAAAGTTCATTACTTTGCCGTTCAAGATCTTGATGCCTTTACTATCCTGACCGCCGACATCAATGACGGTTTTAACAGAGGGGAGGAGGCTTTGGAGGCCTTTTGCGTGGCAGGTGATTTCAGTAATCTGTCGGTCAGCAAAGGGAACGTTGATCCTGCCGTATCCAGTAGCAACTATGTATGTCAGGTCGTCGAAGGAGAGGCGCGCTTGTCCTAGCGCCTCCTCCATCACTCTGTTTGCTAATTTTCGATGCTCGGGGCCGGTCGGCCCGATAAGCGACGATTCGATCCTGCCGCTTACGATGACCACCTTGGTCATGGTGGAACCGATGTCGACTCCGGCAAAATAATCCATGTACTGCTCCTACAATCTATGGGTTATGATGCGTTCTTAACCTTTTTTTGCCTTGTATGCCGCAAGGGTCTCGATGAACGCGTCTATCCTGTTGTGCGTGTCCGCTTCGTTATAGGAGCTTATATCAACAATATCGCCTTCCATGATCAGGATGGGGATATCCTTGTACACTTTCTTCAGTGTGGCTGCCTGCTGCATAATACCCGCGTGCCAGCTTCTGCAGGAGAAGGCCGAATGGAACACGGCGCCGTCACAATCATAATCCTCGATATACTCGATGATCCTTTCAACCTTCGGTGTGGAGCCCGGGCGCTTCTTTGCCGCATCATACCAGTGCGTCCAGTAACGGACCCATCTCCATGCGATGTGTTCGAGGGGATCATTCGTTTTCGGGAGGTCGAGCCGCTCGACCTTCTCGCAGCCGCGGTAGGTCACTTCGACCGGGAACACGACTCCCTTGCCGTTGAAATACTGGAAATCGCCCAGAGCAAACCAGCTGGGTAAACCTGCCGCCCAGATGACCCTGTATTTTTCCGGGTTGGCGACACCGACGCCGTCCTTTATCTTCTGCTCAAGCTCGGCCTTCAAGCTTACATAAAAATCGTATGCTTCCTGCGTGCCGAGGTTGAATGTCAACGGGACCATCGTGTTCATCGCATCGCCCGTATCCATCGGCGTCGGGTGGTGTTTGCGGAGTTCATACGTATCGATGAAAAGGTCCCAGGTCTTATCGGAAAGTTCAACTGTCGCCGCCAGGCGGTCCCAGTCCATCTTTTTGCCCGTGATCTTTTCGCAGAACTTTACGGTCTCGTGGAGCTCTTCTTTTGCATATTTAACATACAACGCTTCAACCTCGTGATGGTCCCCGCTCGGGTCCCACGGGGGGTAATACATGTTGGTGACGAACACCGGAACATCCTGCTGGTAATGCTGGGTCGCCTGCGGCCATTTGAACCGCGGGTCGCACAGGAGCTGGCCGTTGCCGAGCATCATGTCGGGCCGTGCCATGCCGCCCCAGGGTGCGCCCTCGGGTGCGTGGCCGAGCTCTTCGCGCATCATGTCGAAACCGATGTTGCAGGTCGCGTATGTGCAAAGTGACCTCGAGAAGTTGTCGGACTCGGCTTTCTGGAGATATTTCTCGGCATCGCGCTTGGCCGCGCAGACACCGGAAAAGCTCTCGCCCCACGCCGGGACGATGTCCATGGCGCGCATGATCTCGTCCTGGCCGTCAGCGATGAACGCCGCGGCGACCTTCTTGCCTTCTTCCTTCGCCTTTAATGTTGCAGACAGGTTTCCCCGTACGAATTTCGGTATACTTGCTGCCGTGGAGGTTGCTACCGCTCTTCCTTTTTTTTCTTCAGCCATGGTGGTGTCTCCTTATCTCTCTTCCGTTATGCGATCATTTCGAGGAAAGCCTCGATCCTGGTCTTGATCCGTGCGAGGGATGACGTCGAATACTCGTCCTCCAGGTACAGCACGGGCGCTCCCGCCGCTTCGACGTAGCTCTTGATAGCCGGTACTTCAAATCCGTAGGGGTCGCAATACTTGTAGATAAAGAGGATGACTCCGTCCACCTTGAAATCTTGCACGTAATTCTTCATGTGTCCGAAACGTTCCTCGAGGATGCCCTGGTACGTGGGGGCCGAACCGATAAATGTCGTCGGTATCTTCAGCTTTCTCATATACCGCTCTGCAATTCCCCGGAGCGGGTCAGGCGTAGCATCGACATCCTGCCAGTACATTTTGGAGCCTGTTGAGAGATCGTCCATCACGAGGTACGCGCCGGTCGACTCGATAGCCTCGATCACCGCGATATCATCGATCTGATCGCCGATTATCATGATGCGTTTTGCCGCAGGGTCTCCCGCCGCAGGCGCACGGCCTTTGACCTCTTTTATGACCGATTCTATGAGAGCGCTCGACTCTTCGACCGGAAGGCTCATTGCAGCCACGCAGACCTTCATCATTTCAACGCCGGAGATGAGGGGGGGATTCGATTTCCGAAGGTCATAGAGGTCCCTCATGAGCTTCCTGTTCTGATTGTGCGCTGCAACCGCCTTCGCGATCGCTTCGTCGGTTATTTTATTGCCGGTATATTTTTCGAGTGATCTTACAAAGATCCGCAGGATCTCTTGCGTAAAAGCGATCGATGGGTCGTCCGCCACATGCGGGAGATTCAGAAAATGCCAGTAAGGGAGATTCAGCGTGTAGCTCCATGTCTCGTTGGTGCGGTCTATCGAGTCGCACTGGTGAGGCAGGACCATGCCATCGAGAAAATCGTATTTTCCTTTTACTGCTGCGTCGAAAACATTGCGCACGAATGGACACACGATCGTTTCCATGTACGCGTCGCCTTTTGTTACAGCTTCGGAAACATTCCCTTTGAGCCTTATCGGGAGAACGCCCGCTGCCGTCATGATCTCAACCGGACCAAGGGCGGACAGGTAACCGATCACCTTCTTCCCCGAGGCTTTCAATTCTCTCGCCCTCGACCCGTATTGGGCGTAGAACTTCTCGGCGGCTGCCAGACCGTTGCCGTTTTGTATATCAGTCATCTTCACTCCTTGCATCCCGCGCCCTGCCACGTACGGGATCTATTTATGGGATAGCCAGGTCAGGCTTCAAAGGGGCCAATCCTGGCACACAATTCTAATGGAACGCAGCGCCCTTTGTCAATCAATTATGTGAAGCTTTTCACACAATCAAGCGCATCGGGACATTGTGCACGCTGCCGTCGTCATGGACAACGCGGACGATAACCTTCTTCTTCCTGTCGACGTCAAATTCGACGACGTGTTTGTGAAGCGGCAGGCACCCGAATGTCTCGACCAGGGCCTTCTCCTGCGCCCCGAGGCCTTCTTCCGGCTGTACCATCGGCGTTCCCCTGCGAACGTCAAGTTTGACCACCCTTTTGTAATCAACGGGGATGCAGCCATAGACCTCGATCAGATTCTTTTCGAGTTCCCTGAATTTAAGATTCGTAACCGTTCTGAGAGACCATTCCCTTGCCATGATATCCTCCTCCCTTCTCGAAGACCTGACAACTGCGCCGGGGAAAAACCAGTGTTCGTTCAGCCATTTTGTGCCATATGGCACGTCCAACCGTCATCTGATTATGATAAAGCAAAGGATATGCCACAGTTCTTTTATCTGTTATTTTCTATAGTTAAGTACTTCAGGGGTACCGTATCCTATCACATGCGTCAGTTTTATACTGACGCATGTGTCAGACGATAACTATTTCTGTAATATATGTCAGAACGCGATGACAAAAGAATACAACACGAGCTGTATCATACAGATGTCCGAAAAAAGGGGGCCCTCCATCGGCATCCCTTGAAAAATTAAGCGTAATCACATATAATCCTTACGTTTTAAAACACATTACCGGGGATCACATGCATGGAACGGTATGATTGCGTGGTTGTTGGGGCCGGTCCCGGTGGATCGACCTTCGCGCTGAATGCGGCCAATCGCGGGCTCAAGACCCTTATCATAGAAAAAGAATCCCTCCCGCGGTACAAAACATGCGGCGGGGGCCTCACACCGGCCGTAAAAACTCTCCTCGATTTTGACTACTCACCTGTCATCGAACGAAAGGTCGCGGGCGTCGCCTTTCTGTCCCGCGACGAGGACGATATGGTGTATTACGATGACAGCATGCCCGTGGAGATGGTCGCTCGAAGCGAGTTCGATCATTGCCTCGTAAAGCAGGCGGTTGCGGCGGGAGCGGCGCTTATCGAAAAGACCCGTGTCGTCTCGGTCAATGAACTGAAGGATGAGGTGCTCATCGAAACGGGTGACGGCTCGAGGATGTCCGCCCTTATCCTGGTCGGCGCTGACGGGGCGCGCAGCATTGCCGCGCGTGCTGCGGGACTGAACCGGGGATACGGCGGGATAGCCGTCGAAGCCGAGATCTATCCGCGCGACCCGGGGGTCGTCGATGAGCACGGGGGGCACTCCATATTCGGTTTCGGGTTCACTCCGGGAGACGGGTATGGATGGGTCTTTCCGAAAAAAGACCATTTCTCTGTCGGCATAGGTACCAGCAAGGCGCGGATGCCGGGACTCATCACCGTGTACCGGGCGTTTGTCGACCGTTTTGATTTCTTACGAGATGCCGAGGAAAGGCTCCGCCGCGGATGGTTCATACCGTATTGCAAAAGCTCGGAGACGATCAATACCCGCCGTATCTGCCTCGTCGGGGATGCGGCCCATCTCGTTGACCCTTTCAGCGGCGAGGGGATATACCACGCTATATCGAGCGGCATCATCGGCGCACAGACCGTGGCCGAAGAACTCGGAAAGAAAGGCCGCCTATCCCGCCGATACAGCAGGGAAATAAGGAAACAGATCACCCGGGACTTCATGTTCGGCCGCTGGTGCTCCGACATCTATTACCGGGCCCCCTCCTATTTCTACCGCAAGAACCGCGTGATCCAGGCCCTCACCCGGCTGGCAAAAAAAGAAATTCAATACAGGGATGTGTTGAGCGAGCTGAGGAAGAGAAAATAAAAAACGTTCTACGTTCCGGGTTCTACGTTAAGGATCAATCCCTGAATTATTAACGTGGAACCTGGAACGTTCAACGCAGAACGGTTCCTATCTTCTCCGCGATCTGCCGTACGTCACCCTTCTTCTGGTGACCGGTTTTGCCGTGATCGTGAACTCGTCTTCCGGCGAGAGCGGGGGGTGACGCTTTATTTCCGTTTTTGCGTAATTCTTGATGTCCCTCAATTTACCCATCTCCGTGGGAAGGATGATGGTGAAGGCGTAGCCGGTTTTCCCCATGCGCGCCGTCCTGCCGATCCGGTGGACATAGTACTGGTCGTCGCGCGGGATGTCGTAGTTGATGACCGCTTCGATGCAGCTGACGTCGATGCCGCGCGCCGCAACATCGGTGGCGACGAGTATGGTTGAACGTCCCCGCTTGAAATTCGCCATCACGCGCTCCCTCTGCCCCTGCGTCATGTCGCCGTGGATGCTCTCCGTGTCGTATCCCAGGGCCTTGAGGTCGCGGGCCACATCGTCAACGCATCTCTTCGTGTTGCAAAAGACGAGCGACGAGGAAAATTTATAGTTGTCCACGATCTTCCGCAGGAGATTGAGCTTCTTGCCCGGCCGTGCCTCTATGTAACTTTGCTCGACCTCCGAAACCGTAAGTTCCTCTCCCACAACCTTCACATGTGAGGGATCTTTCTGATATCTACCGGCAAGCCGCCGTATGCTTTCAGGCATCGTCGCGGAAAAAAGCAGGGTCTGCCTGTTGGCTGCAGTTCCGTCCAGAATGGTTTCGATGTCTTCAAGAAACCCCATATCCAGCATTTCATCCGCCTCATCAAGGACCACCTTCGTGACGGTACCCAGTTTTATTGTCCTGCGCCTCATGTGGTCGATCATCCGTCCCGGTGTGCCGACCACGATATGAACCCCTTTCTTCAGGCTGGCTATCTGCGGGCGTATCGACTGGCCGCCGTACACGGGTATAATGATTATATCCTTCCTGTACCGCGCCAATTTCCTGAGTTCCGACGCCACCTGGACGGCAAGCTCGCGTGTCGGGCACAGGACGAGCGCCTCCGTCTGTTTCACCTTTGCATCGACCAGTTCAATGAGAGGGATACCAAACGCGGCCGTTTTACCCGTGCCGGTCTGTGCCTGCCCGATGATGTCGCTCCCCCCGAGCACGAGGGGTATTGCCTGTTCCTGGATCGGGGTCAACTCTTCAAATCCCATCGTATCCAGCGCCTTCTGCACTTTTCTCGAAAGGTGCAGCTTTTCAAATTTTGTTTCTTGCATTCATTCTCCGTAAAAATATTATCGTGCCGCCTGTGCCCGCCCGGCATTCGACCATTTTTTCTTAATTGTCAGATCATGGTAGAGCAAAAGAGGACTTCAAGCAGCTTCTGACCCATTTTAGCACAAAAACAGGAAAAATAACAGGATAAACAATTAACGGGCGGGTAAATGCCCTTTGAGGGACGTTGGTCCATGATCTGTCCGGGATTATTTGTCGCTGTATTTCTTGTAAAGTTCCTCCGCGAGGGCACCCATCGCCTCTTCGGCCTTATCTGTCCCCACATTCGTCATGATCACCATGGCAAAGTCCTTCTTCGGCTGGACAAATAACTGCGTGCGGTTCATCTGGTTCGAACCGTTATGCCATACGAACGGTTCCTTTGACCATGAGAAGTATGCCGAAAGCCAGCCAAGGGCATACCCTCCGCTGTCGGGCAGGCCCTTCTTTCCGCCGGGAAGAGGCACGTCGATCACCGGGGCCGTCAGTTTAACGAACATCGCGGCGGGAACGAGCTGCGGCGCTCTCTTCCCCGCACCTGCGTTCCACGATGCCCAGCGGGCAAAATCCTGCAGGGACATATGTACAGACCCGGCGGGCCCTATAACGGGGGGATTGTCTGCAAAAGGACCGGCCATCATTGGCTTGGGCCTCCCGTCGACCACTTTGTGGGGAAGCGGCGCATCGATCATGCCGGGCGACGATTGCGGACCGAAACCGGCCGTGCGGAGCCTCAACGGAACGAAGATCTTCTCGATCACAAGCTCCTCCCACGATCTGCCGGAAACCTTCTCCATCATGGCGCCGGCCATAATATAGCCCATGTTCGAGTATGAATATCTCATGCGCGGCGCTGCCGCGACCGGCTGGCTCACCCAGCGCGACATCATCCAGTAGCGCGTATCGCTCAGGTTGTCATTCTCGCGTGTACACAATTCAAGGAAAAGCTTTTCGGTAAGAGGTATCTTGTCTTCGGGCATTCCGCTCGAGTGCGACAGGAGCTGTTCGAGAGTGATCGAGCCCATGCCCGGTGTCATTGTTTTCGCCAATTCGGGGAATACCTCTTCCAACCGCGAATCCCAGCGTAGTCTTCCTTCCTTCACAAGGATCGCTGCGAGAAGAGATGTTATCGCCTTCGTGTTGGAACCGATATGAAAGCGGTCGCCCGGACCGACCGGTATCTTCTCCCCGGCCTTGCGGGTACCCGCCGTCCCTATCGCAATGGTCCTTCCATCCTTTATGACGGCCGCACCTATTGCGGGAAGGCCGTATTTTTCGCAATACGGCTCCAGCACGGGCGTGAGGGATTCGGAGCTTTTCATCACGACGTGCCTGTCCGCAATGACCCTCTGGGCACCCGTCTCAGTGCTGACGAACACCACAACAAAAACCAAAAGACCCGCCAGAAGCACGGGAGAAAAGAAACGTATACCGGACCTCATGTGTCCCGCCATGAACGACCCCCTTGATCTGTATACCTCTACCGTATAGTACGGTAAACAACTTGTAAAGTGAAAAGATTGACGAAACCTGATGAAAACTCATATACTCTCAACTACATATACAATTTTTGGCCCCACCGGAGAGGCTTTGATGGAATTTGAACAGACATTCATGAATTTTCTCCTGGAACACCAGGAACGGCACAAGCGCACCGGGCATTTCCTCGTCCTCATGGACGCGATCATCAGTGCGGCAAAGCATATCGAGCATTACTACATCACGGGCGCGCTCAAAGGCCATCTCGGACAGGCGGGAAAGGTGAACGTGCAGGGCGAGGACGTCATGCAAATGGACGATATGGCCCACGAGATCGTCATCCATTACCTCAAGACGACGCGCCGGGTGATACATGCGGTCAGCGAGGAATCCGACGAGATAATCAGGCTCAACGAAGACGGGCGTTACTTCATGTATTTCGACCCGCTCGACGGCTCGTCGAACGTCGCGCACGGCCTGCCGGTCGGTTTTCTTTTCGGCATAGCAAAACGCAACCTCAAAGGCAAAGAGGATCTCCACCTGCGCGCCGGGAAAGAGTACATCGCGGCCGGCATGTTCGTTATCCCGACGGGGACCCTGACGATCGCGCTGCGCGACGCCGGGGCCTGGCGCTTTCACATCGACGAGACATTCAATTATGTAAGACCCACACGGCTCAGCCTGCCGGATACCCCGAAGACCTGGGAACTTTCTTTCAATGCGACGAACCGCTACACGTACAGGCAGGAGGTGCAGGAATGGGTCAGGAACAACGAGCGGAAATATTCGTTCCGCTACCTTGGCGCACTTGCCGGCGATTTTCACCGGATCCTGACGAACGGCGGGATGTTCATGTATCCCGCTATCGTCAACCATCCCGACCCGAAAAAGAATAGGCCCGAAGGGAAGCTGCGCCTCATGTACGAGGCGGCGGTCGTTGCTTTCATGTGCCGTGAGGCCGGGGGGCACGCGGTGAACGAGAAGGGCGTCCCGATCCTCGATATACAGCCTTCGGACCACCACCAGAGGACCGCCCTTTACGTGGGGTCAAAACAGCTCGTCGACGATATAGCAAAGGTCCTCAGGGCATGAAAAGCAAAGGCTACGTAACGCACAGGTCAAAAAGGCCGGTCAAGAAAGAGATCCGGGGATCGATCGACGATATTGTCAGGGAGATCACGCGTGACCGGGACATAAAGAACGAAGAGTACCGCGAGCAGTCCCTCAAGATGCACGGCCTGTTCTGCGCCCGCTGCGGCAGGCAGTTCGACCACACGGACAGGCATCTGCTGACCGTCCACCATAAGGACGGCAATCACAACAACAATCCGCCTGACGGTTCGAATTGGGAAAACCTGTGCACGTACTGTCATGACGACGTCCACGGCCGGAATTTCTTCGCCGCCGATGAAGAGGAGAATAAACAATAACAGACTGGAGGATTTTGGGATGAAAAGGTCGGTCTTCGTCGTATTGCTTGCTTTTGTCACCGCGCTTCTTCCTCTGATATGTTCCAGCACCTCACCGTCGCCTGCATTGCTGGAAGACGTGGTGTACAGGATCGGACAGTCATTGAAAACGGTCGATGCGGACCTTTCAAAGACCGCCCGGGCCATAGAAAAAGATGTCACTGAACCGACAGCAAAACGGCAGGCGCTCCGCGATCTGTGTTCCGGCAAGACCTACGCCGTGGATTGCGCCTTTATAAACACGCGGGGCATAATGGAGACGGTCGAGCCCCGGAAATACCGGAAGCAGGAAGGCAAGAACGTCAGCGACCAGGATCACGTGCGGCGTATCCAGAACGACAAAAAACCGGTGCTCAGCCAGATCTTTATATCGGCAGAAGGCCTGCAGGGCGTCGTCTTTGCCTATCCTGTCTTCGACGGTAAAAAGAGGTTCGCGGGATCGATCAGCCTGTTCGTCATGCCGGAGGTCCTCGTGCGAGAAGCGATAAAAGACGTAAAGATGGAAACAGGGACGGGTGTCACCGTAGTCGAGCCGAGCGGCACGAATGTCTTCGCGACCGAGCCCGAACAGATACGGCTCAACGTCCTGAAAAGCCCGCAGTACAGAGGATACGACCAGCTTCATGACATGGTGCGCCGCATCATCACAGAAAAAGAAGGGACAGGCATGTATCATTACAGGAAGCCGGGCACCGACATAGTCGTGAGAAAATCCGCTGCCTGGAAGAACATCTCTTTTTACGACAATTTCTGGCGCGTCGTTGTGACGACCGAGGCACACCGGCCTTAAAAATATAGTAAACGGTAAACAGTGAACGGTGAGCAGTAAAAGAACCCGTGAAGCAAGCCGGGCTTTTTCTCCTAGCCCCAGGCAAGCCGAACCGTGTGCAATGGCAGGCCCTTAGCGCTCTTCACTCTTTACTGCTTACTACCCTTTATCAGTCCCTGAACATAAAGAACACGGCGCATGCCATCAGTGCGAAAGATACCAGGTAATTCCATTTGAATTCTTCTCTCAAATAGAGGAGGGAAAAAACAGCGAAGACGACGAGCGTTATCACCTCCTGGATTATCTTGAGCTGTGCGGCCGAAAACTGGTAATGCCCTATCCTGTTTGCCGGCACCTGGAAGCAGTATTCTGCGAACGCAATAACCCAGCTCACCAGTATCACCTTCCAGAGTGAAGAATCTTTGTACCTCAGATGGCCATACCAGGCGAAGGTCATAAAAACATTGGACACGGTCAGAAGCATAACGGTTTTCATATTTTTCTCCCGATCAACACACTACCAGTAATATACAGGAGGACAGCCCTGGCATGAAAGGGAAATGCATGGAATTCAGTTGAAAAAAGGCAAGGATTGCGCGAGAATAGAGGGCAATTTTTCAAATACGGCGTCATCGGAGACTGCGAAGGACATGAGTAAAAAATATGACATAATACATTTTGAGGCCCTCGGCCCGGAGGCCACGTACCTTCAGGCGGAGACAAAGAAGGCGATCGAAAGAAAAGAGATCCCCGAAGGGCATACATACCTGATCACACCGAAAAATCTTCAGGAGTACATGAGGGATGACGCGTCTGCGACCCTTCCCGACATCATCACGACGAAGACGCATTCCGTCCTCCCCGATCGCTACATCTCGGGCAAGAAGAAAAGCGTCGTGACCCGCAGTGCCGGGTACGACCATTTTGAGCACCTGGTCGACAGGGTGAACATCGCTTCGCTTCGTGAATACTGCGTCAATGCGGTTGCCCAGACCGCCATCAAATTCCTTTACGCAGCCGCGGGCCAATTAAACCACTATACGGTCAACACGGCCACATTCGAAAGAAAAGATTCCCGCGCCTTCATAGAACTCGACAGGCACCTGGTATGCACAGTTTTCGGCGTCGGCAAGATAGGTAAAAGAACGTACGAACTCGCTGAGGCGAACGGGCTCACCGTCCAGGGCGTCGATATCCGTCAGGATGAACTTTCCGCCCTTTACGGCGAGTCGGTCCGTTTTGTGTCCAAAGAAGAAGCCATTCAAACGAGTGACATCATTATTAACGCTATGAATTTGACCCGGAATAAAGACAGCAGGTTCTATAATATGGGGTATTTCTCCAAATCCTATCTCGGCCAGGCAAAAAAGAGGCTGATCTTTATCAATGTCACCCGGGGGGAGATAGCGCCGGAGTCGGTCATAGCCAACCTCTACCGGGCCGGGAAGATAATCGGGATCGGCCTCGACGTGTTCAGCAATGAATCCCTGTTTGCCGAACTGCTCAACAAACAGGCCAACGTGACCGACGCGGACGTCCTCGCGGCGAGAGGCCTTGTCGAAAAAGCGATCGAGAGAAGTTCCAACATTTACGTGCAGCCCCACCAGGGGTTCAATTCAGACATTGCAGCCCAGACGAAGGCCGTCGAAGCAATCAAGCACGTAGAGGCCTGGTACCGCAACGGCGGGGCGGGGTTTGACGAACAGCTCCCGTATTACTGAAAAAACCGTTTCCGGTTTCAAGCTTCAGGCAAAAATCTTCATAAAAAACGCGTCATTCCGGCTTGCCGGAATCCGGTGGCTTTTTCGCCTTGCACACGGCGCCTTAAGGTTTACCCGGCTTAATTTTCTTGTATGTTCAGGGGCGGCATATTATAATTTTTTTCATATTTTCCTTCATTTTCTGGGTATTTGGCGGGGTCGCCGCAACGCGGCGGGCAAGTTGCCGGGCGCCCTGATATGCAAGGAGAGCAGGAGGAAAGGATGGAATTGACTGAGGTCTTCGGGTCAAATGTTTTCAACGATAAGGTCATGAAGCAACGTCTTCCGAAAGAGGTGTACAGGGCCCTCAGGAAAACGATCGAGGAGGGCACGCCTCTTAAGGGGGACATCGCTGACGTCGTTGCGAACGCGATGAAGGATTGGGCGATCGAGAAGGGGGCCACGCATTATACCCACTGGTTCCAGCCTCTGACGGGAATTACGGCGGAGAAACACGATTCCTTCATCTCTCCTGCCCCGGACGGCAGCGTGATCATGGAGTTCTCCGGAAAACAGCTCGTGCAGGGGGAGCCCGACGCGTCATCATTCCCGAGCGGCGGATTGAGGGCCACGTTCGAGGCGCGCGGATATACGGCGTGGGATTGCACATCGCCCGCTTTTCTCAAGGAAGATGAGGCCGGCAACGTCACGCTGACCATTCCCACCGCATTCTACTCCTACCGCGGCGAAGCACTCGACAAGAAAACTCCGCTTTTGCGGTCGATGAAGGCTATCTCCAAGCAGGCGGTCCGGATCTTAAGGGCGCTCGGCAATACGACGTCTGAACGCGTGACATCCACCGTCGGCCCGGAACAGGAATATTTCCTCGTTGATAAACAATTCTACATGGAGAGGCTCGACCTGATGCTCGCGGGGCGTACGATCTTCGGGGCCCCCGCGCCCAAAGGACAGGAGCTCGAGGACCAGTATTTCGGCTCGATAAAGGACCGCGTTTCCGACTATATGTTCACCCTCGACACGGAATTATGGAAGATGGGCATAACCTCCAAAACGAAGCATAACGAGGTGGCGCCGGCCCAGTTCGAGATGGCCCCCATCTTCGACACGACGAACATCGCCACCGATCACAACCAGCTCGTCATGGAGACCATGCAGAAGGTCGCCTTCCGCAACAACCTCGTATGCCTGCTCCACGAAAAACCGTACGCGGGAATCAACGGGTCGGGCAAGCACAACAACTGGTCGTTGTCGACCAATGACGGGCTCAACCTTCTCGAACCGGGCCATACGCCGAGCGAAAACGTCCAGTTCCTCCTTTTCATCAGTGCCATGATCAAGGCGGTCGATACCTACGCCGATGTCCTTCGGGCAACGTGTGCAACCGCCGGGAACGACCATCGGCTGGGTGCCAACGAAGCCCCGCCCGCGATCATTTCGATCTTCATGGGCGAGGAACTGACGGAGATACTGGAGAAGATCGCCAAAGGCGAAAAGATATCCTCGCGGGGCCAGCAATTCGTCAGCGTGGGCGTCGACACCCTGCCCGTGATACCGCGGGACAACACCGACCGCAACAGGACCTCCCCCTTCGCGTTCACGGGCAACAAATTCGAGTTCAGGATGGTAGGCTCAGCACAGTCCATCGCAGGATCGAATGTCGTGCTCAACACCATCGCCGCCGAAGCGTTCGACGAGATAGCGACACGGCTCGAAAAAGCAAAGGACATCAATTCCGAGGCCGCAAAGATAATCCGCGACATCTGGAAGAAGCACGGCCGGGTCATTTTCAACGGGAACAACTATTCCGGGGAATGGTTAAAAGAGGCCCGGGGCAGAGGCCTCCCGAACATCAACAATGCCGTCGATGCCCTCAAGGCCTTCGTCACGGAAAAGGCGTTCAAGCTTTTTGAAAAATACGACGTCCTGACGCGAAAGGAGGTCCATTCGCGGTTCGAGATCTATGTCGAGGCGTATTCGAAACAGATAAATATAGAGGCCCGGGTGGCCATCGACATGGTGAAAAAACAGATATTGCCGGCGGCCCTGGAATATGCCGCATTTCTCGCAGAGGCCGTCGATGACCTCGCATCGGTGAAGGGCCCCGCCGATGTGCCCGCCGATATGCTCAAGAAGTTCGGGGCCGTCCTGAAAGAGGCCTACAAGAACCTCGGGAGACTCGAGGAGGCCCTTGAAAAGTCGCAGGCGGTCACCGACACGGTCAAATGCGCGGAGAGCTACCGCGATTCCGTACTGACCGCCATACAGACCCTGCGCGTAGACATCGATAACCTGGAGACAATGATCCCCGCCAAGATGTGGCCGATCCCGACATACACGGATCTGCTATTCAAGCTGTAAGAGGCGATAGGCGATAGGCGATAGGCTATGGGCTATGGGAAAGATAAAAAAACCCATTGCCTATAGCCCATTGCCTATAGCCTCTTCTAATCCATTATTATTCGCGCATCTACCACATACAAGTGGTCTCCCGTTCCTTTGAGGGGGTTTATATCGATCTCGCGGATGGCGGGAAAGTCGGAGACGAGGCGGGAGAGGCGTGCCAGGTTTACGCTGACAACATCGATGGAGACCCCTTTTTGCCCGCGGACGCCTTCAAGGATCCTGTACGCCCTGATCGACCGGATCATCCGCCGGCATTCCTCCTCGGCAAGGGGGGCAAGGGCGAAACTCACATCCTTGAGTACCTCGGTATAGATGCCGCCGAGGCCGAACATGACGAGTTGCCCTATATCCCCGGCACGGCTCGAACCAAGGATTATTTCCGTCCCTTCGACCATCTTCTGTACGGCAACCCCTGAAGCCCCGGGGATAGACATGAGGTCATGCCACGCCTTTACCGCCCCGGCAGCGTTTCCTACCCTGAGACGGACACCGCCCACATCGCTTTTATGGAGAGGGCCGATCACTTTCATCGCAACGGGATAACCGATCGTATCGCATGCTTTCCTCACCTCATCGGGGGATGATGCCGCGGCCTGCGGGGGGAAAACGAACCCGGCCCTTTCAAGGACCTGCGTCACGGTGTCCGCTGACAGCACTCCGCCCTTCCCTTTCAGTGTGCCGGCGATGCCTTCCCTGTCATACCCGGGGATGCTGCGGGGCGCATCGAATATAAGAGGGCGTTTGAGCACCTTGCCCAGCCCGAACCCGCAATTCACCTCATCCACGAAGTAAGAATTGCCCTGCTGCGTAAATTCACGTATCTGTCTGGTGCACGTCGTGACGGAACTCAGCGTCGGGACAATGGGGATCGGGCATGTCTTGCGCGCCTCGGACACTTCGTGATAGATCTCCCTGTTCGGGTGCATCCCGGGATTTCCAAACTGGACCGCCATAACATCGATGCGTCCCGGCTCTTCTTCCCCCATAACCTGGAATATCTGCCGCATCTGGGGCCCCGTGCGCGAAGGAAGGCAATCGACCGGGTTCAAGACCGAGCTTTCGGCGGGCAATATCCCCTTAAGCCTCTCGCGCGTCCGCTCGCCGAGGACAGGCAGCACAAATCCCTGCCTCTCGAGTTCGTCGGTTAGCATGACGCCCGGCCCCCCCGCATCCGTTATCACGCATGCGCGGTTTCCCGCGAGACTTCCGCGGGTGCCTGAGAGTGCGCACGCCACATCGATCATTTCCATCTTGCTTTTGACCCTGATAATGCCCGCTTTCTCAAAAAGCGCCTCAATGGCCGTGTCGTCCGTCGCCATGGCGCCTGTGTGGCTTGCCGCAGCCCGTGCGCCGGATTCCGAGATACCCGACTTGATACCGATGATGGAACAGCCCTTTCGCGTCAGGCTGCGCGCAGCCTTAAGGAACAGTGACGGCTTTTTCAGGTTCTCAAGGTACAGAAGAAGGATGGGGGACCCGTCAACCTCATAATTCTCGTCATAAAGGGCGAAAAGATCTTCAACGCCGGTCTGTATGGAATTACCGACGTTGACGACGTTGCAGAATTTGAGCCCGCGAAGGACGGCCTGTTCCATGACAAGGTCGACCGTCGCGCCGGAACCGCTTATGAAATCGATTGAGTTTGGTTCAAGCTCGGGGATGATCCCGGCAAACTTCCCGCTGTAATGATAGGTCATGAACCCCGAACAATTCGGCCCGATGATGGTCATGCCGAGGTCGCGAGCAATGGCAAGCAGTTTCTTTTCTTCCTCTTTGCCTCTCTCATCCTTCTCGCCGAAACCCGCGGACAGGATCACGACGGCCTTTGTGCCCTTGCGGCCGAGCTCTTCGAGCGATCCGGCCACCAGTCTGGCGGGGATCGCTATGATACCCAGCTCGGGCGTACCGGGGACGTCGCTTATCGATGCATACGTCGGGAGCCCCAGCACGGGACCGCCGGGGTTTACAACATAGATGCTCCCTTTGTAGTGATGTTCGACGATGTTGGCAAGGACGGAACCCCCCGGCTTGCTCTTACTTTCACTGCCTCCGACGACGACAATGCTCTGCGGCCTGAAAAGGGCATTGTATGTTTCTGCGGAATCCTTTGCGTTCATGGATAGCATCCTTGCTGTCAGGGTTTTTATTCTTCATGACATCATATCACACACGCGGCCTCGTTTTAAGTGATGAATTGACAACGACCCCGGCAACATGCTGGTTTCATGGAACTCTACCGCAGATTGCAGCCCTGGTTTCCCGAGCCGGCAGACATGCGCCCGTCCAATAGCCACAAAACCACTTGCAAACAGAACGCAGGCTATAGGAAAATAGATGAAGGCTGTCGCCTTGCTACCTGAATGTAAGGAGGCTCACGATAACTGTGAAAATGGATGGAAAAAAGTATTCACCCTTGAGGACGATCTCCCGCTGCGCCCTGTGTTTATTCGCCATAACAGCCTGCCTCGTGTGGTCCGCCGGTGACGCGGGTGCACAGCGGGCCCCCGCTCCGGCAGAAAAAAAGCAGGGCCTCTCCGAGATGGACAAGCTGGTCCAGGAAAAGAACGAAGTAAGGAAGGCACGCTTCAAGCTCCTGCAGGACGAAAGTTCCTACCAGGTGCAGTATTTCAAGCCTGTCGACAGGCTGCGCAGACAGCTCGATCTGGAGGAAAGCGACCTGTATGCGGAATGCTCCGACGGCAAAGACCTGAAAAACCCGCGCTACAGTTTCTGTGCGGCCGAGCTCAACAGGTTCAACGAAAATGTAAAATACTACAATGAACGTGTCGATGCCCTGAAGTCGGGGCTCGCCGGCCACAAACAGGAATTCAACGCGAAGATGGACGACCTTGACAGGAAAGAGCGGGAGATAGACCGCAGGATAACCCTGTTAAAAGAGAAAAAGCAGCGCTGAAAAACTTTCCGGTGCTTTATGAACAGAAAAGCGTCCTGCGGAGTTAAACCCGGACAGGAAACGGTCGATTGTTTTTCCTGCGGACATTTCTTCATAACGCATGATAAGAAGTTTCCCTACGGCTGCGGGGCGATGGGATTCAAATCCCGCACAATTCCGTCCCGTGAAGTCTATGCAAGCTCCGGTATTGAGTGCCAGTTTTTTGTTCCCAAAATAGTACGGTCCCTGTAAAACAGGAGAACGGATGCGGCAAAGGAAAAAATGCTTATATGTACCGCATGATGAAGCAGTCACACATTAGAAAGGAGGCGTAATGATGGAAGAGCAAAAATTGTATGCCTTACCCGATCTGCCGTATGCATATGATGCCCTCGCCCCGTACATGTCAAAAGACCTCGTTGCATTGCATCACGACAAGCACCACGCGGCCTATGTCAACGGCGCGAATGCGATCCTTGAGCGGCTCGACAAGGCGAAAACCGACGGCTCGGATTATGACACCAAGGCCACGTACAAGGAAATGTCTTTCCATATCGGCGGCCACCTGCTCCACTATATCTTCTGGGAAAACTTAGGCCCTGCCGGCAAGGGCGGCGGAGGCGCGCCAACGGGAGTTCTTGCCCGGCTTCTCGACAGGGAATATGGCTCCTTCGAGCGCTTTAAGAAACTCTTCTCGGCTGCTGCGGCCAGCGTGGAAGGCTCCGGCTGGGCAACCCTGACGTTCTGCAAGCTGACAAACAGGCCGATCATCATGCAGGTCGAAAAACACAACGTCAATATCTACCCCATGTTCCGGATCCTGATGGCCCTTGACGTCTGGGAACACGCCTATTACCTCGACTACAAGAACGACCGGGCAAAATTCATCGAGGCGTACTGGAACATCGTGAACTGGGGCGCTGTCGGAAAGAGCCTGGAGGAAGTATTGTAGAAGAAGGTTCTACGTTCCGCGTTCTACGTTCCGCGTTAAGAACACCATAATGGGCCGGGATTTTTACTATCCCGGCTTTTCTTTTCGCTTAATTCCGAAAAGATGTTTCATTGTAATAATCTTCTGTCCCATTTCTTTCGGAAATGAAAAACGTAGAACGCGGAACGTAGAACGTCCTTGAAGTCTTACGGTATTTTTTTCCTCAGGTAGGCCTTTCGGGCGAGGATGATGCCGTACGTGATAAGAAGCAGCGTAAGGACAAACGCGGCCACAGGGACGAGGAGGGACAGCAGCGATACTATTATCGATGCTGCGAGTTCCAGGCTGGCGACAATAAAGTTTGCGAAACCGCCTGTAAAAACGGTCGACTTTGCCCGCAGGGCGACTGTCGCGCCCTGGAGCAAACCGGCGATGCCGCCTCCGGCAATGATCGAGATCGTCCATTTTAAAGACGGGGGAACATCCGTGATCAGGGAGGCCGATGCTATCGTACCGGCGATGATGCTGACCGGCGATGCGATCGCGTCCATGACGTTGTCGAGCCAGGGAACATAGTAGGCAACTATTTCAAGCGCGGTCGCAAGGCCGAATGCAACGGTCACCTGTTTCCCCGCGATCCACTCAAATCCCGGCGCCAGGCCGATATACCCGGACATCGACGCGAGGTTAAGGGCGAGAAGCGGCAGGAATATCCTGAAGCCGCACGCCGCGCTGAGCCCGATCCCCGTTAACACGGCAACGGCAACCTCGATATGTTCGCGTGACAATCCCATTACATCATTGTTGTACCATAAACGGGGGGAAAACGGGGAACAGGTGATGGGCAACAGGCAATTTTCCCGGCATTTCCTATAAACCATAACCCATCACCTGTCTTTTTGTCCCCTTGCCCATTGCCCGTCTTTTTGCTATTATTTGATGTAGTGGAGACTTTCCTTCTACCAGCGAGGACATAAAATGAGTTTCCTCCGCGCATTTCCGGTATTGCTCGTTTTTTTACTGCTTTTCACAATCGGCCCGGCTCTTTCGTCCGGAACAACCGCCGATGATCCCTCTCATACTATTAAGCAGATAGATGAACTGAGACGGCAGGGCAAGCTTCGTGCCGCAACCGGTCTTGCAATCGGGCTGGTCCGGGACACCGAGAAGAGATTCGGACCGGACGACCCCAATACTGCCCGTGTGCTTTTTACGCTCGGCAATCTTTACCGGTTTTCCGGTGACTACGTTCAGGCCGAGCCCCTCTTGAGGCGGGCATTATCGATCTTAGAAAAGGCCCGTGGCGGTCACGGCAGCCTGCTCGTCCGTACACTCGTCATTACGGCAATGGTTTACAATAGTACGGGCCGGCATGCCGAGGCTGAACCCCTGCTCAAGCGCGCTCTCGATATCCAGCAGCGGGCCACGGTCCGAAATCAGGAAGGCATCGCCTTTTCCTGGACCCTGCTCGCCGAGGTGTACCATTTCACCGGACGCCAGCCGGAAGCGGAACCGCTCATGCAAAAGGCCCTGGATATCTGGGAAAGATCTGACGATTACACACCTGACAGAATAGCATACGCCCTTACCGCGATCGCCCGGATCTACCGGAACACAGGCCGTTTTGCCGAGGCCGAGCCTCTTATACGGCGCTCTCTCGCCATATCTGAAAAGAGCCTCGGGCCCGAGCACGGAAATGTCGCGTTCGCACTGACCAACCTTGCCCTTATATACCGGAGGACGGGGCGCTCCGCCGAGGCTGAGCCGCTTTACCTGAGATCTCTCGCAATTGCGGAAAAAAACCGCAGCCCGAATCACCCGCTGATCACCGGGACCCTTATCAACCTCGCTTATCATTACGGCATTGCCGGGAAACACAAAAAAGCCAATGTCACGTTCAAAAGAGCGGCCAGGCTCCAGGAATCTCAACGCCAGTCAGTCTTTACCCTCCTGACGGAAAAACAGAAGCTCTCCTATATTAAAACCCAGGAATTTGGCATCTATGGATATGTCAGTCATACCCTGGGATTTCCGCATGTCTCCGAAACCGCTGTCACGGACACCTTCGATACCTGGCTGCGATGGAAGGGATCAGTTATCGAGGCACAGGGGCGTTTTCTCGATGCAGTCTATACATCGGAAGACCCCAAAACGCGGCATAAACTAACAGGTCTTTCGGAAGTGAAAAAGGAGCTCGCCCGGCTTGAGCTATCGGGGCCGGAAAAGATAGGGGTGGAAGATTACAAGAAACAAACCGCCGAACTGGAAAAGAAACGCGAAGCGCTCGAGATCGAGCTCATGTCAGAGAACAGGGATTTCATGCTTCAGAAGACGTCCCAGGATGCGAGCGTCGACGTATTGACCTCGTATATGCCGAAAGATGCGGTCTATCTCGATTATGCAAAGATACGGCTCCTTGATTTCCGCAAAAAGAAATGGATGGGCCCTCACTATCTTGTCTTCCTGTTTTCGCCGGGGGCCGCAAAGTCAACGCAGCTTCTCGATATGGGCCCCGCCGACAAGATCGACGCGCACATCAATGCATATCTCGGAGAGATGGCGCGGGCGGGAAGCGAAGGGAAGCTGCCTGACGAGACGAAGCTGAGAAAGGAGGCCTCCGCCCTTTACGATATCCTCATACGGCCGATAGAGGGTGTTTTTCCGGGAAGGAGCCGCATACTCATAAGCCCCGACGGGAACCTCAACCTGATCCCGTTCGAGGCCCTTGTCGACCCTGCCGGCAAGTATTTCATTGAAAAGGCGGTGATAAGCTACGTCGGGGCGGGACGGGACATCATCAAGTTCTCGCGGATCTCTCTCAAGGGCGGCGCCTCGCTTATCATAGCAGATCCCGATTATGACCTCGGGCAGAACGAGATCGAAAGCGCCAGGAAAAGCGCCGGTGCTCCAACGTCCCGGGCGCGGTCCATCACCGTCAGGGACCTCGAAGGGATGCACTTTGACCGCCTGCCCGATACAAAGAAAGAGGCCGATGTTATCGAAAAGATCCTGCGCGAGATGTTTTCCCAAACCGTCTCTAACCGCCAGGACAAAAAGGCCCTCGAGCACACACTCTTCGAAAGCCATTCACCGAAGGTGCTCCACCTGGCGACTCACGGTTACTTCCTGACAAAACCGGAATCGAAAATGGCCGACGCCCTGGCCGATATCACCGATGCGGATGACCTGCTCGCAAATCCCCTGCTCGTTATCGATAACCCGATGCTCCGGTCCGGAATTGTTCTGGCCGGCGTCAATACGTCCCTCAAGACCGGACAGGATGAAGGCATGGTAACGGCAGAAAAGGTCCTCGGGCTTCGCCTGAAGGGTACGGACCTCGTCGTATTGTCCGCCTGCAGGACCGGCGTCGGCGACGTTCAGAGCGGGGAAGGCGTGTTCGGCCTGAAAAGGGCCTTCATCCTTTCCGGGGCCAAGTCGATCATCATGAGCCTGTGGAGCGTGCCCTCGCAGGAAACCGTAGACCTGATGAGTTCCTTCTACACGCAGATATCAGAGGGAAAGACCCCGTCCGTGGCCTTGCGGCAGGCGAAGCTGTCGATAATGCAGAAACAGCCCCATCCGTTCTTCTGGGCGGCTTTCATACTGACAGGCACGCCCTGACAGAAGAAGCGTTTCAAGTTTCAGCTGTCACGTTTCAGGGAAAAGCAAAAAACGGCGTGGGTCAGGGGAATTGGTGCTGGACTATGATCAGTTTGTCGGTGTCGAATCCCATGGTCTTTGCCTTTTCGATGAGAGCGGTCTTGACCGGTTCGTCCGGTTTGGGAGTGCGGGAGAGGATCCAGAGGTAATTTCGGGTGTTGCCGCATACTATGGCCCAGGTGTAGTCCCTGTCAAGGGCGATAATGTTATATGCGCCGTAGAAGGGCCCGAAAAAGGACACCTTTAATTGCCCGATGTCCGGGCTCCCGACGAAATATCCCTTGCCCGTCGCCCTTTTCCATACCTTCTTCCCGGGATTGAAACCGGAATTTATGACGTCGATCCCGCCGTCCTTTCGCATGGTATATTCGGCCCGGACGTTCGTAAGGCCCCGCTCGAACGAATGGTCGAGGCGGGCTATTTCGTACCAGGTCCCCGTATAGCGGCCCGCGTCGAACCCTTTCACTGGTTCGATCCCCGGCGGGACACTCACACATGCGGCTAAAAACAATGTAAATGCTATAAAGATCAACATATTAACTGACATTTTTTTCATATGTTTCCTTTGTATGGCACGCATATATCAAATTTAATTCGGAAAAATAGCAATTGCAAAGAAAAAAACACGCTTGCCTTCTTGAAATGCTTAAAGGTATACTCAAAAAAAGGTATGATCGGACCCGATTGGTGTCGCAGTGGGTCTTTAGCCTGTGGCGCCGGCGAAGAACAAAGCACAGTCCCCTACCGGACTGAAACCTATTCCGTGCATGGAGCTCCAGAATGATCCGTGAAAAACGTCATCTTTTTCTCCGTAATAAGAAAAGCGGGATATTCCTGGCGGTCATTGTTCTCCTTATGATCGTTATCGTTGCCGGCGGCTGTTCGAAAAAAGCCAAGCAGGCGCCGCGCGAGGCCGAGGTGACCGTCACGACGGTAAAACAGGCCAATACGCCTGTGGCATTCGAATTTGTTGCCCAGACACAGAGCTCCCACGAGGTCCAGATACGGGCACGGGTGAGCGGGTTCCTTGAAAAAAGGGTCTACACGGAAGGCACCGTTGTAAAAAAAGGCAGCACCCTTTTCATAATGGACAAGAAACCGTTCCAGGCACAGGTGGCTGCCGCCGCCGCGGGGCTGGCCCGGCAAAAATCGAACCATGAAACCGCGCGCAGGAACCTGGAGCGTGTAAAACCGCTCGCCGAGCAGAACGCACTTTCCCAGAAGGACCTTGACGATGCCAACCGCAATTTCGAAACGACCGCGGCTGAGGTCGAGCAGGCCAGGGCCCAGCTCCTGACGCAGCAGCTCGACCTGTCCTATTGCACGATCACATCCCCCATCACCGGCATAACCGGTGCGGCGATGGTCCAGGACGGCGCGTACGTGAACATGCAGAATAGCCAGCTGACCACCGTATCGGTCCTGTCCCCCATGTGGGTCAATTTCAGCATCTCCGAAAATGATGTGAAGAGGTACGCCGACAGGGTCGCCGCCGGCCAGATCATTCCCCCGAAAAACGACAACTACGAGGTCGAGATAATCCTGGTCGACGGGACAATATTCTCCGAAAAAGGTGCGATAACGTTCGCCTCCCCGTCATACGACCCGAAGACCGGCACATTCCTGCTCCGGTCGAGCTTCCCGAATGCAAAAGGATACCTCCGGCCGAACCAGTATGTCCGCGCCCGGATGAAAGGGGCCGTCCGCCGCGACGCCATATTAATACCCCAGCGGGCCGTTCAGCAGGGCGCCAAGGGACATTTTGTATGGGTGGTGAACAAGGAGGGAAAGGCCGAGTTCAGGCCGGTAACGGTAGGCGACTGGTACGGGGACAGCGTCTTCGTCGATGCAGGATTGCGGACCGGAGATCAACTCGTCATCGACGGGATGCTTGGCGTGCGCACGGGCGAGACGGTCAAGATCAAACAGACAGCCGCGGAACAGCCCGCCGGAAAACGCGGCGAGGCGCCGGCGGTCAAAATGGAGCCCGCACCCCCCAAACCTCCCGTAAAGCCCGAAACATCGGCCCCTGCCAGGGGCGCCGCTCAACCGTCTGAACCAGCTGCTCCGGCAAAACCAGCCGCCAAGCCGGCCTCCACCGGAACAAGCGGGAGCCCCAAGCAGGGGAGGTAGGGCATGTTCTCCCGGTTTTTCATTGAGCGTCCCATCTTTGCGACCGTTGTAGCCCTCATCATAGTCATCGCGGGGCTTGTGGCGATGAACGCCCTTCCCGTTGCCCAGTACCCGACCATAACCCCGGTCCAGATACAGGTCACAACAACGTACCCGGGCGCCGACTCCAAAACGGTCAGCGATTCCGTGGCGGCACCCATCGAGGCACAGATCAACGGTGTCGACAACATGCTCTACATGACATCGACGAGCTCGAACACGGGCCAGTTGACCCTGACCGTCTATTTCACGTTGAACACGGACCCCGACATAGCGCAGGTCCAGGTCCAGAACAGGGTCAACCTCGCGATGCCCCAATTGCCGGAGGCCGTGACGCAATTCGGCGTTTCCGTCGAGAAGAAATCATCGAATATCCTGATGATCGTTTCGGTCTTCAACAAGGACGGCCGCTACACGGCGGATTACGTCAACAATTATGCGAACGTATACGTCCTCGATGCGGTAAAACGGGTGGAAGGCGCAGGCCAGGCGCAGATATTCGGTCTGCCCGACCAGGCAATGCGGATCTGGATGAACCCCGACCGCATGGCGTCACTCGGCATCACGACAACGGATATCCAGCAGGCCATCAAAAAGCAAAACGCCCTCTGGGGCGCCGGCCAGGTCGGCCAGCAGCCAAACGACCCCAGGGTCCAGTTGACCCTGCCTGTCGTCACCCAGCCCCCGTTCACGAACCCGAGGCAGTACGAAAATATCATCCTCAAAACAAGTGCTGACGGCTCCGCCATCGTCAGGGTCGGCGACGTAGCCCGGGCCGAGGTCGGCAAAAAACAATACATTGACGACAACAAGGTGAACGGGATTGCGGCGACGCCGGTGGCGGTGTACCAGCAGCCGGGAGTCAACGGGCTCGATGTCTCGAAGGCCGTCCGGAAGACCATGGAAGAACTGAAAAAGTCGATGCCGGACGGGATGGACTACAGCATCACGCTCGATACGACCGACTTTGTCCGCATCTCGATCGAGGAGGTCATCCATACGCTTTTCGAGGCGGTCATCCTCGTCATTTTCATCGTCTACCTCTTCCTGCAGAGCTTCCGGTCAACCATAATCTGCACCGTTGCAATATTCGTCTCACTGATAGGCACATTCTGCGGCATGCTGGCGCTTGGTTTTTCCATCAACCTTCTCACTCTCTTCGGGGTCGTGCTCGCCATAGGCATGGTTGTCGACGACGCGATCGTCGTCGTCGAGAACGTCGAGCGCAACATGATGAAAAAGCACCTCCCGCCCAAGGAGGCGACCATAAAGGCCATGGAGGAGATAGGTACGTCTCTCATCGCCGTGGTGCTCGTTATGGCCTCGGTCTTCATCCCGGCAGCCTTCCTTCCCGGTACGACAGGGCAGCTCTACAAGCAGTTTGCGATCACGATCGTCATCTCGGTCGCCCTTTCCGGTTTTACGGCCCTGACGCTGACACCCGCGATGTGCGCGATCATGCTCAAGCACGGCCAGCCGTCGGAAAAAGGGCTCTTCAAGTACTTCAACCGGTTCTTTGCATGGTTCAACCATGGTTTTGACCGTTTCACGGTATTGTTCGGCGACCTCGTCGTCATGATGATCAAGAGGATGACGATCGCTTTCTGTGTCCTGGCGCTCTTGATCGGCGGGCTCCTGTACCTTTTCCACGCGATCCCGACCAGCTTCGTGCCCAATGAAGACCAGGGTTATCTCATGGGCATCCTCCTCATGCCGGATGCCGCAAGTTTAAAGCGCACCTCGGAAGCGGCCGATGAGATCGACAAGGTCTTCGCAAAACAGCCGGGCGTCAAGGACCGGACCATCATCAACGGCTACAGTCTCATCGACGGCCAGTTCAAGAGCAATGCCAGCACGATCTTCGTCACCCTCAATGATTTCAAGGAACGCTACTCGTCCATGAAAAAAGCAAAGCAGGAAAATGCCAGGGCTGTCGTGCAAGGCGTTATGGCGCAATCCAGCCACTTGAAGAAAGGCATATTCTTCCCCATCGTACCCCCCGCAATCCCCGGT
>ERZ1645192.357-NODE-357-length-37303-cov-32.631121_pt1 | contig 37303 bp, 24 predicted proteins | sample MGYA00575354_ERZ1645192 | MGnify/ENA primary metagenome ERZ1645192 (study PRJEB40844, sample SAMN11349763) | freshwater sediment metagenome | isolation source: river sediment | host: Sediment | place: India: Faizupur Khadar , New Delhi | collected 2017-02-21 ...
CCTGGCTCTACCGCTGGACGCTCTTCGACCTCTTCCTGCTGCTCGTGGTGAGCGCGGCGGTCGGCAAGCTCTGGGGCTGGGGCTGGGGCCTGCTCGCGCTCGGGGCCCTCGGGCTCGGTTACCACGAGCAGGGGATGCCGCTCTCCCCCTGGCTCTATCTGCTGGCGGCGGTGGCGCTGCTGCGGGTGCTGCCCGAGGGGCGGCTGCGCGCCGCGGTCAAGTTCTTGCGCTGGGCGGCCCTCGCAGGGCTCGCGGTGCTGACCGTCCCGTTCGTCGTCGCGCAGGTCCGCATCGCGCTCTTCCCGGTGCTCGAGCGGCCCTGGCAGGTGGTCCACGAGGCGCCGGTCGCGGCGCGGGAGGAGGCGGAGGCAGACGTCGCGCTGATGGCCGAGCCGGCGGAAGCCCTGGAGGAGGCCGTCGCCCCCTCCGTGAAGGCGCCTCAGTCGGCGCGCCTGCGGGCGGCCGCGGGCGCGGTCGCCGCCGCCTCTGCGCCCGTGCCCCTGAAGCGGGCGCTCGAGGGCTACGACCCGAAGGCCGCGATCCAGACCGGCCCCGGGCTTCCCGCCTGGAACTGGGACCGGGCGCGGCTCGGCTTCAGCGGGCCGGTGGAGCGGGGAGGGGAGATCCGGCTCTGGCTCGTGCCGCCCGCCGGGAGCCTCCTCTGGCACCTGCTGGTGGCGCTCCTGCTGGTCGCGCTCGCGGGGCGGCTCGGCTGGCCGGATTCCCCGTCGCGGGGAGGGCGACGTGCGACGCCGGCGACGCCCCCGGGCGGCGCCCCCGTTCCCGGCGCAGCCCCCGCCCCCGCCGAAGGTCCCGCCGCCGCGGGGAGCTCGGCCTCCGTCGTACCCTCCGGGGCCCTCGCAGGCTCCGGGGCCCTCACGGTCTCGACGGTCCTCCCGGTCGGCGCCCTCGTGGCGCTGCTCGCCGCGGGCTTGGCGCTCGCGCCCGAGGCCCGGGCGGAGTTCCCGCCGCCGAAGCTCCTGGAGGACCTGCGGGTCCGCCTGCTCGCGCCACCCGAGTGCGCGCCCCGCTGCGCCGAGGCCCCGCGCATGGGGCTCGAGGTCGCGGGTGACGCCCTGCGTTTGGACCTCGAGGTCCTGGCGCTCGCCGACGTGGCGGTGCCGCTCCCCGGCGGGGGGACCCGCTGGGTGCCGCGGCAGGTGCTGGTGGACGGGCAGGCCGCGCCGGCGCTGGCCCGGGACGAGGCAGGCGTGCTCTGGACCCGGGTCGGCCCGGGCGGGCACCGGATCGTGCTGGAGGGGGCGCTGGCCGCCGCCCGCGCCGGGCTCGAGCTGACGCTCCCCCTGCGCCCGCGCCGGGTGGAGGTGCGCGCCGAGGGCTGGCGGGTGGACGGCCTCGGGCCGGACGGACAGCCCGAGGGGGTGGTCCGCCTGGTGCGCGAGCGTGCGGCCGAGGGCGCGGGCGACGCGCTGGCGCCCAGCGCGCTCCCGCCGCTGCTGCGGGTCGAGCGGACCCTGCGGCTCGGGCTCGAGTGGCAGGTGGACACGCGGGTGGTGCGCCTCTCGCCGACCGGAGCGGGGCTGGTGGTGGAGGTCCCCCTCCTCGCCGGGGAGGCGGTGACCAGCGCGGGCGTGCGGGTGGAGAACGCCCGCGTCGCCGTGAGCCTGGGCCCCAACGACCGGGAGCTCGGGTGGTCGTCGACGCTCGCCAAGGCGGACCGGGTGGTGCTGGAGGCGCCGGCCACGACCGAATGGACGGAGACCTGGCGTCTCGACGCCGGACCCACCTGGCACGTGGAGCCGGCGGGGCTCGCCCCCACACACCGCCCGGCGGGGGAGCGCTGGCTGCCCGAGTGGCGGCCCTGGCCGGGCGAGCGCCTGGAGCTCGCGATCTCGCGTCCCGAGGGTGTGCCCGGCCCGACCCTGACCCTCGACCGGGCGGCCCTCAAGGTGGTGCCGGGGCAGCGCTCGACCGACGCCGACCTGGGGCTCGTGGTGCGCAGCAGCCAGGGCGGGCAGACGGTGGTACGCCTGCCGGCGGACGCGGAGCTCCGCTCCGTGACGGTGGACGGGGTCGCCCAGCCGGTGCGCCAGGACGGTGACCGCGTGGTGCTGCCCGTGCATCCGGGTGAGCAGCGGATGTCGGTGGCCTGGCGCTCCCCGGTCGCGATGGGCAGCCGCTTCGAGACCCCACAGGTCGACGTGGGTCACCCGCTGGTCAACGCCGTCCTCACCGTGGAGGTCCCGCGCAGCCGCTGGGTGCTCCTCACAGGTGGGCCGGCGCTGGGGCCGGCGGTGCTCTTCTGGGGCGTGTTGCTGGTCTTCCTGGGGGCGGCCGCGGGGCTCGGGCGCCTGCGCCTGACGCCCCTCCGGACCTGGCAGTGGGCGCTCCTCGGGGTGGGCCTGACCCAGGCGCCGGCCTGGTCGGCCGTGCTGGTGGTGGGCTGGCTGCTGGCCCTCGGGGCCCGGGCCCGCGCCCCGGCGGACCTGCCCCGAGCGCGCTTCGACCTGATGCAGGTCGGCCTCGTGCTCCTGACCCTGACCGCGCTCGGGCTGCTCTTCGACGCGGTGCGCAACGGCCTTCTGGGCCTGCCCGAGATGCAGGTGGAGGGCAACGGCTCGAACGGGTACCTGCTGCGCTGGTACCAGGACCGGTCCGGTCCCGAGCTGCCCCGGGCGTCGGTGCTGAGCGCGCCGCTCTGGCTCTACCGGGCGCTGATGCTCGCCTGGGCGCTCTGGCTCGCCTTCGCGCTGCTCGGCTGGCTGCGCTGGGGGTGGGAGGCGTTTCGCACCGGTGGCCTCTGGCGGCCGTTCCGCGTGTTGCCGTGGCGGCGCCGGCCCCCGGAGGGGGCGAGCGGGTGACCCGGGGGGTGGCCAGGGGGGTGACGCGGGGGATGGCCCGGCGGGTGGCCCGGAGGGGTGACCCGCTCCACGGGGAGGCCCGCGTGTCAAGCCCCCGGGGTGTGATTCATCCACAGTCCGGGGGCGCCGCGAGGGGCGCGCGGGAAATGCGCGGCCGTCGCGGCGGGGCGTGTGGAGGAACTGCAGGAATGGTGACTCAACGTATTGAATGGAATGACGTTATCAAAAAAATGGTCGCGGATTCGTCAAACTGAAACGAAGCGAATTGTGACGCGGTTCACAGAGGCTTTCCGACAGACCATCCACAGAGTTATCCACAGGAATTGTGGACAGTTCCGGATTCCTCCGGCACCGGGGGAAATTACCCCGGTGACGTGTGAAATTACATGAAGTGTGAGGGAGGGTGAGGCGTCCCCGGCTACAGCCCCCGCGAGCGCAGCCACTGCTCGAGCATCATCAGGATCCAGAGCAGCTCGCCGTAGAAGACGGGTGTGTCGTTGCGGTGCAGGTCGATCGCCTTCTCGAGGAAATCGGGGCGGACGTAGGGTCGGCTGCGCAGGGCGAGCACGCTGTCGTAGGCCATCTCCTGCAGCGGGCGGTGGCTGGTGATCCAGACCGCGAACGGCAGCCCGAAGCCGTGCTTCTTCTTGGCCAGGGTCTCGGGCGGCAGGAACCCGCGCATCGCCTCCTTGTAGAAGTAGCGCAGCCGCCCGGGCTTGAGCTTCAGGTGGCTCGGGACCCGGCAGGAGAGCTCCACCACCGCGTCGTCGAGCATCGGGTAGACGACCTCGACGCCGGCCGCCTCGCACATGCGGTTGACCTTGACCAGGTCGTTGTCCTGGAGGGTCTTCTTCCAGTCGAGGAAGAGCATGCGGTTCACCGTGCTGGCGCCGGGCACGGCGTCCCAGAGCGCGTGCATCGCCCGGGAGGGCGCCCCGGTGTCGACGCTCGCCAGGAATTCGGGCTGGAAGATCTCGCCGAGCGGGTGGCGGTTGAGATAGCTGTAGGTGTCGAAGCGATCCGGAAGCCGGACCAGCGCCTGGCGCACGTAGCTCACGCCCTTCTTGAGGAGGGGGATGCGCTCGAAGAGGGGCACGCCGAGGAGCAGTGGCTCGAGGAGGCCCCGGCGCAGCGCCTCCGGCAGCCGGAAGTAGGCCTCGAACACCATCTGCTTGCCGTAGCGCTCGTTGCCGGCGAAGAGCTCGTCGCCGCCGTCGCCCGCGATGAGGCGGGTGACGCCGTCGGCGCGCGCCGCCCGGGCGCAGAAGTAGGCGGCGAGGGCCGAGGAGTTGCCGAAGGGCTCGTCACAGTGCTCGGCGACGGTGGTGATGGCGGTGAGCGCGTCGTCGGGCGAGACGATGACGTCGTGCTGCGTGGTGCGGAACCAGTCCGAGGTGATGTGCGCGTAGGGCAGCTCGTTGTAGCGCTCCTCGGCGAAGCCGACCGAATAGGTGTGCGCCGCCCCGGGCCGCACCCGCGCGAGGAGCCCGGCGACGGTGGAGCTGTCGAGCCCGCCGCTGAGGAAGGCCCCGACCTCGGGGAGGTCGCAGTAGCGGGTGACGTCGGTCTGCAGGTGCCCCAGCAGCTCCTCGCCGGCCTTGCGCAGGGAGGCCTCGAGGCTCCTCTGCCCCTGGCGGTCCCAGGTCTCGAGGAAGGTGGGCCGCCAGTAGGGCCGGACCTCCACGGCGCCCGGGCGGAAGGCGAGGTAGTGGGCGCCCTCGAGCTTCGTGACCCCGGCGTACACGGTGCCGGGGCTCGGGATCATGTGGAAGTAGAGGTACTGGAAAAGGGCGTCGTGGGAGAGCGCGCGCGGCACGCCGGGAAAGGCGACCACGGCATCTGCCGAGGAGCCGAAGGCGAGGGCGTCGCCGACCCGGGCGTAGTAGAGGTGGTGCTGGCCGATGCGGTCGATGGCGAGCAGGCCGGTCCGGGCCGAGGTGTCGTAGAGGGCGAGCGTGAAGGCGCCGCGCAGGTGCTCGAGCAGGCGCGGGCCCTCCTGGCGATACAGTCTCGCGGCGCGCACGGCGGGGTCCTCGGGCGCCGGGGTGCCGTCCGCCCAGTAGGGCCAGCCGGAGAGGGCGACCATCACGCCGTCGACCTGCGCGGTCCAGCGTCCGGTGACGGCGCTGGCGCCGTCGACGGCCGACTCGAGCCCCACGAGCGCCGGTGGCGCCTCGGCGGCCATCGCGGTGAGCCGTTCCCGGGTGGTCTCCGCCGACCCGCCCTCGAAGAATCCGCACAGCCAGTTCACGGTGTCTGGTCCCCCATGGTCCGTCCTGTCCCTCGCAACGTATCGGCCCCCCGGCGATTTCCCTCAGGTGGGCAGGGCCGCGGCGTCCGCGGGTGGTGCAGGCCCGCAGGCATGGCCCTGCTCGGCCTCCTCGCCGCCGGCTGCGCGGAGCTCTCCTACTACGCGGGCTCGATCTCCGGGCACGGGGCCCTCCTGGCCGCACGCCAGCCCATCGGGTGGCTCGTCTCCGACCCGGCGACCCCGGAGCGGCTCCGCGACCGGCTCGAGTATGCGTCGTCGGCGCGGGACTTCGCGAGCCGGGCCCTCGGCCTGCCCGACAACGGCAGCTACCGCACGTACGCCGACCTCGGCCGGCGCCACGTCGCCTGGGCCGTCGTGGCCACCCCGGAGTTTTCCCTGACGCCCCGGTCCTGGTGCTTCCCCGTGGCGGGCTGCGTGGCCTATCGGGGCTACTTCGAGGAGGCCGAGGCGCTGCGCTTCGCCGAGGGGCTGCGGGCCGGGGGGCAGGACGTCCACGTGGGCGGGGTGGCCGCCTACTCGACGCTCGGCTGGTTCGACGACCCCCTGCCGAGCGGGGTCGTGGAGTGGCCGGACGCCGAGCTCGCCGGGCTCATCTTCCACGAACTCGCGCACCAGGTCGCGTACGTGCGCGACGACACCGCCTTCAACGAGGCCTTCGCGGTGACCGTGGAGGAGGAGGGGGTGCGCCGCTGGCTCGCCGCGCGGGGCGCGGGGGATGCGGTCCGCGCGTTCGAGCAGTCGCGGGAGCGGCGCCGGGCGTTCCTGGGGGAGGTCTTCGCCGCGCGGGGCCGGCTCGCGGGGGTCTACGCCTCCGGCGCCCCGCCCGAGGCCATGCGGCGCGAGAAGGCGGCGGTGTTCGCGGACCTGCACGCGGCCTGCGGGCGGCTCGCGCTCACCGAGTGGGAACGGGCGCGCTATCGGCGCTGGTGCTCGGAGGCCCCGAACAACGCCCGCGTCGCGGCGATCTCCACCTATCACGAGCTGGTCCCCGCCTTCCGCGCGCTCCTCGAGCGGCAGGGCGGCGACCTTCCGGCGTTCTATCGCGCCGTGCGGGAGCTCGCGCGCCTACCCCGGGAGGAGCGGCGGGTGCGGCTGGTGGGCGATGGTGCCGTCCTCCTCCACCGCGGGGAACGGCAGGCCCATCCTGCGGCAGTAGTCGGCCACGTCGGGCTGGAGCCACTCCACGAGCGTCTCGTGGCGCAGGCGGGGGTCGAGACGGGGCGCGTCGTAGAGCCCGGCGGCGGCGCGCTGGCGCTGGGCCTCGTAGAGGAGGACGGCGGCGGCGACCGAGACGTTGAGCGACGGGACCATGCCCGCGAGCGGGATGAGCACGGTCGCGTCGGCCAGCGCCAGGGCCTCCTCGCTCACCCCCAGGAGCTCGGCGCCGAGCAGTAGCGCGGTGGGGCGCGTGTAGTCGATCGCGCGGAAGTCGGTCGCCCCGGGGGTGGGGTGCGCCGCGACGATGGCGTGCCCGCTCGCTTTCAGGTGGGCGATGGCGGTCTGCACGCCGGGGTGGGTGCGCACGTACACCCAGCGGTCGGTCCCGGCCGCCCGTCCCTGATGGGGCCGCAGCCGCGCGGATGGCCACACGGCGTGCGCCTCGAACACCCCGACCGCGTCGCAGGTCCGCAGGATCGCCGAGAAGTTGTGGGGCTTGTGGACGTTGTCCAGCAGTACCGTCAGGTCCGGCTGGCGGCGGTCGAGGACCTCCCGGGCCCGCAGGTACCGGTGCCGGGTCACGGGCCGGTCTTGCCGAGGGCCTCGAGGAGCTTGCCGTGCAGGCCCCCGAAGGCGCCGTTACTCATCACGACGAGGTGGTCTCCGGGGCGCGCGATCTCCACCAGATAGCCGATGATCGCCCCCAGATCCCGGAAGACCTTCCCCCGCGCCCCGAGCGCGGCGACCGCCGCCCCGGCGTCCCAGCCGAGGTCCGGCGGGGCGTAGAGCACCACGAGGTCCGCGACCTCGAGGGCCCGGGCGAGCTGGTCGCGGTGCACGCCGAGGCGCATGGTGTTCGAGCGCGGCTCGAGGACGGCGACGACCCGTGCGCCGCCCACGTGCCGGCGCAGGCCCTCCAGCGTGGTCCGGATGGCCGTGGGGTGGTGGGCGAAGTCGTCGTAGACGGTGACGCCGTTCACCCGGCCCCGGGCCTCGAGCCGCCGCCGCACGTTGCGGAAGCCCGCGAGGGCGGCGCAGGCGCGCGCGGGGTCCACCCCGGCGTGGCGGGCCGCGGCGATGGCCGAGAGGGCGTTCGCGACGTTGTGGTCCCCGAGGAGGTCCCACTCCACGCGCCCGGCCGGCTGTCCGGCCCAGAGGACCTCGAACCGGCTGCCGTCCCCGTCGAGGAGGCGCGCCTCCCAGCCCTTCGGGGTGCCGGTCTCCTCGACCGCGGTCCAGCAGCCCATGGCGAGCACCCGCTCGAGTGCGGCGTCACCGGCGGGGCGGATGATCCGCCCAATGCCCGGAACGGTGCGTACCAGGTGGTGGAACTGGCGCTCGATCGCGGCGAGATCCGGGAAGATGTCCGCGTGATCGTACTCGAGGTTGTTCAGGACTGCGGTCCGCGGGCGGTAGTGCACGAACTTGGACCGCTTGTCGAAGAAGGCCGTGTCGTACTCGTCCGCCTCGACCACGAAGCAGCGTCCGCCGCCGAGGCGCGCCGAGACCCCGAAATCGACCGGCACGCCCCCGATGAGGAAGCCGGGGTCCAGCCCCGCCTCGTCCAGGATCCGCGCGAGCATGCTGCTGGTGGTGGTCTTGCCGTGGGTGCCGGCGACGGCGAGGACCCAGCGCTCGCGCAGGACCTGCTCGGCGAGCCACTGGGGGCCCGAGGTGTAGGCCAGGCCCTGGTCGAGCACGTGCTCCACCATGGGGTTGCCCCGGGAGAGCGCGTTGCCCACCACGACCACGTCCGGCGCGGGCGCGAGCGCCGCCGGGTCCCAGCCCTCCGTGAGGGCGATGCCCGCGGCGGCGAGCTGGTCGCTCATGGGCGGGTAGACGTTGGCGTCGGAGCCGGTGACCCGGTGGCCGCGCGCGCGGGCGAGGAGCGCGACGCCGCCCATGAAGGTCCCGCAGATCCCCAGGATGTGGAGGTGCACCCGGCTACTCGGCGAGGGGGAACAGGGCGTCCTGGACGCTGATGGCGACCCAGTAGAAGACGATGGCGATCAGCACCCCGACGATGAGCGGCGCCGAGAGGGCGCGGCGCAGGACGTGCCCGGTGACCACCAGGCTCCAGATGACGAGGCCGAGCAGCGCGAAGGCCGGCAGGCCTGCGGTCGCCCCCGCGCTCTCGCCCTGCTCGTGGGCGAGCCACCAGGTGGGGACGATGGCGAGGAGGGCGATGAGGAATCCCGTTCCGCCGAGGGCGGAGAGGGTCTGGGTCAGGCGCGACTGGCGGCTCTGGAGGTAGAGCAGCGACGCGGTGAGCAGGGCGAGCAACGCGGTGTCGGTCACGCCGAGCGCGAGCGCGGCGAGCGGCGGCTGGTAGGCGAGCGCCAGCACGAAGCCCGAGAGGGCGTGCAGCGCGAGGGTCAGGTAGAGCAGGAACGGGGCGAGCGGAAGGTCCTGGGGACCCTTGCGCAGCAGGAGGATCTCGAAAAAGACGCGGATCAGTCGGTCCAAGGCCCGCACCCCCAGGATTGCCGGCGCCAGGCGGGGCGGCGGCAGGCCGCCATGATAACCCAAAGCCCGGGGCGCGCCCCACGCGGGGACAGGGGTGCGGCCCTCGCGGGGGGCACCCTCCGGGGCCTTCGCCCCGGGACGCGGCGGCAGGCCGGTATTGAGTGCCGCCGATCCGGCGCCTTAGGATACGGCCGATGCTCCCTGCCGCACCCCTGCAACTGCCGCGGCTCGTGGTCAACGCCGACGACTACGGCTATTTCGCCGCCGTGACCCGGGGGGTCCTGGAGACCCTCGACGCGGGGTCGGTCACGGCGACCGGGGTCCTCGCCAACGGACCGGCCCTCCCCCGGTACGCCGAGGCGCTGCGCGACCGTCCGGGGGTCGACGTGGGCGTGCACCTGAACCTCACCCTCGGCGAGCCCCTCACCGCGGGCCTGCGCGGGCGCCTCGGCGCGAGCGGCGGACGCTTCGCCGGGCGGGCGGGTCTCCTCGCGGCCCTGGCGACGGGGCGGTTCCCGCTCGCCGAAGTGGTGGCGGAGCTCCGGGCCCAGGTCGAGCGCTGCCTCGCCCTCGGGCTCGCCCCGCGCTTTCTGAACGGCCACGAGCACGTGCACATGCTCCCCGGCATCCTGCCCCGGGTGGGGGCGCTTGCCGCGGAATACGGCATCCCCCACGTGCGCTTCGTCACCCCCGAGTGGCGGGCCGGGGGCCTCGCCCCGGGACCGCTGGCACGCAGCGCCGTGCTGCAGGTCCTCGCGCTGCTCCAGCGCGGCTCGCGTCCCCGGGGTGGGCCGACCCTCCTCGGCGCCGGGGTGAGCGGGCGCCTGACGCGGGCGGCCCTGGAGGCGCGCCTCGCCCACCTGGCGCCCGGGCGGGACTACGAGCTGATGTGCCACCCTGGCTATCGGGACCCGGAGGAGGTGCGCGACCCCGCCCTGCTCGCCTTCCACGGCTGGGACGAGGAGCGCGAGCTGCTCACCGGCCCCGGGCTGCGGACGCTGTGCTTGGCCCGGGGCGTGCGCTTGGTGCGGTTCCGGGACCTGGAAGACGGCCCGGGCCGGTCCCGGGAAGACCCCATCGGGAGGACGCCATGAGCGAGTCGTCGTCAGCCGTGTCGCTGGTCCCTGGCGCGCCGGAGGGGGGACGCCGGCGCCTGAGCGTGGTCATTCCGGCGAAGGACGAGCGGGAGGGCCTCGAGGCGCTCCTCGCCGCGGTGTACGCGGCCCTCGGCGAGTGCGGCGGTCTCGAGCACGAGGTCATCGTCGTGGACGACGGCAGCCGCGACGGCACCTTCGAGCGGCTGCGCGAGCTGCAGCCGCGCCACCCCGGCCTGCGGGGGGTGCGGCTCAGCCGGAACTTCGGCAAGGAGGCCGCGCTGCTCGCCGGCCTGCGGGCCGCGACGGGCGACGCCGTCATCACCATGGACGCCGACCTGCAGCACCCGCCGGCCGTCATCCCCGAGATGGTGGCCCGCTGGCGGGCCGGGGCGAAGGTGGTCCACGGGGTCAAGAGCCGGCCCTCCGGGGCGAGGCGCCGCGACCGCTTCGCCTCCTCCGCGTTCAACCGCCTGATGCGCTACCTGGCCGGCATCGAGATGCGGCGCGCGTCCGATTTCACACTGCTCGACCGGGTGGCGGCCGACGTCGTCGTACGCGAGCTCCCGGAGCGCAGGCGCTTCTACCGGGCGTTGACCCGCTGGGTCGGTTTCCGCCAGGAGAGCGTGGTCTTCGACGTCCCGCCGCGGGAGCGGGGCAGCAGCGCCTGGTCCTCGGCGCGGCTGATGGACCTGGCCGCGACCGGCATCGTGTCCTTCACCAGCCTGCCGCTGCGCCTGGTGACCTTCCTCGGGCTCGCGACCCTGGTATTCGCGGTGGTCCTGGTGGCCGACACGCTGTGGTCCTGGTTCACGGGGACCGCGGTCTCGGGCTACGCGACCGTCGAGGTCACGCTGCTCTTCGTCGGCAGCGCGGTCATGATCAGCCTCGGCATCCTCGGCGAGTACGTGGCCCGTATCTACGACGAGGTGAAGGCCCGCCCCGGCTACGTCGTCGAGGAGGAGCTCGGCGGCGCGCCCCGGCCGGACTCCCCGTCGCTCCCGACCCCTGCCCAGGGTGGGTAGCGCCTGGCGGGGGGGCGGGCCGGCGGCGGGGGCCACGTCGGGGGCTGCGTCGGGGGCTGCGTCGGGGGCTACGTGCTCGCGCGGTTGACACGCTGGTGGCGCGGGCCCTCGGGGGGCGAGGCCTTCGCGGACGGCGAGTGGGCCGCGCTCGCCGCGCGTCTGCCGCTCCTCGAGGGTTGGTCGGCGGAGGACCTCGACCGCCTGCGGGTACTCGCCGGGGACTTCCTGCGGCGCAAGGTGGTCCAGGGCGCGGGCGGCCTCGAGGTCGACGACGCCATGCGCCGGCTCGTCGCGGTGCAGGCCTGCGTGCCCGTCCTGCACCTGGGGCTCGACTGGTACTCGGGGTGGGTGTCGGTCATCGTCTACCCGGACGAGTTCGTCGCCCGCCAGGAGTGGGTCGACGAGGACGGCGTGGCCCACGAGGTCGAGCGCGAGCTCTCGGGGGAGGCTTGGCCCGAGGGGCCGGCGATCCTCTCCTGGACGGACGTGGAGCTCGGGGCCGACGGCGAGGACTGGGGCAACGTGGTCGTCCACGAGATGGCCCACAAGCTCGACCTGCTGAACGGCGAGGCCAACGGCATGCCGCCGCTGCACGCCGGGATGTCCCGCTCCGCCTGGACCGCGGCCTTCTCGAGCGCCTTCGAGGACTTCTCGGAGCGGGTCGAGCGCGGAGAGGAGGTCCTCATCGACGATTACGCCGCGGACGACCCCGGGGAATTCTTCGCGGTGATGTCGGAGGCGTTCTTCCTCCACCCCCGGGACGTGCGGGAGGCCTACCCTGAGGTGTACGGGCAGCTGGAGGCGTTCTACCGCCAGGACCCGGGGCTGCGGCTAGGGCCATGAAGCGAGGGCCGTGAGGCAGGGGCCGCGGAGGTCCCCGACGCCGGGGGCCCCCGCAGTCCCGAAAGCTCCGCTCTCCCGGGGCCTCTCAGGCCTCCGGCACGTGGCGGTGCAGGTGGACCGGCTCCGCGGTGCGCTTGCGGACCTGGATGTTCAGCATCTCCACCACCACCGAGAAGGCCATCGCGAAGTAGATGTACCCGCGCGGGATGTGGAACTCGAAGCCCTCGCCGATGAGGGCGACGCCGACCACGATGAGGAAGCTGAGCGCGAGCATCTTCACGGTGGGGTGGGTGTCGATGAAGTCGCTGATGGGCTTCGCCGCGACCATCATCACGAGGACCGCGACGACGATGGCGAGGACCATGATCGAGACCTGCTGCACCAGGCCGACCGCGGTGATGACCGAGTCGAGGGAGAAGACGATGTCGATGAGGGCGATCTGGACCAGCACGGCCCCGAAGCTCGCCGCCTGCACCGCCTTCGGGCCCTCCTCCTCCCCCTCGAGGCTGTTGTGGATCTCCAGGGTCGCCTTCGCCAGCAGGAACGCGCCGCCGCCGATGAGGATGACGTCGCGCCAGGAGACCTCGTGCCCGAGGACGGCGACGATGGGTGCGGTCAGACTCATCAGCCAGGTGAGCGAGAGCAGGAGCGCGATCCGGCTGCCCATGGCGAGCCCGAGGCCGAGCACGCGGGCGGACTGCCGGCGCTCCGGGGGCAGGCGGCCCACCAGGATGGAGAGAAAGATGATGTTGTCGATTCCGAGCACGATCTCGAGGGCGGTCAGCGTCAGGAGCGCGACCCAGGCCTCGGGTTGGAGAAGCCAGTCCATGCGGGGCACCTGTCGGTTGGGTTCCGGCCTGATAGTCTAATACGCCGCCGGCTCGATGACGGGCGCGGGGGCAGAGGGGAGGAGGGCACAGTGAAGATAGAGACGATCGCGATCCACGGCGGCTACGCGCCCGAGCCCACCACCCGGGCCGTGGCCGTGCCCATCTACCAGACCACCTCCTACGCCTTCGACGACACCCAGCACGGGGCCGACCTCTTCGATCTCAAGGTCCCGGGCAACATCTACACGCGCATCATGAATCCCACCACCGCGGTGCTCGAGCAGCGCGTGGCGCAGATGGAGGGGGGAGTGGGGGCGCTCGCGGTGGCCTCGGGGATGTCCGCGATCACCTATGCCCTCTTCACCCTCGCCGAGGCGGGCGACAACATCGTCACGACCTCGCAACTCTACGGCGGCACCTACAACCTCTTCGCGCACACCTTCCCGCGCTTCGGGATCGAGGCGCGCTTCGCGGACTACCGGGACGTCGCGGGCATCGGGCGGCTCATCGACGGGCGCACGAAGGCCGTCTTCTGCGAGTCGATCGGCAACCCCGCGGGCAACGTGGTCGACTTCGGGGCGCTCGCCGAGGTGGCGCACGCGCGCGGCGTCCCGCTCATCGTGGACAACACGGTGCCCACGCCCTACCTCTGCCGGCCCCTCGAGCACGGCGCGGACGTGGTGGTGCACGCCCTCACCAAGTACATGGGCGGACACGGCACCACGCTCGGGGGCGCCATCGTCGACGGCGGCCGCTTCCCCTGGGCCGAGCACCGGGAGCGCTTCCCGCGCATGAGCGAGCCGGACGCCTCCTACCACGGCGTGGTCTACACGGAGGCCTTCGGGCCCGCGGCCTTCATCGGCCGCGCGCGGGTGGTGCCGCTGCGGAACATGGGCGCGGCGATCTCGCCCTTCAACTCCTTCCTCATCCTGCAGGGGATCGAGACGCTGCCGGTGCGCATGGACCGGCACTGCGAGAACGCGCTCGCGGTGGCGCGCCACCTGCAGGACCACCCGCGGGTGAGCTGGGTGCGCTACGCGGGGCTCGCGGACCACCCCGATCACGGCGTGCTGCGGCGCTACATGGGCGGGCGGGCCGCGAGCATCCTGAGCTTCGGGATCCAGGGCGGGGCGCCGGCCGGCGCCCGCTTCATCGACGCCCTGAAGCTGGTCGTGCGCCTCGTGAACATCGGGGACGCGAAATCGCTCGCTTGCCACCCGGCGACCACGACCCACCGCCAGCTCTCCCCCGCGGAGCTCGCCCGGGCGGGGGTGACGCCCGACCTCGTGCGGCTCTCCATCGGCATCGAGCACATCGACGACATCCTCGCGGACGTCGACCAGGCCCTCGCCGCGGCGTAGGGCGACGGGGCTCAGGCAGCAGAGCTGCCGGTCAGACGGAGAGCTGCCGCCTCGGCGGAGAGTGGCGGCTCAGGCGGAGAGCTGCTGGTCGGCCACACCGCGGAAGGCGGCGGCGGAGGCCTCGCGCAGGGGGGCGGGCTTGCCGAGGGCCCAGCCCTGGGCGTAGTCGACGCCGAGGTCGGCGAGCGCGTGCAGGGTCTCGCGGTTCTCGACGAATTCCGCGATCGTGCGGATCCCCATCCGGTGACCCACCTCGTTGATCGCAGCGACCATCGCCCGGTCGTAGGGGTCGTGGAGCATGTCGCGCACGAAGCTGCCGTCGATCTTCAGGTAGTCGACGGGGAGGTTCTTCAGGTAGGCGAAGGAGGACAGTCCACTGCCGAAGTCGTCGAGCGCGAACCAGCAGCCCATCGCCCGCAGTTCCCGGATGAACTGCGAGGCGGTCGCCTGATTGGCGATGGCGGCCGTCTCGGTGATCTCGAAGCACACCGTGTCGTGGGGCACGCGGAAGCGTTCGAACTGCTCGCGGATGAAGGCGAGGAAGTTGTCGTCGCTCAGCGTCGTCCCCGACAGGTTGATGCTGAGCAGCACGCCCTCGAGGCTCGGCTGGCTCGAGAGCCAGCGGAAGCAGTGGTGCACCACCCAGCGGTCGATGGCCGGCATCAGGTTGTAGCGCTCGGCCGCCGGCAGGAACGCCGCCGGGGAGACCAGCTCGCCGCGCTCGTCGCGCATGCGCACCAGGATCTCCACCGAGTGCCGGAGGTTGTCCTCGGTCTGCACCGCGACGATGTCCTGGCAGAAGAGCTCGAGCCGGTCCTCGCCGATCGCCTGGGTGATCCGCGAGACCCACTGCATCTCGCCGTGGCGGCGCGCCAGGTCGAGATCGGAATCCTGGTAGAGGTGGATCCGGTTGCGCCCCAGGTCCTTCGCGGCGTAGCAGGCGACGTCCGCCGCGCTGAGGATGCTGCCCACCGTCTCGCGCTCGCCCGTCACCGCGACGATGCCGATGCTGACCCCGATCTCGAACGTCTTGTCCTCCCACAGGAACCGGTAGTCGCGCACCGAGGCGCGCAGGGCCTCGGCGATCTCGATCCCCTGGGGCAGCGGACAGCCCTCGAGCAGCACGCCGAATTCGTCGCCCCCGAGGCGGGCGAGGGCGTCGGACTCGCGCAGGCGCCCGTGCATGAGCGCCGCCAGCTGGCGCAGGAGATCGTCGCCCACGGCGTGTCCGCAGGTGTCGTTGACGATCTTGAACTGGTCGAGGTCCATGTAGAGGCAGACGTGCTGGCGCGACTCGCTCTGCGCGACCGTCAGCGCGTGGGCCAGGCGGCTCTCGAACTCCCTCCGGTTGAGGAGCCCGGTCACGTTGTCATGGCTCGCCTGGTAGGCGAGGCGCCGCGCGAGGCTCCGGGTCTCGGTCACGTCGCGGAACACCAGCACCGACCCGAGCGCATCCCCGCGGGGGTCGCGGATCGGGGTGACCGTCTGGGTCACCGAGAACTCCTCGCCGTCGCGCCGGCGCAGCAGCTGCGGCTCCCGGGTCTGCAGCGCGAGCTCCACCTGGCAGGCGGTTTCCCCCAGCCCGCCGAAGGGCTCCCGGGTGGCCTCGTCGAGCAGGGTGTAGACCTTCCCCAGGGGTTGGCCCTTCGCCTCTTCCAGGCCCCACCCGGTCAGGCGCTCGGCGCTCGGGTTCAGGTAATCGACGCAGCCGCAGGTGTCCGTGGTGATGACGCCGTCGCCGATCGAATGCAGCGTGACCTGCGCGCGCTCCTTCTCGCGCAGCAGCTCCGCCTCGGCGCGCAGGCGGTCGCCGGTCTCGGACGCGAGCTCCCGGTTCACGCGCGAGACGCGCTCGAGCAGTCGCGCCCGGTCGCTCGCGAGGGCGAAGGAGCGCAGCACGGTGCGCTCGAAGCTGCCCGCGACGGAGAACAGCACCACCCCGAGGATGAGCAGCATCACGCCCATGCTGACGAGCACGGCCTCGGGGGCGAGCAGCGAGCGCACCGCGAGGGGCAGGAGGCAGGGCACGAGGAACGCGGTGTAGGCCGAGCCGACCGCGCCGTTGTTGGAGACCCCCGCGGTGGCGACGCCCACCAGCATGGCGTAGACGAGCAACTGGTAGGACAGGGGCCAGCCGAAGTCGAGAAAGAGGGCGAGCGACCCCCAGGCCACCCCGGCGGCGAGCGCCCCGAGCCGGTAGGCGGCGAGCCAGCGTCCGCTCAGCTGGTGGGCCGGTTTCTGGCGCCGGAATGCGGCGAACAGCCAGAGCCGGAGTACCGTGATCAGCGTCAGCGTCACCCACCAGGCGAGCAGCGGCAGGGCGGGCCCCGGACCGGCCAGCACGCCTGCGGTGACCGCGGCGATGAACACGCTGGCGAGGAGCGGGGCGGGGGACTGGGCGAAGAGGAGTCGGACCTGCTCCGGACGAAACTCGGCAGGGTCCCGGCGGGTCGCCGAGGACGGCGTCGTCTCCGGCAACGGTCGAACGGGCTCGATTGCGGGTGCGGCCATGCGCCGGTGGGGCCGATCCAACCTCGTCGTGGTCAACAGGCCCTTGCCCCGTCGCCGCCCGGGGGCGGACTCGGGGTCTCTCGGGGGTCCGCGAGGTGCTTGCCTCGCCCCGGTCTTATCGGCCCTGCCCGAGGGTCCTTTAAGTTGGGGTGCGCCGGCGGGCTCGCGGCCGGGCCGAGGCCCTATACTGTGCGGGCAGCCGCCAGAGGCGCCCGCCCGCACGGCGCGGGCGGCGCCCATCGAGGCTCCCATCGACTCGTGATGCCAGCTATCCGGTCCATCCGGCCGCGCTCCTTCCTCACCCTGGTCTTCGTCGGCTTCCTCGCCGTCGCGCTGCCGCTGCTCGTGGCGATCCTGTTCGCCTCGCTGCAGGTGGAGCGGCTTGCGAGCCAGAGCGAGCGGGCGGTGTACCGCACCGTGCAGCTCACCCACGGGGGCCGCAATCTCGTGGAAGAGCTCACCGGGATGGAGCGCAACATGCGTCAGTACCTGGTCCTCAAGGACGAGGCGCGGCTCGCGGCCTATGACAAGACTCACGCGGAGCTCCAGGGCACGGTGACCTACATGCTGGCGCTGGAGGAGGACCCGCCGGCACGCCAGCGCCTGTACGAGCTGGCCGAGCGCGAGCGGCGCCTGTTCGAGACCCTGCGCGGACAGCGTCTCGACACCGCGGCCAGCGAGGCCGCAGTGGCGGAGTTCGTGCCCCTCGCCGAGCTGGCGCGCCAGATCCTGTCCGAGGCCAATGCCAGCGTGGGGCAGGGGGTGGAGGTCCTGCGGCAGATGGCCGGTCAGTCCCAGCGCTTCCTGGTCTGGCAGGCCGCCGCGCTGGTGCCCCTCGTGGTGGGTCTGGCGGCGCTCTTCCTGTTTCTCATCGCGCGCCCCCTCGGGCAGCTCGACCACGCCATCCGCCTGCTGGGCGACGGCGAGCTCTACACCCCGATCCAGGTGCGCGGTCCCCAGGACCTGGAAACCCTCGGGGAGCGCCTGGAGTGGCTGCGCACCCGTCTGCTGGAGCTCGAGGAGGAGAAGAAGTCGTTCCTGCGCCACGTCTCCCACGAGTTGAAGACCCCCCTGACGGCCCTGCGCGAGGGCGCCGAGCTGCTGGCCGAGCAGGTCGTCGGGCCGCTCACCGAGGAGCAGCGCGAGGTCACCGACATCCTCCACAACAACGCCCTGCGCCTGCAGAAGCTCATCGAGGACCTGCTCGCCTTCAGCCGCATGCCCGACGTGCGCAGTGCCGAGATGCGCCGGGAGCCGGTGCGCCTGGACCAGCTCGCCCGCTCCGTCGTGACCGACCACCGGGTGGGGGCGCTCGCCCGGGGACTGCGCTTTCGCCTGAGCGTCGACCCCATCACCGTGCAGGGGGACCGGGCGCGGCTGCGTGCGATCCTCGACAACCTGGTCTCGAACGCGGTCAAGTACTCGCCCCGCAGCGGGAAGATCGACATCCGGGTGGGCGAGGACACCGATGGCGTCGCCCTGGAGGTCCACGACGAGGGGCCGGGCATCCCGCCGGAGGACCGCCCCCGGGTCTTCGACGCCTTCTACCAGGGCCGGAACCAGCCGGGCGGCCCGGTGCAGGGAACCGGGCTCGGTCTTGCCATCGCGCGGGAGTGCGCCATTGCGCACGGCGGAGAAATCCGCATCATTGACGATCCGGCCCCCGGGACTCACCTCCGGGTCACCCTTCCTTCGGCGCTCGTCACCGCCAGGGCCCCATGAGACCCAGAATCGCGCTCGCAGCCGCACTGGTGGCGCTCCCCACGTTGGGGGGCTGCGCCGCAGCGGGTGTTCCCGTCCCGTCGCCGGTCGTGCCTGAGGTGCTGCAGGGGGAGGTCTGCTCCGAGGACGTGGCCGACGCGCTCGCCTACTTCGCCCGGCTGCGCGCCATGAAGCGCCCGGAGCTCCAGAAGGAGGCGGAGCGGCTGCGGGCCGCGTCGCCCGCCGAGCCGAGCGGCGAGCAGCGCATGCAGTCGGCCCTGCTCCTGGCGCTGCCGGGCGGGCCTGCGGTGGACGAGCGGCGTGCGCTGGCGCTCTTGCAGGGCGAGCGTGCCCGGACGACGCAGCCCGAGGTGCGCCACCTCTGCCAGCTGCTCGAGGCCCTGCTGGGCTCGGCGCTGGAGCGCGACGCGCGCCTGCACGCCGCGGCGGAGGAACAGAAGGAGAATCGTCAGCGGGTCGCGACGCTCGAGCGTGACCTGAAACAAGCGCAGTCCCGTGGCCGGGAGCTCGAGCAGCGGATTTTCCACCTGCACCGGCTGCTCACCCGGGAGCAGACGGAAGGCGCCGAGCGTCAGCGCCAGCTGGAGGAGCTGCGCAAGATCGAGAGCAGCCTGGAATCGCGCCGCGGCGTGCCGCCCGCCACGCCGGCGCCTGACGCGCCCTCGGCGTCCCCCACGACCCCCTTGCCCCGCCCCCATGAGCCCGAAGAAAGGCAAAGTTCTCCTGGTCGATGACGACCCGGACGTCCTGAAGCTGCTGGAACTGCGGCTGAAGGCCGCCGGCTTCGAGACGGTCACCGCGGCGAGCGGGGCGGAAGCCCTCGCCCGGCTCGAGGTGGACCGGCCGCAGGCGGTGCTGACCGACCTGCGCATGGAAGGCATGGACGGGCTGGAGCTCTTCGAGGCGATCCACGAGCGCCGACCGGCGCTGCCCGTTCTGATGCTGACGGCCCACGGGACCATCCCGGACGCGGTCGCGGCCACCCGCGGCGGGGTGTTCGCCTTCCTCACCAAGCCCTTCGACGGGCGCGAGGTGATCGAGCAGGTGGAGCGGGCGATCCGGGTCAGCGGCGGCGCCGGCGAGGAGGTGGTCCCCTGCGACGAGGGACAGGAGTGGCGGCGGGAGCTGGTGACCCGCAGTCCGGTGATGGAGGAGCTGCTCTGCCAGGCGCGGCTGGTGGCGGACAGCGGGGCCAGTGTGCTCATCCGCGGGCCGAGCGGCACCGGCAAGGAGATGCTCGCGAAGGCGATCCACCGGGCGAGCGAGCGCCGCGACCAGGCCTTCGTGGCCTTCAACTGCGCCGCGATCCCCGAGCCGTTGATGGAGTCCGAGCTCTTCGGCTATGCCAAGGGGGCGTTCACGGGGGCGGCCCGCGACACGCCCGGGCTCTTCCAGGCAGCTCACGGGGGCACCCTCCTGCTGGACGAGATCGGGGACATGCCGGCCTCGCTCCAGGCGAAACTGTTGCGGGTGTTGCAGGAGCGGCAGGTCCGACCGGTGGGGAGCACCCGGTCCGCGCCGGTGGACGTGCGGGTCATCTCCGCGACCCACCGGGACCTCGAGGAGGAGGTCCGGGCAGGGCGGTTCCGGGAGGACCTCTTCTACCGCCTGAACGTGGTGGTCCTCGACATCCCCCCCCTGGCGGACCGCCGGGAGGACATCCCCCTGCTTGCCTCTCACTTCCTCTCCCGGCTCCGGGGGGCGAGCCGCAAGCAGGTCGAAGGTTTCGCGCCGGACGCGATGGAACTGCTGGTGAGCGCCCCGTGGCCGGGCAACGTGCGCCAGCTGGCCAACGTCGTGGAGCAGGCCTTCGCCCTCACCACGACCCCGCTGATTCCCGCGACCCTGGTCCAGAGGGCCCTGCGCTCCCAACCGGCGGATCTCCCGTCTCTGGAGGAGGCGCGGGCGGATTTCGAGCGGGAGTATTTGAGCCGCCTGCTCAAGATCACTCAGGGCAACGTGAGTCAGGCCGCCCGGCTGGCGGACCGCAACCGCACCGACTTCTACAAGCTGTTGCGTCGGCACCAACTCGACCCGGCCCTGTTCAAGCCCGCGGATGGACTTGACGATACCTGACGTGTTAACTTGCAGCGCTAAGCTTGCCTGCACGCTGGAAGCTGTATATTCTTTAGGCCGGTAGTCGCACTATCGGAGTTGTGCCGGGGGGCTGCAGGCCGCCGTTTGGGGTTGGGTCTGCGAGGTCGCCTGTGAGTCCGGGCGACGGACGACGGCGGCTGCTTCCGATGGTGAAAGTTTTCTACATCTGGGAACGGAGCATACAAATGCATAAACATCTGATGGCGATCAGCGTTCTGGCCGCTTCCATGCTGGCCGTCGGCACGGCGGGCGCGCAGCAGCTGCCGGGTTATGCTTATGACACGTACGGTAAGCCGGCGAAGGACACCTGGGGCGAGTGCGTGAAGAGCGTCTACCGCCAGAAGGATGCGTACCCGGAGTGCGAGGCTGCCAAGAAGGTCGAGAGGATCAAGGACAAGGCGGTGCTCGAGGGCAATCTGCACTTCGACTTCGACAAGTCCCAGCTGAAGCCCGCCGGCAAGCAGATCCTGGACGACCTCCTGGCCCGCATGAAGGGCGCGGACCTCACCGCCGTGGCGGTCTCCGGCCACACCGACAGCGTCGGCTCGGATGCGTACAACGTGAAGCTCGGCCAGCGCCGCGCCGACGTGGTGAAGGACTACCTGGTCTCCAAGGGCGTCCCGGGCTCCAAGATCACCACCAAGAGCTTCGGTGAGTCGCAGCCGGTCGCGTCGAACAAGACCGCCGACGGCCGTGCGAAGAACCGCCGGGCCGAGGTGGACGTCGACGCGGTCATCGCGAAGTAAGCAGTCGCCCGACCGCAAAGCAGTCTGCAAGGACCCCGCCGGGAAACCGTGCGGGGTCTTTGCGTCATCTCGATGACCCTCGCCCAGCACGTCCACACGTTCGGCCAGGCGCTGCTGCGCCGGTACGGCGAGCGTGTCCACAAGGTGGCGATCGACGCGGGGTTCACCTGCCCGAACCGGGACGGGACGCTCGGGAGGGGCGGCTGCACCTTCTGCAACAACGCATCGTTCAGCCCGCACGCCCGGGAGCCCCGCAGCGTGGCCGACCAGATCGCCGCCGGCCGGGCGGTCATCCGCCGGCGCACCGGGGCGCAGCGCTACATCGCCTATTTCCAGGCGTACACCAATACCTACGGGGCGGTGGAGCACCTGGACCGGCTCTACCGGGAGGCGCTGGCCGAGCCGGACGTGGTGGGGCTGGCGGTGGGGACGCGGCCCGACTGTCTCGACGACCCGGTGCTCGACCTGCTGGCCGGCTACCGCGACGAGGGTCGCGAGATCTGGGTCGAGCTGGGGCTGCAGTCGGCCTTCGACGAGACCCTGCGCCGGGTCCGTCGGGGCCACGGTTTTGCCGAGTACCGGGCCGCGGCGCATGCGATCCACTCCCGGGGGCTCGCGCTCTGCACCCATCTGATTGTCGGGTTGCCCGGGGAGTCTTCCTGGCACGCCCGGACCAGCCTCGAGCGGGTGCTGGAGTTGGGGGTGGACGGTCTCAAGGTGCACCCGTTGCACGTGGTGCGGGGCACGCGCCTCGCGGTGGAGTGGCGCCGGGGCGGCTACCGGCCGCTCACCCTCGAGGAGTACGTGGAGACGGCCTGTGACATCGTGGAGGCCACCCCGCCGGAGGTGGAGTTCCATCGCCTGACGGGTACGGCGCCCCGCTCCGTCCTCCTGGCCCCGGAGTGGTGCGCCTGGAAGTGGCGCGTGCTGAACGCCATCGAGGGCGAGCTGGCCCGACGGGCCGGTCAGGCCGGCTCGGGAGTCGTGGGCCGGATCCCGCTCAGGAGATAGGTGAGGAGCTCGTGCACCGAGCGGATCTCCCGCCCGAAGGGCAGGCTCTCCGACCCGCGGAAGAACAGCCCCAGGTTGACGTCGCCGCGCTGCGCCGCCGCCAGCTGGGTCTCGATGCAGAACTGCCCGGCCGAGCCGTTGCCGTCCTTGAGCCCGCAGAAGGTCAGGCACTCCACCTGGCGCCCGCAGTGCGCCTTGTCCGGGGTGGCGCGCGCCCGCAGGCCCTCTTCCCGCCCGAGGTAGCGCTTGAGCCAGGGGGTGAGCACCGCGCGGGCCGGTAGCCCCGCCGCGCTCATGAAGGTCACGATGTCCTCGGGGCCGGCCTCGGCGAGCACCCGCTTGAAGTTGATGTGCGCGTCGGATTCCCGGGTCACCGCGAAGGGGGTGCCGACCTGGACCGCAGAGGCGCCCCAGGCGAACAGCTCCTTGACCCGCTCGTAGGCGTTGATGCCCCCGGCGGGGATGAGCGGGATCCGGTCCGTCGCCAGGCCGAGCGTCTTGAAGACGTCGCGCACGGCGTCCAGTACCCGGACGAAGTCGAAGCGCGAATCGCTCACCTCCTCGATCCGGGTGGCGCCGAGGTGGCCACCGGCGTAGCGAGGGTGCTCCAGGACGATCGCGTCCGGCAGGACGCCTTTGCGCATCCACTTCTTGAGCACGGCGCGCACGCCACGCTCCTCGGAGAGGATCGGGATGAGCGCCACGTCTTTGTGGCCTTCGGTGAGCTCGGGGAGGTCCGTGGGCAGACCCGCCCCCATGACGATGGCGTTGGCGCCGCTGCGGCAGGCCTGGCGCACGAGATCCGCGTAGTGCCTGACCGCCCGCATGACGTTGACGGCGATGAAGCCGCCGGGCCCGGCGATCTCCCGCGCGGCCTGCACCTCACGGTCGAGCGCCTCGAGGTTGGTGGCTGCGATGGCGCTGTGGTCCCGCGACTTTCCGGCCCGTTCCATCAGGTCGGGGTGCAACCGGCGCAACTCCACGGAGGCAATCGTGCCGACCGCCCCCTCCCGGGCCACGGACCCGGCCAGCCGATGCCCGGAGATCCCGACTCCCATGCCCCCCTGCACCACCGGCAGGAGGCTGAAGTCCCGAATCCTGAGTCGCGGAAAGGCCGACTGAATCGGTGCATCGCTATCCATCCCGAGTCCACCTGCCCGTCGAGGGCGTTGAATCGAAAGTAATCCAGAATACACGAGTGCCCACGTCGTACATAATAACGTGGGTTAAGTCAATTCGCGGGGGGCGCCCGCCGGGCCTCCGGACTCCCGGCCCACGTCCGCCGCGGGGGCTTCAGGACTCCCGCCGCACCGCGAACCGCGGAAACATCCGCCCGATGGCCGCAGACACTGCTTCCGGGACCCTGGCGGGCCGGGAGGGGCGGGAGAGCGCGGGGTCGAGGCAGCGCCCCGTCACGCACTCCTGCAGCGCGTAGTCCGTCACCCCGGCCCCGGCGAGCGCGGCGGCGAGGGAGAGGAGGTCGGCCTCGGAGAGCAGGTCCGGGTGGACGGTGGTGCGCACCTCGCAGGCGACCCCGCTCGCGAGCACCCGGCGCAGGCTCTCCCAGGCCCGTTGGCCGCTCGCCGGCCCGCCGCCGGTGAGGGCGGGGTAGGCGGGGGCCTCCGCCTTCACGTCGAGTCCGACCCAGTCGAGGAGTGGCAGCAGCGCGGCGAGCCGCTCGGGAGAGGGGCCGGCCGTGTGCAGTCCGGTGGCGAAGCCCAGGTCCCGGACCTGGCGCAGGGCCTCGGGCAGTCCCGCCTGCAGGGTCGGTTCGCCGCCGCTGAACACCACGCCCTCGAGCAGGCCGCGGCGGCGCTCGAGAAACGCGAGGACGTCGGCCCACGGGACCCTCTTCTCCGCCGAGGGCGGGATCAGGTGCGCGTTCTGGCAGTAGCCGCAGCGCCAGGGACAGCCCTGGCAGAACACCACGGCGGCGAGGCGACCGGGAAAGTCGATGGTGGTGAGCGGCGTGAGGCCGCCGATTTCCAGCATGGCGACAGTATACTCGCGCGTCGCCGGCGAGGCGGCGCCCGGGGGCGGGCGCTCCGGCGGGCAGGAGTGCTCGTGGCGCTTTCTGCGGGCGCCAGGAGAGGAGGGGGACGTCGTGCAGGGGCAAGACACGTCGAGCGGGCTCCGGGCCTGGCTCGACCGCAACGTGATGGACCTCGGCCGGCAGATGCGCTGGTCGTACCTGCCGCCGCTCATGGTCTACGTGGCCGCGGGGGTGTCGGGGCTGACCGGCATCGTCGGGACGTTCTTCGTGAAGGAGTACCTCGGCCTCTCGGCGGCGTTCCTTGCCGCCCTCGGCTTCTGGGCGGGGATCCCCTGGGCGCTCAAGATGCCCCTCGGGCACCTCGTGGACCTCCTCTGGCGCTTCAAGGGCGTTCTGGTGTTCGTGGGCGCCGGACTCATCACCGCGAGCCTGTCCATCATGCTCGGCTTGCTCACCGAGCGTGCCGCCCTGGAGGCGTTCATGCCGGTGGACGCCTGGTACGTGGCGAGCGTGCTGCTCGCCCCGATCGGGTACGTGCTGCAGGACGTGGTCGCCGACGCCATGACGGTGGAGGCGGTGCCCCGCGTGGACGCGGCGGGCGAGCCCATCGACCCCGCGGCCCGCAAGCTCATGCACACGACCATGCAGACCCTCGGGCGCATCGCCATCATCGGCGGAGGGGTGTTCGTCTCGCTGCTGAACGTGTACGTGTTCGACGGCGTGGCGAAGATGTCGGTGGAGGCGAAGCTCGCCGCGTACGTGCGGATCTACGAGTGGGCGCTCCTCATCCCGGTCGTCTCCGTGCTCGGCGTGGTGCTCGCGGCCTACCTCAAGCGGCGGGCGGTCCGCCGCCTGACGCAAGGCGGAATCGAGGCGCGGGCGGCGCGCCGGCTCCTCGAGGGGGAGGTCACGCGCACCGAGCCGAACCTCTGGATCCTGGGCGGCAGCATCGTGTTCGTCGTCTTCACGGTCGTGCTCGGCCTGAGCGACGTGCCCTACGACCAGGAGATCGTCTTTGCCGGGTCCATGGCGATCGTGCTGTTCCTGATGTACCGGCTGGTCCTCGTGCTCGACGCGCCGGCCCGGCGCGTGCTCGTGGGCACGGCCATCGTGATCTTCGTCTACCGTGCGATGCCGACCCCGGGCGCGGGGCAGACCTGGTGGATGATCGACCGGCTCGGCTTCGACCAGCAGTTCCTCGCGGTGCTCTCGCTCATCAGCAGCGCGCTCGCGCTCGTCGGGCTGTTCCTGTTCCGGCGCTTCATGGCCGAGCGCTCGATCGCCGTCGTGGTGGTGGTGCTGACCCTCGTGGCGAGCGCCCTCTACCTGCCGATCATCGGCATGTACCACGGGCTGCACGAGTGGACGGCGGCGCTCACCGGCGGGGTGGTGGACGCGCGCTTCATCGCGCTGGTGGACACCGCCCTCGAGTCCCCGCTCGGTCAGGTGGCGATGGTGCCGATGCTGGCCTGGATCGCGAATTCCGCACCGGCAGGCCTGAAGGCCACGTTCTTCGCGGTGATGGCCTCGTTCACGAACCTCGCCCTCTCGGCGAGTCAGCTCGGCACGAAGTATCTGAACGAGTGGTTCGTGGTGACGCGAGAGGTGAAGGACGCTGTAACCGGGGCCGTGCAGGTGCCCGCGGACTACAGCGCCCTTGGCGAGCTGATGCTCACCGCCATGCTGATCGGGCTGCTCGCGCCCCTCGCCGCCGTGGCCGTGATCCGCCTGGCCCGGCTGCGCAGCGCCTGAGGGGAAGAGCCCCCGGCCCCGATCAGCAGCGCGGCGCGCAGCGGCTCTCGAGGAACGGCGTGCGCTCCCGGTGCTCGGACTGCTTGCCGGGATTGAACGCGGTCACCGGGCGGTGGTAGCCCATCACGCGCGTCCACACCTCGCAGCGCGTGCGCTCGTTTTCGCTCAGTTCGATTCCCTCTTCACGCATCGGTCTCTCCTCCTGAAGTGCTGTTGTCAATGCAGTGCCCCGGCCTGCTTTCGGGCGAGGGCCTCCTCGTCGCAGTACGGACAGAACTCGTGGGCACCGGGCAGGTACCCGTGCTTGGGGCAGATGGAGAACGTGGGCGTCACCGTGATGTACGGGACGCGGAAGCGCTCCAGGGCCCGTCTGACGAGCTGTCGGCAGGCATCGGCGCTGGAGATGCGCTCGCTCATGTAGAGGTGCAGCACCGTGCCGCCCGTGTATTTCTTCTGCAGCTTCTCCTGGCGCTCCAGGGCCTCGAACGGGTCGTCGGTGAAGCCGACCGGGAGCTGCGAGGAGTTGGTGTAGTACGGGGCCTCGGGGCTGCCGGCCTGCAGGATCCCCGGGAAGCGTTTGCGGTCCTCTTTCGCGAACCGGTAGGTCGTGCCTTCGGCGGGTGTCGCCTCGAGGTTGTAGAGGTGGCCCGTCGACTCCTGGAACTCCACCATCCGCGCCCGGATGTGGTCGAGGAAGCGCGACGCGAACTCCTCGCCCCAGGGGGTCGTGATGTCCTCGGCACCCGCGGTGTAGTTGCGGATCATCTCGTTGATGCCGTTCACACCGATGGTCGAGAAGTGGTTGCGCAGCGTGCCGAGGTAGCGCTTGGTGTAGGGGAAGAGCCCCGCGTCCATGTGACGCTGGATCACCTTGCGTTTGATCTCGAGGCTGTTGCGGGCGAGCTCCAGGAGCTGATCCATGCGCGCGAAGAGTCCGGCCTCGTCGCCGGGGAAGAGATACCCGAGGCGCGCGCAGTTGATCGTGACGACGCCCACCGACCCGGTCTGCTCGGCCGACCCGAAGAGCCCGTTGCCGCGCTTGAGCAGTTCGCGCAGATCGAGCTGCAGGCGGCAGCACATGGACCGGATCATGTTCGGCTTCAGCTCGGAGTTCAGGAAGTTCTGGAAGTAGGGCAGGCCGTACTTCGCCGTCATGGCGAAGAGCCGGTCCGCGTTCTCGCTTTCCCAGGGGAAGTCCGGCGTGATGTTGTAGGTCGGGATCGGGAAGGTGAACACGCGGCCCTTTGCGTCGCCTGCGGTCATCACCTCGATGTAGGCCCGGTTGATCAGGTCCATCTCGGGCTGCAGTTCACCGTACGTGAACGGCATCTCCCGCCCGCCGATGATCGGCACCTGCGGGCGCAGGTCCTCCGGGCAGACCCAGTCGAAGGTCAGATTGGTGAAGGGGGTATTCCCGGTCACGAAGGTCTTGCCGCGACGGCGGGCCACGAAGGTTCCGTTGCGGGTCGTCGGGCACCACACCTTGCCCTGGTAGGGGCGACGGGTGACGCTGTGGATGTAGGTCTCGCGATTGCGGACGATGTTCAGCACGAAGACGCCGGAATCCTGACGCCGGTAGACGGTGCTGCCCCAGCCCGCGAGCACGCAGAGCTCCTGCAGGGCATCGAGGTTCTCGCGGTCCCGCGTGTAGAGGCGGATGCGCCCGCTCGGCTCGGTGCTGCCGTCGCCCTTCGCGTAGGTCTCCAGGAAGAGCCGGATCTGCCGGGCCGACAACGTGCGTACCACGGGGGGCACGACCTTGCGCGTCGTATGCGCCGCAATCGCCCTGTTCACGGTGGACTGGAAGAGGGAGACGCGAGTGCGGCTCTCGCTGGTGTCGAAGTTCCCCTCCGCCACGGCCCACGCGAGCAGCTCGACCATCCGGTCGTCCATCTCCACCGTCGCCGGGGTCTCGCCGGCATTGGGCACGATGAAGGGCGATCTCAGTTTGAGCACGTCCTCGATCGGCTCGAGCACCCAACGGCTCTCCGTGTTGAAGAGCTTGCGCACGACCCGGTGTCCCGGCGTGATCCACTGCTCCTGGGTCCGATTCTCGAGAACGTACATCTCGCCGTCGAAGTCGTAGGCGGTGACCGCGAGCGGCGCCAGGTACTCGAACGCGTTCCGCTCGCAGTTGAACGTCAGGATGCGGTCGCCGGCCTCGATCTCGTCATAGCGCCGCCAGCCCTTGTCGGTCAGGCACTCGGTCTCGGCGTCGACGCACTGGGTGCCCCAGCGCGAGGGCACGTTCAGGTTGTAGATGAGCTCCTGGACGTACTGCTTCACCTCGGGGTAGCCGAGGCCGTCCTTGCGCACGAACGCCGCCATGTAGGTGTCGAACGAGCTGAAGGCCTGCGCCCCCGCCCACTCGTTCTGCAGCGTGCCGAGGAAGTTGACGATCTGGCCGACCGCGCTCGACATGTGCTTCGGCGGGCCCGCTTCCACCTTGCCGGGGACGCCGTTCAGGCCCTCGGTGAGCAGCGTGCGCAGCGACCAGCCGGCGCAGTACCCCGCGAGCATGTCCAGGTCGTGGATGTGCACGTCGCCCTCCCGGTGGGCGTTGCCGATCTCGGGCGGGTAGACGTGGGAGAGCCAGTAGTTGGCGACGACCTTGCCGGCAGTGTTTAGGATGAGCCCGCCGAGGGAGTAGCCCTGGTTGGCGTTGGCCGACACGCGCCAGTCCGAGCGGTCCAGGTACTCGCGGATCGAGCTCTCTACGTCGACCAGGGTGCGGCGGTCGTCGCGCAGGCGCTTGTGCTGCTCGCGGTAGACGATGTAGGCGCGCGCGGTCTGCAGGTGATTGGCGCTGATGAGCACCTGCTCCACGACGTCCTGCACGCGCTCGATGGTGGGCGGCTCCTCGGCGCTGAAGCGGTGGCTGACGAACTTCACCACCTGCGCCGTCAGCAACCGCGCTTCGTCCTCCGCGAACTCGCCGGTCGCCTGGCCCGCGCGCAGGATCGCCGAGTAGATGCGCTCGGCGTCGAAGGGGACCTGGGTTCCGTCGCGCTTGGCGATACGGGACGGCGGCGTCGCGGGACGCGGGGCGGTGACGGCACTCATGGACATCCTCCCGGGGGGCGGCCCCTGGCGCCTCGCTGTAAGTCGCGGATTTTTCTCGCGGCTACAGGATGCTGGGGCTCTGGTCTCTGCAGGCACTACATATTGTGGTCCAGAGTCTAGCGCGGCGCAAATCCTCCGGATTTGATCCTGGTCAGGATCGGAGGTGGGAGGCCTCCGTGACGAGGGCCTCCCGGAGGGGTATTGCGAGGGGGCGCGTCGTGGGGCGCGCCGCCCCGGGGGCGGAGGGCTCAGCCCCCCAGGGCCTCGCGCACGCTTGCGGCGAGGGTGCCCTCCTGCCGCTCCATGTCGGCGGCGAGGGCGAGCTGCGCCCGGCAGCGGTCCAGGTTGTGGCCGGGGTATCCGGTGCGGAAATAGCGGTCGCCCAGCAGGTGGTCGGTGAGGAACCGCGCGGCCAGCTCCAGGGTCACCACGCGAGGCGCGAGGGGCAGGAGCTCCGCCTCGGCCGTGGTCAGGAGCGGTGCGAGCGGCGCGAGCCAGCCCCGCGTCACCGCCCGGTGCAGCGCCGGACTCACGCGCACGGCGCGGAGGTCGCGGGCGTCCTCCGGGGCCTCGCTCGCGGCCGAGCGGACCAGGTCGCCGTAGTCGTGCAGGGCGAGGCCGGGCATCACGGTGTCGAGGTCGACGACGCAGAGCGCCTCCCCGGTCCCGATGTCGAAGAGGACGTTGTTCAGCTTGGTGTCGTTGTGCACGACCCGCTCCGGCACCAGGCCCCGGGCGGCGGCCTCGTGCAGCGCGCCGAGCATCTCGCGCCGGGCCTCGAGGGCGGCCAGTTCCGCGCGCACGGCTGCGGCGCGCCCCAGGGGATCGGCTTCGGCCGCTGCCCGCAACGCCCGGTAGCGGGCGGGGGTGTCGTGGAAGCCCGGCAGGGTCTCGTGCAGGCGGGGGCCGGGCAGGTCGGCGAGCTCGGCCACGAAGCGCCCGAAGGCGGCGGCCGCCCGCTCGGCGGCCGCGGGGGTGGGCGGGCGGTCGAAGGACGTGGCGCCCTCGATGAAGACGTAGGCCCGCCACCACCCGCCGGCGTCGTCCACGTGCCAGGGGGGGCCTTCCCGGCTCGGTACCACGGTGAGCACGCGCCGGCCGGGGTCGGGGACCCCGGCCGCCGCCTGACGCCCCTGGAGGTGCCGGGTCACCCGCAGGACGTTCTCCATCACTGGCCCGGGGGCGGCGAAGACAACGGTGTTCAGGCGCTGGAGGAGGTAGCGGCGGGGGCCGCGCGGGGTGCGGCAGGTCACCACGTGGCTCTCGTGGATGAGGCCCACCCGCAGGGGCTCCGAGCGCGTCGGCTCCCCCTCCACTGCGAACCGGGCGAGCGCGCGCAGCGGGTCCGGCCCGGGGTGCTCGCGGGCCTCGTGGTTCGTCGGGACGGAGGGATCGGGCATGCGCGGGGGCTCGTCGGGGACGGGTCGGGCCCAGTCTAGAGAGCGCCGTCGCGGGCCGCCAGCCGGCGCCGGGCTTTCGCCCGGCGGGCGACTCGTGCAGAGTCTCGGCGGGCCCCGGGTGCCGGGCCCCGAGCGCCGGGCCCCTGTCCGCTGACCCCGACCCACGAACCTTGAGCCCCATGCCCCTGGACCCCACCGCGAGCGCCCCGACCCTCCCGGACCTGCCCGTGCGCGAGGTCCTGTCCGAGCTCGCCCGGGCGCTGGCGCTCGGGCGCGGCGCGGTGCTGACGGCGCCGCCGGGCTCGGGCAAGACCACGCTCGTGCCCCTCGCCCTGCTCGGCGAGCCCTGGCTCGCGGGCCGGACGATCCTCGTCTCCGAGCCCCGGCGCCTGGCCGCGCGGGCGGCGGCGGGCCGTATGGCGGAGATCCTGGGCGAGCCGGTCGGCGAGACGGTCGGCTACCGGGTGCGCTTCGACCAGAGGGTCTCGGCGCGGACCCGCGTGGAGGTGCTCACGGAGGGCGTCCTGCTCCGGCGCCTGCAGGGCGACCCCGCCCTCGAGGGCGTGGGCCTGGTGATGCTGGACGAGGCCCACGAGCGGAGCCTCCTCCTGGACCTCGCCCTGACCCTCGCCCTCGACGTCCGGGCGGGTCTGCGCGAGGACCTGCGGCTGCTGGTGGCATCGGCGACCCTGGACGCGGGGGCCGTGGCGGGGGTCCTCGGCGGCGCGCCCGTCCTCGCCGGCGGGGGAAGGGCGTTCCCGGTCGAGGTCTCCCATCTGCCGCGCGAGCTGTCCCGCGGGGTCCCGGACCTCGTGGCCGATGCGGTCCGCCGGGTCCTGGCGGCACACCCGGGGGACGTCCTGGCGTTCCTGCCCGGAGGCGGCGAGATCCGGGCCACCGCGGAGCGCCTGGGGGACCTGCGTGAGGTGGCCGTCCTTCCCCTCTACGGGGACCTGCCGGCCGAGGCCCAGGACCGGGTGCTGCGTCCCGTCGCCCACCGCCGGCGGGTGGTGCTGGCGACCCCCATCGCCGAGACGAGCCTCACCATCGAAGGGGTGCGCGTGGTGGTGGACTCGGGTCTCGCCCGGCGGCCCCGTTTCGACCCGGCGACCGGCCTGACCCGGCTCGAGACCGTGCGCGTCTCCCGGGCCTCGGCGGACCAGCGGGCCGGCCGCGCGGGCCGACTCGGTCCCGGGATCGCCTACCGCCTGTGGACCGAGTCCGTGCATCGGGGGCTGCTGGCGTTCAACCCGCCGGAGATCCTGGAGGCGGACCTGGCGCCCCTGGCGCTCGAGCTCGCCCAGTGGGGCGTCGCCGACCCCGGGGCCCTGCGCTGGCTCGACCCGCCGCCGGCCGGGGCCTTCGCCCAGGCCCGGGAGCTCCTGGCGGGCCTGGGGGCGCTGGACGCGGCCGGGCGCATCACGGCCGCGGGGCGCCGCATGGCCGGCCTGCCCCTGCAGCCGCGGCTCGCCCGGATGCTGGTCGATGCGGAGCGCGAGGGGCTGGGGCCGCTCGCCGCGGACATCGCCGCACTCCTCTCCGAGCGTGACGTGCTGCGCGCCTCGGGCCCGGGGCGGACGAGCGACCTCGGGGACCGGCTGGAGGCCCTCCACCGCTGGCGGTCGAACGGTGAGGCCGGCGCGCGCGCCCTCGGCGCGGACCCGGCGGCCTGCGCCCGGGTCGACCGGGCTGCCCGCCAGGTGGTGCCGGACGTGGGTGGGGCCCGGTCCGTCGCGGCGGGGCGTCTCCTCGCGCTCGCCTACCCCGACCGGATCGCGAGGCGCCAGGGCACTGACGGGGCACGGTACCGGCTCGCGAGCGGGAGGGGTGCCCGGCTTCCGGAGGCCGACCCCCTGGGCCGGGAGGAGTATCTGGTGGCGGCCTCCCTGGAGGCCGGAACGGGGGACGGCCGCATCTTCCTCGCCGCGGCCCTCGCGCCGGAGACGCTCGCCGAGGTGACGGCCGGGCGGAGGGAGGTCCGGGATGTGGTGGAGTGGGACGACCGGGAGGGGGCGGTCATCGCCCGGGCGGAGGAGCGTTTGGGTGCGCTCCTGCTCTCGACCCGCCCGCTCGCCCAGTCCGACCCGGACCGCGTGGCTGCGGCCCTGCTCGAGGGGGTGCGCCGCCGGGGGCTCGCGGTCCTGCCCTGGAGCGACGCTGCCCGGGAATTGCAGGCCAGGGTGCTCTCCCTGCGGGGCTGGAGGCCGGCCGAGTCCTGGCCGGACCTCTCCGAGGGGAGCCTCCTCGCGACGGTGGGCGAGTGGCTCGGTCCTCACCTGCGGGGCATGACCCGGCTGGAGCACCTGGGGCGGCTCGACCTGGTGGCCGCGCTGCGGGGGACCCTGCACGTTGCCATGGGCGGCCATTGGCAAAGGCGCCTGGACGAGGCCGCCCCGACCCACGTCACCGTGCCGAGCGGCGCCCGGCGCCGGTTGGCCTATGGGCCCGGTGAGCCGCCGGTGCTGGCGGTGAAGCTCCAGGAGATGTTCGGGCTGGGGGAGACGCCGCGGGTTTGCGGGGGCGAGGTGCCGGTCACGCTGCACCTGCTCTCACCCGCCGGGCGGCCCCTGCAGGTCACGCGGGATCTGCGGGGCTTCTGGGAGCGGACCTACCCCGAGGTGCGCCGGGAGTTGCGCGGAAGGTACCCGAGACACCCCTGGCCCGAGGACCCCTGGCGGGCGGCGCCGACCGCGAGGACGCGTCCCCGGTAGGGCAGAGGCCCCCTCGCAGGGGCCTCTGCCGGGATCAGCAACGGAACAGGCGCGAACGGAACAGGCGCGGCCTCAGGGCACGACGACCGTCAGCCCCGGCAGGACCTGGTCGGGGTTGCCGAGAACGCCCTTGTTGGCCTCGAAGATCGTGGGCCAGCGGTTGCCGTCGCCGTAGAAGCGCGCGGCCACGATGGCCAGCGTATCTTCCTTGCGCAGGGTGTAGATGCCCCGGGCGCCGGTGATGCGCGCGACGTCGTACTGCGCGGCGCGCAGGCTCTGACTTGCGGCCTTGGCGGCGGTGCGCGTCGCGGCGGAGGGTTTCTCCCTGGCCTCGCGGGCCGCGGCCACATAAGCCTTCGCGGCCTCCGCGCTGATGCCCTGGGCCTTGTCGAGGGCGAGCGTCCCGCCGCCCTCCACCGGCACGCGGGCGCGCAGCTCGCCGAGCGAGGCCTCCAGGGTCGAGAGGCGGCTCCGGGACTGGGTGAGCGAGCTCTCCGCCGCGGCCGCGGAGGCCTTCGCGCCCGCCAGCGCCTTCTCGGCCGCCTCGCGGGCGGCCTGGGCCGCGTCGCGCTCCGTGCCCAGGGTCGCGGCACGCTCACGCTGGGCCTTCGCCTCGGTGTCGGCGGCGCTCAGCTTCTCGGCCGCCTCCTTTCGCATGGCCTCGAGCTTCTCGGTCATCTCCTTCGCCGTGGCCTCCGCCCGCGCGCTGAGGTCCTTGGCCTGCTGCTCGGCGGCGGCGTACTTTGCGGCCGACTCCTTCTCGGCGGCGGCCAACCTGTCCGCCCACGCCTTCTGAGCCTCGGCGATCTTGGCCTCCGCGGCCTTGTGCGCCTCGGCAGCCTTTGCCTCAGCGGCCTTCTGGGCCTCGACCGCCCTCTGGGCCTCGGCTGCCCGCGCCTCCGCGGCCTTCCGGGCCTCGGCCGCCTGCGCCTCTGCGGCCTTCTGGGCCTCGGTGGCCTTCTCGACCGCGGCCCGCTCGGCGGCCACCTTCGCCTGCGCGTCCCGGGCCTCCTGCTCGAGCTTGGCGGCGGCGGCTGCCTTCGCGTCCCGGTCGGCCTCGGCCTGGCCCAGGGCCTTCTTGACCGCCGTCAGGTCCTTCGCGAGCGTGTCCTTCTCGCCGGTGAGCTTCGCCGCGATCGCGGCTGCCTCGTCCTTCATGGCCCCGAACTGCCGTTTGAGGGCCTCGAGCTCCTTCTGCAGGCGCTCGGTCACCGCCTCGGCCGCAGGAACCGCAGGGGCCGCGGGGACCGCAGGGGCGCTGGGTGCGTCCTGGGCCAGGGCCGGGAGCGCTGTCAGGAGCGCGGCGGCTCCCAGGGTGGGCACGAGCCCGGCGAAACGGCGCCGGGCAGCGGTGGGGTTCGACTGACGGGACATGGCATCCTCCTTCGCTCGCGAACTTTTGACGGTCTTCCCACCCTGGCGCGTGACACGCCGGCCGACGGCGACACGGGTGGGCGTCGTGTCGCGCGCCGATCCTCCCTGCAGCGAGGCGGCCGGCCAACCCTCCTCGCGCCGAGCTCACTTCCGGCCCACCGGCGGACCGGGCGTCAGCCCGTGTTCCGTAGCCCCGATGCGAGCGCGTTGACGCTGCGCAGGAGCGGATCGAGCCACGGGTCCGGCTCGCCCCCGGCCCGGGTCCGGCGCCGGCGCAGCAGCCCGATCTGGATGTGGTTCAGCGGCTCCAGATAGGGGTTGCGCAGCGCGATGGCCTGGGCGAGCGGCGGATCGTTCTCCAGCAGATAGTGGGTGCGGGTCACGGCCCGCACCTCGTACAGGGTCCGATCGTACTCCTCTCGGATGGCCGGGAGGATGCGGGAGAGGTCGAGCGCCGGGTCGCAGAGGGCGGCGTACTCGCCCGCGATGTCCATGTCCGTCTTCGAGAGGATCATCTGTACATTGTCGATCACGTTCCGGAAGTACGCCCACTCCACGTACATCCGCTGCAGCTGCACCAGGCGTCTCGCCCCCCCCTCGTGCCAGTCGGCGAGGCCGGTCCCGACCCCGTACCAGCCCGGCAGGTGGAAGCGCGCCTGGGCCCAGCCGAAGACCCAGGGGATCGCCCGGATGGAGGCCTTGCCCCGCTCACCCTCGCGCCGGTGGGAGGGGCGCGAGCCGATCTGCAGGTGCGCAAGCTCCTCCACCGGCGTGCCCTGGTAGAAGAACTCGAAGAAGCCCGGCGTCTCGTCGACCAGGCGACGGTAGGCGCGCTCGGCGGCGCGGGCCACGGCGTCCATCGCTCCCAGCCACTCGCGGCGCTCGCGCGCCGGGGGGTGCAGCAGGTCGTCGCTGCGGCGCAGGAGGGCCGAGGCGCTGATGGTCAGCTCGTAGAGCGCGCTCTGGGGCGCTCCGTACTTCGAGGCGAGCATCTCGCCCTGCTCGGTGACCCGGAGCTCTCCGCCCACCGTCCCCGGGGGCTGGCCCAGGATCGCCTTGTGGGACGGGCCGCCGCCGCGCCCGACCGTTCCGCCACGGCCGTGGAAGAAGCGGATCGGCACGCCCTGGGCGGCGGAGAGCGCGGTGAGGCGCTGCTGGGCGTCGTAGAGCCGCCACGACGCGGCCAGCATCCCCCCGTCCTTGGTGGAGTCCGAGTAGCCGAGCATGACCTCCTGGCGGCCGCCGGCGGCCGCCACCAGGGTCCGGTACACCGGCGTGCGCAGCAGCGTCGCCATCACCCGGTCGCAGCCCTCGAGGTCGGCGATGGTCTCGAAGAGGGGGCTCACCGAGACGTGACAGAACCAGCGTCCGTTCTCCCGGCCCAACAGCCCCGCGCGGCGAGCGAGCGCCAGGACCTCGAGGACCTCGCTCGCCCGGCGGGCCATGGAGACGACGTAGTGCCCCAGGGCCTCCGGGCCGGCCTCGGCCCGCACCCGCCCCATCACCTCGAAGACCCGCGCGGTGCTGCGGGTCGCCTCGGCGAGCCGCTCGTCCGGGACCTCGGGCAGGCCGTCCTCCAGGGCCTGGACCAGGCGGGCGACCCGCGCCGCCTCGTCCAGCCCGCCGTAGCCCGGTTCGCCCGCCGCGGCCAGGATCTCGTCGATCGCGCGGGTGTGCGCGGCGGCCTCCTCGCGGATGTCGAGCGTGGCCAGGTGGAAGCCGAAGGTCTCGGCCTGGCGCACGAGGTCGGCGATGGGCCCGTCGGCGGAGACGTGGTCGCCCGTGGCGTGCAGGGCCTGGCGGACGAGGCGCAGATCCGCGACGAAGTCCCCGGTCCGCCGGTAGGCCCCCGGCAGGGTCGGTCGCGGGTCGCCCCGCAGGGCCGCGCGCACGCCCGAGAGCCGGCGCTCGAGCCGGGTGCGCACGTAGAGGAGCTTGTGGCGGAAGGGCTCGGCGGCCCGGTGGTGCGCGAACTCCTCGGCCAGCTCCGGGAAGTCCACGCGGTCGCGCGCGATGCTCGCCAGCAAGGGCTCGAGCCCGCGGCAGAAGCGTCGGGCGTGGGCCAACTCCCGCTCGAGCCGGTCGACCTGCTGGATGTGCAGCGTCAACGCCACGCGCTCCTGCATGCGCACGGCGAGGGCGGTGGTCTCCGGGGTCACGTGGGGGTTGCCGTCGCGGTCCCCGCCGATCCACGACCCGAAGTGCAGGAACGAGGGCACGACCAGCCCCGAGTCCGGGTAGTGCCGGGCGAGGGCCTCCTCGGCCGCCCGGTAGAACTGGGGCACCGCCTCGAACAGGCTGTTGGGGAAGTGGGCGAGGCCGCTGTCGATCTCGTCCTGCACCCGCAGGGTGCTGCCCCGGACCTCGTCGGTGAGCCACAGGAGCCGGATCTGGTGCTCCAGGACCGTATCGGCACGCCGCTGCTCGGCCTCGGTGCGGCCGGGGGCATGGCGCTCGCCGAGGGTGTCGGCGACCCGGCGCAGCGCCTCCTGCACCGTGCGGCGCCGGGACTCTGTCGGGTGCGCGGTGAACACGGGCATGTAGCTCAGGCGGTCGAGCAGGGACTGCATCCCCTCCCGGCCGACCCCCCGGGCCGCCAGTTCCGCCACTGTCTCCTCGAAGGACCCGGGCCAGGCCCCGTCCCGGTGGGTCTCGTACCGCTCCCCCTCCTCGAGCACGTTGATGACGCCGAAGTAGAGGTAAAAGGCGCGGATGACCTGGGTCAGGGTCTCGGGGTCCAGACTGCCGATGAGCTCGCCCAGCGCCCGCCGGCGCTCGCCGTCCCCGCCCTGGCGGGCCTCGAGGAACCCCCGGCGCAGCGCCTCGACGGTGTCGTAGACCCGGGGCCCCGCCTGTTCCCGGACCACCCGTCCGATGATCTGCCCCACCCGCTGTACCCGCGCCCGCAGCGGCTCGCGCTCGGGGGGGGAGGTCTGCGTGGTCACCCCGCGAGCCCCGCTGCCTCAGGCCTCGTCGAGCGCCAGCCCGTGGCGGCGCACGACCGCGCTCGTGCGGGTCACCAGCACTCCCACGATGAACAGGAGCAGCCCCA
>ERZ1645192.359-NODE-359-length-37270-cov-16.391804_pt1 | contig 37270 bp, 26 predicted proteins | sample MGYA00575354_ERZ1645192 | MGnify/ENA primary metagenome ERZ1645192 (study PRJEB40844, sample SAMN11349763) | freshwater sediment metagenome | isolation source: river sediment | host: Sediment | place: India: Faizupur Khadar , New Delhi | collected 2017-02-21 ...
CGAATTTCACCCGGCTCGGATTTGAGCTGGAATTGTTCTGCTATTTGTTTCATATTCTTAGATTTTTAAAGTTTGAAGCTACAAAAATACAATTTTTTAGTGAGAAAACGAATTCTTTGAAACGATTAAGCAGCTAAATAATGACAAATAATTTGTTAACATTTATTTTGTTAAACTTAAATGAGTGTTTGTTTACATTTAAATTAAGTATAGTGACACCAATTTAATAATTAACCATTAAATAATAATAATATTTATAAATTTTGCACAATGAAATAAATTATGTAATTTTGTAAACTTTTCAATGGTAGATAAAGTTGAATATAATAATATGCGATATGAAGTTAAAAAAATAATTTATTAAATAGCTTTATTATTGCTTCAAAAACGATATTTGTCTTTGACTATCAAATGGAATGAAAACAAAAAAATATATCTAAATTACTAACCAACAATCTATTTATTAACAATTAAAAACAAGGAGAATGAAAAAATCAAAAATTTTATTTCATTTTAGAAGTGTACTTGCCATTTTGATGTGTGCAATTACTTTTACTGGTTATGCTCAAACTAAAACAGTGACAGGAACTGTGTTGGACAAGCAAAACGAGCCGCTTATTGGGGTTACAGTCAAAGTACAAGGTACAACAAATGGTACTGTGACTAATTTCAATGGAGTTTACTCTTTAAGCAATGTTTCTGCAGATGCTAATTTAGAATTTAGCTACGTAGGAATGAAATTACAAGTACAAAAAGTTTCAGGACAATCTGTTGTCAATGTAACCATGGACGAAGATACAGAAATGCTTGAAGAAGTGGTAGTAGTGGGTTACGGCACACAAAAGAAAGTAAATGTGACAGGTGCCGTTTCAACTGTATCATCTAAAGATCTGGAATCGAGACCGGTACAGAATGTATCACAAGCTCTGCAAGGTGTTGTACCCGGGTTAAATTTATCACAAACGAATGCAGGTGGCGCACTGAACAGTTCGATGTCGGTAAACATACGTGGTACAGGTTCCATCGGTGATGGATCTGCTGCTACTCCACTTATTTTGATTGATGGAGTTGAAGGCAATATGAACGCCCTTAATCCCAACGACATTGAAAGCATATCTGTATTAAAAGATGCAGCCTCTTCATCCATCTACGGTGCAAGAGCCTCTTTCGGAGTTATTTTAATTACAACCAAATCGGGTAAAACCGGTAAAACCAGAGTTTCATACGGCGGTAATCTCAGGTATTCCAACGCTGTTCAGGTACCTGAAATGCTTGATTCGTACCGGTTTGCACAATATTTTAATACAGCTGCAATCAACGATGGTCAGGGGGCTGTTTTCTCTGACAAAGCGCTGCAAAATATTCTTGATTATCAGGCTTATCAAAATGGAACTTTCAAAGGAACCTTAACAGATGAGAACAGAAATCAAATTATGTATGGAACAGTAGCTGATAACAACAATCGCTGGTTGATGTATGGTGGAGCTAATGCAAGTACCAACTGGTTTGCGGAAATGTATTCCGATTGGGCACCAGCTCAAGAACATAATGTAAATGTAAGTGGAGGTACCGAAAAAGTTACATTCCTTGTAAGCGGAAATCTATTGGACCAAAAAGGGTTAATACGTCACGGAGAAGATAAATTTAACCGTTATTCATTAAACGGAAAAATGTCGATTAAGATGGCACCCTGGGCAACATTGGATTACAACAACCGATGGATCAGGGAAAATTACAGTCGTCCGGCCTATATGACCGGTTTGTTTTTCCACAATATTGCACGTCGCTGGCCCACAAATCCTGTTTTAGATCCGAACGGACACTACATGGAAGGAAATGAAATCCTCCAGATGGAAGGCGGCGGAATTGATAAGAATGAGAAAGATTATCTGAATCAACAGTTGAAATTATCTCTGGAGCCACTTGCTGACTGGTTTGTAAGGTTGGAAGGAAGTTATAATACTACAATAAATTTCAATCACTGGGATAAATTACCTATATATGGTTATGATGCCAAAAATCAGCCTTTTGCAGCTCCCTGGGAAGGTGGTGATGCCGGTCAGTCTGCAGTTGGAGAAAGCACTTACAAATATAATTTCTGGAGTGTCAATCTTTACACGGATTACACCAAAAGTATCAACGACCATAATTTCAAAGTGATGGCCGGTACCAACATCGAATTGATGAAAACCAGGACACTGGGTGGATCAAAGAAAGATTTGATTACTCCGTTGATTCCGACTATTAACACAGCTACCAACAGTACTCCAAGTTTATCCGGGTCGTATGATCAATGGTCAACAGTCGGATTTTTTGGTCGCTTAAATTACAACTTCAAAGAAAAATACTTGTTTGAAGCAAATTTGCGTCATGATGGTTCTTCCAGATTTATCAATGATAAAATGTGGGGAACATTCCCATCGTTCTCAGCCGGCTGGAATATAGCCAACGAAGATTTCTTCAAAAATCTCAACACTCCTATCTCTACCCTGAAACTTAGAGCATCCTGGGGTCAGCTGGGTAATATGAATACTTCTGCTTGGCATCCATGGTTCCTCAGTATGCCTTTCTCTACCGGCGGAGGTTCCTGGCTGGTTGGTAACGTAAAACCGAATATTTCGTCAGCACCCGGTATAGTAAGTTCATTGATGACATGGGAGACTATTCAATCGTCGAATATCGGGTTGGACTGGAATGCACTTAACGGACGTTTTATTGGTTCTTTCGAATTATTTAACCGGAGAACATTGAATATGATTGGTCAGGCAGTTGAATTGTCATCTATTCTGGGCACTTCAGTCCCAAAGTTGAACAATGCCGACATGGAATCAAAAGGATGGGAACTCGAACTAAACTGGCGAGACAGAATCAGCGATTTCAGCTATGGATTGAAGTTTGTATTATCTGACGACAAACAAACAATTCTTCGCTTCCCCAACCCAACCAAAGCATTGAGCAACTGGTATGAAGGCGAAGTTGTTGGAGATATCTGGGGATATACTACAGTTGGCATAGCAAAATCAAATCAGGAAATGACAGACCATTTAGCTAACAACAAACCATCCTGGGGAAGTAACTGGGCTGCCGGTGACGTTATGTTCAAAGACCTGAACGGTGACAAGGCTGTTAATAGTGGAAAATCTACCCTGGATGATCACGGAGATTTATCGGTAATCGGAAATAGTAATCCAAGATTCAAATATGGTTTTACGGTGGATGCTGCATTCAAAGGATTTGATTTCAGAGCATTCATTCAGGGAGTTGCCAAGCGTGATTATATGTTGTCAGGACCCTATTTCTGGGGTGCAAGTGGTGGAATGTGGCAATCAGCTGCTTTTGTTGAACATTGGGACTTTTTCCGTCCGGAAGGCGATCCATTGGGAGCTAACCTCGATGCTTATTTCCCCAGACCTCAGTTTACTCAAAGTTCAAAAAACCAGCAGACTCAAACCAGATATTTGCAGGATGCTTCTTATATGCGTTTGAAAAACATTCAGCTAGGTTATACATTACCTCAAAACGTAGTTAAATATGCCGGTATGCAAACAGCCCGATTGTATGTATCTGTGGATAATTTACTTACCGTATCTCAAATTACAGGTATCTTTGATCCCGAATTGCTTGGTGGTGATTGGGGACCAGGTAAACTTTATCCTTTGAGCAGAACAGTATCTTTTGGCGTAAACTTAAACTTTTAAAAAACAGAAACAATGAAAATAATAAAATTAAATAAAAAACTCATGTCGGCAATAGGTTTGCTGGCGTTGCTTGTCACATTTAATTCATGTAACGATTTTCTGGACAGACCACCGCTTAGTCAGGTAGGTCCCGGAGTGTTCCTAAATTCTGAAGCCGACCTGGCTTCCTATCCTATCAACTACTATAATTCTGTATTCCCATCACACGGAGGCTGGGGTGTAGGAATTGGTAATTATGATAACGGTACCGATAATCAGGCAACAGCCAATCCGAATCTGAATTTATATACAAAAGGAACCTGGCTTGTTCCCAATACGGGTAGTTTGGGCTTCGAAACCATTCGTGGATGCAACTATTTCCTCGAACAGGTTTTACCAAAATGGAAAGCAGGTAAAATATCCGGAAATACTCAGAACATCAACCATTACATAGGTGAAATGTACATGATCCGTGCTATGGCCTATTTTGACAAACTGGATACTTATGGAGATTTTCCTATTGTTCTGAATACATTACCCGACCAGGAAGAAGTACTGATTGCTGCTGCAAAACGTGCCCCGAGAAATAAGGTAGCCCGTCAGATTTTATCCGATTTGGATTCAGCTATTCTTCTGTTGTCAAGTTCTTCATTCAACAAAGTGAGAATTACAAAAGAAGCCGCACAAATTGCTAAATCAAGAGTTGCTCTGTACGAAGGTAGTTTTTTGAATTATCATAAAGGAACTCCCCGCGTACCTGGTGGACCAGGTTGGCCGGGCGCTTCAATGGATTACAACAAAGGTTTCAGCATTGATATTGATGCAGAAATAAATTTCTTCCTCGATCAGGCAATGGCTGCCGCAAAAGAAGTGGCTGACAAAATTACTTTAACAGCAAATTCGGGAGTAACTAATCCACCGGCAAGAGATAAGTTTTCTGGTTGGAATCAATATTTTGAGATGTTCGGTTCAAGAGATTTAGCTAAGTTCGCTGAAGTGGCAATGTGGCGTCAATATAATGTTAGCCTTGGGGTAACACACGGTGTAACAATTTATGTTGAGCGTGGCGGAAATACCGGATATACTAAAAGTTTGGTTGACAGCTATTTGATGAAAAACGGATTACCCTGGTATGCACCCGGTTCGGGTTATCAGGGAGATTTGAAAATTATGGATGTCAAAAAAGACCGTGACCTCCGTCTTCAACTTTTTCTGGCTGGAGAAGAAGATGTTCGGACTGTGAAAAAAGATGCAGATGTGTTCGGAAGACCTTCAATTATCAATATTGCTGAAACAAGAGACGTAACCGGATACAGAAGCAGAAAGTATCTGAATTACGATCCGACGGAAGCTCCGGGTTCTGACTTAACCTGTATTTCCGGAAGTATCGTTTTCAGAGCTGCAGAGGCTTATTTGAACTATATTGAAGCTTGCTATATGCGGAAAAAAACGCTTGATGGTAATGCAGATAAATACTGGAAAGACTTAAGAACGAGAGCCGGTGTTGATCCTGATTATACCAAAACAATAGCCGCAACAGATATGAATAAGGAAAAAAGCGACTGGGGAGCTTATTCGGGAAATGTGCTGGTTGATGCAACTTTATACAATATCCGAAGAGAAAGAAGAAACGAATTAGCCAGCGAAGGTTTCCGGTTTAATGACGTGGTAAGATGGCGTGCTATGGATCAGGTAAGCAATTACATTGTTGAAGGTTTCAACCTTTGGGACGAAGCATATAACGATAAGTTCTACACAGATCCAAAGCCGGGTGAAGTTACTTCAACAGGGTTAATAGCTGATGGTTCTTCAAAAGCTAACGTATCCAATAAAAGTTTAAGTAAATATTTGCGCCCTTATCAAATCGTTAACTTATCAACCAATCTTGTATTTAACGGTTATAACTGGAGCAAAGCAAATTATTTGTCACCAATTCCGTACAGACAAATGCAGTTAGCATCACCCACCGGAGATGCTGCCACCTCAAATCTGTATCAAAATCCATACTGGCCTTCAGAAGCAAATGCTGCAGCTTTGGAATAATTTAGAAGTAATAAGTAAATATGTGTCTGTTTAATTGTTTGTCAGGCAAATACATTTTTTTATTGATGACTTATCAATAACCACATATTCAAAAATACATAAAGGCGTGAGAATAATTTCACGCCTTTATTATTTTACAGATTGGTATTTTTTTACCTGTATCTCCTTTTTCTTATCCAATGATATACAACTCCACCGAGGAGCAGTAGGAGAAGCGGAAGAACAACATTGATCAGCTGCAAGCGGGTAAGCTCAGATGTAGAGGTGTTCTTTTTTAACAACCGCAGTGGTAAGGTTCGTGAGCGGAGTGCAATCCGGTTATTATTGTCGGTCAGAAACAGAATGCTGTTGACAATTAAATCGTTGTTGCCGAATTGCTGTGAGGTGTACCGGTCAAATCCGGGCGGCAATGTACGGATGGAGTCTCCCGATAGTTGGATGTCATTACGGATGATATCTCCGTCGGCAATGACAATCTGTCGTGTAACAAAACTTGTTTTTTTCACCGGAGCCGGATTCACTATTTCCACAGGCGGAATCCGGTTGGCGAATACCGACTCAAAAACACCTTCGATACTTACACCCACAGGAATGTGTGACACGGAAAAATAATTGCGGTCTTTCACATCGGGTAAATCGGTCATGGATATTTTGCCCGGAGCAGGCAGCAGGTGTGATTGTCCGGAGCTGGCCAGCAGCAATTTTTTTACTGTATTTTTATCATTGCCCACCAGATCGAGGGAAGAAGCAAATCTGGCTTGTACAGGTGAGATATTTCGGCTTACCGGATGTGACCCTGAGGTGAGCAGAAGGGGTGAGAATACCCACGGGATTGGCTCAAACTGAGGTTTCTGACCTGTAGGGGCTACATTCACCGGCATCAATGCACATTGAACATCCTGCACCAGCGACGGATTAATCCGAACTCCATAGCGAAATAGCATGTCTTCCAGGTTGAGTTCATAAGGTATTGCCGGAGTTTCACCGGTTTCGGTCAGTGATTTCTCAGAGATTCTTACTCCATCGATAAGCCAGAGTAAAGAGCCTCCGTTCATCAGGTACTGATCCAGTACGTATTTGTCCTTCTCGCTGAAGGGGTTGGTAGGTTTGGCAATGATTACGACTTTGTAATCATTCAGCACACCGGCATCAGTGCCTATTACTCCCCTGTCAATCTGAAAATACCGGCTCAGTGATTTGGAGGCTTCGTATGTCTCTGTTTCATTCAGTTCACCGTGTCCTTCCAGAAAGGCTATTTTTTCTATTTTGGTTTTTGTGAGCCGGTAAAAGGCATCTGTAAGTTCAAATTCCAGGTTTTCTAAGGAAATATTAAGATTTTCATCACCCGAAAGGCCGGGATTATTTTTCAGCAGATTTACAGGAATTATTTTCCCGTTGCAGGATAATTCCACCCAGGGAAATATGATTTTTTGTATGAATTTGCCTTCCTTATCCTTGTCGTGTACAGATGTTGCTGTCATACCCCGTTTTTCGAGTTCGCTGTATTCAATCTCTTTTTTATTATCTGTACTGCTTTCCACCGGAGTCTTCAGTTCGATGGTTATTTTACCTTTGCTGTAAATATTCAGTTCGGTCAGCATGTCGGTGGTGCTTTTTTTCAGACGCATGAAACCCGGATTCAGATCGCCTGTGAGATATACGGTAACTTTCACAGGTTGACTCACCGACTTCATCAACTCCCTCGTTTGGCGGCTCACAGTGAACCTTTTGTCCGATGTAAGGTCAATTCTGAAGAGGAATATTCCGGATAATCCAATGAGCAGGATTATCGAAATAAATAAAATGACAGAAGATTTTGAAACAGATTTCATGCGATCAGGAGTTAGCCGGCAGATTATTTATACTGAAACTTGCGATAACTATTGCAAAGATAGTAAAAAGATAAAATACTGACTGTCATTTCGAATGAAGTAAGAAATCTAATATATTTCAAGAATTTAGAATTTTAACGGCCAACATTGAATTTGAAATCAGATGATACACAATTGATACGGTTTTTCTTCAACTGTAACAGTTTAACACATAACTACTCAGCGCTTCAATTAGTAATTTATTTAGCAATTTCAGAACAATTGTAGGTTCAAAAATTATAATATTTACAAAAAACTGTCAAATTTAAATGCTTAAATGACATTAGTTGCTCCAAAAATTCCCCCCTTTGGGGGTTGGGGGGCTAGTAGTTACAAAAAAAAACGTATATTCCCATCTGCTTTTTCCATGAATTGAATGGCTGAATTTATTTTATTATCTTTGCACTTTAAATAAAGAATCTATTCGTCTGCATAGAGTGTATGATGAAGTTCTGATACTTATTTAATGCTTCATAACTGACAGATTTTCGGATAATTATATTACAGAAATACATGGGAAAAACGATTTCGATAGCCAATCAGAAAGGCGGAGTGGGTAAGACAACTACAGCAATTAATCTGGCTGCATCACTGGCCAATCTGGGCCAAAAAGTGCTCCTCGTTGATGCCGACCCACAGGCGAATGCTTCATCGGGGCTGGGATTGGATATACGCAGGCTTGAATTTACAATATACGAATGTTTGATTGACAATGTACCCATTGCTCAGGCCATTCAGAAAACCGAAATTGATAATTTATCGGTTTTACCCTCGCACATCGATCTGGTAGGAGCTGAGATAGAACTGCTTCACCTAAACGAACGGGAACATGTAATGGAAAACATGCTCAAACCGGTGAAAACCGACTATGACTATGTACTGATTGATTGCTCGCCTTCGCTCGGACTGATAACTGTCAACGCTCTGACGGCTTCCGACTCGGTGATTATTCCGGTTCAAAGCGAATACTTCGCTCTCGAAGGGATAAGTAAACTCCTCAATACCATTAAGATAATCAAAAGCAAACTTAATTCGAAACTCGAAATCGAAGGTTTCCTTATCACTATGTACGACAACCGGTTGCGATCAGCCAACCTGGTGCTGGCCGAAGTGAAGAAACACTTTGACAAACTGGTTTTCGATACGGCCATTTATCGCAATGTCCGTCTGAGCGAAGCTCCCAGTTACGGAAAACCCATTTCGCTGTATGATCCCGATTCACGCGGTTCACTTAATTATTTCGACCTGGCCAAAGAGCTGATTGACAAACATAAATAATTCGGATAAATAAAAAACTTAATATAAATATATGGCAAAAAATATCGGTTTGGGCAGAGGATTGGGCGCACTGATGGAGATGGACTCCCTCGGAGTAAGCGGAACATCGTCCATCAACGAAGTGGAACTCAGTCTGATATTGCCAAATCCGCATCAGCCCCGTTCGCATTTTGATGAAGAATCACTGGCCGAACTGGCAAGCTCAATCAAAGAACTCGGAGTGATTTCACCCATCACGCTGCGTAAAAACGAAGACAATACCTACATGATTATTGCCGGCGAACGTCGCTACAGAGCAGCAAAATCCCTTGGTCTGAAAACCATACCTGCTTATGTGAAAACGGCCGCCGACGATCAGGTGATGGAAATGGCACTGATTGAGAATATCCAGCGCGAAGACCTGAATGCCATCGAAATTGCGCTCACGTTTTTCCGCCTGATACAGGAATACAAACTCACCCAGGAAAGACTCAGCGAAAGGGTGGGTAAAAAGCGGGCAACAATAGCCAACTATCTGAGGCTGCTCCACCTGCCGGCAGAAATACAAATGGGCCTGAAAAACCGGAAAATTGACATGGGACATGCACGGGCCATACTCGGAATTGCAGAACCGGCAGTCCAGTTGAAACTCTACAACCTGATACTGAAAAATAATTACCCGGTACGTATGATCGAAGAAATGGTTCGGAACTATGCCGAAACAGGTAATCTGAGCGGTAAACAGCCAGCCCTGCGACAGCCTAAGCTGAACGACCTGAAAGAACTGGGCGATTTGAAAAATCAGCTGAGTCAGATTTTCAATACCAAAGTACAGCTCACATGCGACGAGAAAGGAAAAGGTAAAATTACAATTCCTTTTGCAGACGATGAGCAGTTGATGAAAATCATGCAACTCATCGACAGAATTTAGGTATTCAGGCTTGTCCCTTTTTAGTCAACAAAAAAACAGGATGTGAAAACATTTTTTTGCAGAAAATAAAAGATAAAATTGGCCAGTAACCATCATCAAAAATTGAAAAAAAATTTCCTGATATATTGTTTCCTTATTTTGGTAGCCGGATATGGTTACTCTCAGACAATTACGGGTGGAGTGATAACCGCTTCGGACTCTTTAAATATTTCCGAAGTAACCGGGCCGGTTTCACGTGCAATTCAGCCATTCAATGATACACTGGTTTTCGATACCATCGTTGATACAAAGCGCGAATTCAAACCTGACCCCATGAAATCCGTGTGGCTTGGTGCTATTTTTCCGGGTTACGGACAAATTTATAACCGCAAATACTGGAAGCTGCCCATTGTTTACGGAGGATTTTTGGGTTTTGCCTATGCCATTTCATGGAACAACTCACGATACACATCCTATAAAAATGCCTATATCGATATTTCTGACAACGACGAAACCACCAATTACCATATTAAAATTTTGCCCCGCGGATACACCCTGCAAAATTACCCGGGAGGAGTCACAACGTATCAGGCCCGACTGAAAACAGGGATGGATAAGTTCAGAAGATACAGGGATCTGAGCGTAATACTCTCTGTGGGATATTATACTCTGGTACTTCTGGATGCGTTTGTGGATGCTCAGCTTTATGATTTTGATATCAGTCAGGATTTGGTGCTGAATGTTGCACCGGCGCGAATAGAATACGAGCAAAATCCCCGCTCTGCTTACGGATTGCAATGCAGTATCCGTTTTTAAAGCTCTCTCCTAATTAATTACAATCAAGAATGAAAGTCAAAATTAATTATATCGTATTAATAGTCTTTTTTTTAATCCTCCTTTCACCGGCTTACACACAGGTCACCCGCGTAATTCAAAATCAGCCCGTCAAAACGATTGAAGAGCCCGATGAGGAAGAAACAGAACCGGATAGTACCGATTTTGATTTGGATGAAGATGAAGATCCGGACTCGGCAACAGTCATTCCGGATGACTTTACAAGTTCGCTGGATTTTTTACTTCAAAACTGGGCGGTCGACAAAAACGTTACCTCCAACTGCATATCGCAATCCAATCCGCTCACCGATGAGAATCAGTACCGCGAAAGACTCCGAAAACTGCCTCACCTGATAGAAATGCCTTATAATACGGCGGTAAAATCGTTTATAGATATCTATACACAACAACGCCGTAAGCAGGTGGAATACCTGCTGGGTTTGAGTGATTACTATTTTCCGATTTTCGAAAGTGCACTGGAAGCGATGCGGCTTCCGCTCGAACTGAAATACCTGCCGATCATCGAATCAGCCCTGAACCCCAAGGCAGTTTCAAGAGCCGGAGCTACCGGTATCTGGCAGTTTATGATTGGTACCGGAAAAATGTACGGACTTGAAGTCAATACGCTGGTGGACGAAAGAATGGATCCTGTAAAATCTTCCAAAGTGGCGGCTGAATACCTGAAAGAACTCTATTCCATTTTCTCGGACTGGCATCTGGCTATTGCAGCCTACAACTGCGGCCCGGGCAATGTGAACAAAGCCATACGCCGTGCCGGAGGAAAGCGCGATTTTTGGGCTATTTATCCTTATTTACCATCCGAAACCCGATCATATGTTCCTATTTTTATTGCTGCCGGCTATGTGATGAATTATGCCGATAAACACAATATTTGTGCTGCTAAAATTCGTATTCCGGCACTCACCGATACCATCATGCTCAACAGACGTGTTCACATGGAACAAATATCTTCGGTTCTCAATATTCAAATGGACGAACTTCGCCTCCTCAATCCTCAATACCGGCGCGATATTATTCCCGGTGATATCAAACCTTATCCGGTCTGCCTGCCTCATAATTACGCCAACCTTTTCATCGACCGCAGGGATGAAATATACGCCTACAAAGCCAATACGCTTGTTGATAACCGGCGGGATGAAGTGGAAATCCCCAAACCGGTATATAATCCGCCAAAAAGAGATTCGAAATCCAAATTTACTTATCATACGGTCAGAAAAGGACAGAATTTGGGCTCAATTGCTAAGAAATACCGAACCACTGTGGCCAAAATAAGAAAAGCCAATGGAATGAGGACTTCAAAAATAAAGACAGGACAAAAGCTGAAAATTCCAAAACGGTAATTACTCCCGGAATAAGGATCATCTGATTATTTCATACGAAGTTTTTTTTATTTTTTTAAAATTAAGGACGTATAGCCTGTCCCGATTTATCGGGAGAACACGCCATCCATCTTTATTCTCATGGGTGAAAATTTGTGTTTAATGGCTGTTTCATATTATTTTACCTGTAAAAAATAAATGCTGAAATATGGCAAAAGAAAAATTATATTATTCCATCTCCGAAGTGGCTGAAATGTTTTCCATCAATCAGTCCAATCTTCGTTTCTGGGAAAAGGAGTTCAAACAGCTGAAACCCCGCCGAAACGACAAGGGAACGAGATTTTACACCAAAGAAGATATTCAGCTGGTGAAACAAATCATGTATCTTATCAACGAGCAGAAACTGACACTGGAAGGTGTGAGGAAAAAATTGAGCGAGAAGAAAGATTCGATAGCAAAACAGCAGGAACTCACCGAAAGACTCCGTAATATCCGAAACGAATTGAAAGGTTTGATAGCCCAAATGGGCAGCAGTACTGAAGAAAACGAAGCATAGAAAATGTCGTCCATACGTTACGAAAAGGAAACTGTAGAAAAAATGATCCGGCTATACTGCCGCAGGAAGCACAAATCAGCCCCGGGCGAGTTGTGCCCCCGGTGTGAAGCCACCAACCGGTATGCACAGGAGAAACTGGATAAGTGTCCGTTTGGCGATGAAAAAGGTGCCTGTGCCGAATGTAAAATTCATTGTTACAAAGCCGACATGCGAGAGAATATCCGTGTGATAATGCGGTATGCGGGTCCGCGTATGCTCCTTTACCATCCATTTGACTACCTGATTCATGTACTGAAAGACAGGAAATAAAAAAAGCTGATCCAATTTACTTTGGTCAGCTTTTTTTAAGTTTTTGTTTATGCAGGCATTGTTATTTCTTGGCTGCCGGCAGAGCCGAAGGAGAAGTTACAGCCGGTTTTTCTTTCAGATTTAGTTTCTTTTTCACCAGCGGAGTAATATCATTGGCCGATGGACCCATGTAAACAATCGTCTGAGTAGTAGTGTCAAAAACATAAGTAAAATTGTTTTCGGCAGCAACATCATTCATCGCTTTTTTCACTTTATCCAGAATCGGAGCAGCCAGTTCCTGATTTTTCTTTTGTAAATCGTCGGTTGCAGCCTGATTCAGATTGCTGATTCTTTGTTCCATATCAGCCAGTTCGGATTGACGAGCCTGTTTGATACTTTCAGTCATGGTAGCCTGCGCATCCTGAAAAGCTTTGATCTTGGCATAATATTCTTCGCGCGATTTAAGCAACTCTTTTTCCCATGCATCCTGTGCTTCTTTCATTTGTGTATTCATCGTTTCCACTTCAGGCATCAGGGCTATGATTTCCTGTGAATTTACGTGACCGATTTTGAGACTTTGTGCCATTGCTCCCAATGGTAACAAGGCAATCATAAATAATGCAATTTTTTTAATCATTTTTGTTTTTATTAAGTTGAGTTTTTTATTCTTGATTTTTTGAAAAAAGGGTGTGCAAAATTATAAATTTTATTTGGAATATCCCAATTTTTTGAGAACTTCATCGCTGATATCCAGCTTCTGAGAGACAAAAATGGCACTCATTGCCGATGACTTGTCGAATATCAGATCCAGTCCTTTGGTATTGCTGAGTTCCTGAATAGCGTTGTAAACTTCATCCTGAATTGGTTTCATCAGGCTTTCCCGTTTTTTGAAGAGTTCCCCTTCAGGTCCGAAATAGGAGCGTTTAAGTTCCTGAGCAGCTTTTTCTTTCGCTACTATTTCTTCCTCGCGTTTAACTTTCATCTCGTCCGACATGAAAACAAGCTCCGTCTGATAGTTTTTGTAGAGTTGCTGCACTTCTTTCATTTTGGCATCCACTTCTGCCTGCCATTTTTTGGACACCTGGTTTAACTGTTCGTTGGCGCTCTCATAAGCCGGTATGTTTTTCATGATGTAGCCCATGTCAACGGTAGCAAATTTCTGTGCCTGAGCAGCAAATCCCAGTCCGGCAATCAGGCAGAGTGTCAAAAATATTTTTTTCATTTTCAATTAGATTAAAAATTTGTTTCTTATGTAAAAAATAATGTATTTGTGATATTGGTATATCAAATACTTTGCCAAAAGTTTACATGTTTGTTAAGTGGTTGATTATCATATCGGTGTGCACGTGATGAAACGGAAATTCAATGAGTACATTTTATCAGTGTGCAGAAGCCGGTACGGTCATTTACTTACAATTCTTTTCCTATTACAAAGTGGAACTGGCTTCCGTGAGGTTTGTTTTCACCCACCTGAGAATCAAATCCATAACCCCAGTCGATACCCATCAGACCAAACATAGGCAGTACGATACGTACCCCGACCCCTGCCGATCTTTTTAGTTTGAACGGATTGTAATCGGAGAGTTTATTGAAACTGTTACCTGCTTCCAGGAATCCCAATGCCCAGATGGTGGCCGATTGTTCGAGTGAAATGGGGTAGCGGAGTTCAAGGGTGAATTTGTTGTACAGATAACCCACACGACGGGCATTGCCATTGGAATCGTATTCATAGGGAGTCAGCTGGCCTGTTTCATACCCACGCATGGAAATGTACTCGTTGGCATATCCGCCATATCCTGTCATTCCGTCACCTCCAAACATGTATGTACCGAACGGAGTGCGTGCGTTTTTGTTGTAGTGTCCAACGTAAGCAAATTCCGCGCGGGTCATCAGTACCGGAGTTTTATCAATGGGTAGTAGCGAAGTAAAGGTCTTTGCACTGAATTTCCACTTGTGATATTCCAGCCATTTGTATCGTTCGGCATCGGTCATAGCGGCGCTCGAATAGTCCTTACCGTTTATCAGGGAGTAAGGCGGAGTAATTTCCAGACCGAGTGAGAATGTAGAGCCCCGGCGTGTAAACAGCGGATTATCAATAGAATTACGGCTCGCGGTGAGGCTTAAGCTGAAATTGTTGAAATTTCCGTTTGTGACATTGGTTTCGTACTGATACCAGTTTTTGATCATGTAGCGCTGAAATCCTAACTGACCATAAAAAGTAAAGTAATCGTCCGGCCATTTCAGACGTTTTCCGTAACCGATAGAGCCTCCAAGCATGCGAAAATATTTGTTTTTATCCACCTCATTTTCATAGCTGGTATTATATCCGCCGTAACCGCTACCGTAACCACCATAACCACCATAACCACCATATCCTCCGTATCCACCATATCCACCGTAACCACCATATCCGCCATAATTGGAATACATATTCTGATATGAACTGAGGTAACGATCGCTCATGCCTGATGTAGCTGAATAGTAGAGTGATACGGAAAGTGAATTGGGACGTTTTCCACCCAGCCACGGCTCAAGAAACGATAGGCTGAAGGATGAGTAATAATTTCCGTTGGTTCGTGCATCGATGGTAAATGTCTGCCCTTCACCCTGTGGTACAATCCGATATGTTTCTGGTTTAAAAAGATTCTGAATGGCAAAGTTGCTGAATTTCAGTCCCACACTGCCCACCAGACCGGCTGCTCCCCATCCGGCTGAGAATTCAATCTGATCGCTCGATTTTGTTTCGAGGTTGTAGGTTACATCTACTGTTCCATTTTCTTCATTTGGCTCCATGCCGACATCTTTGTAAAGTTTTTCGTTTTCGAAATGCTGCATTTGAGCCAGATACTGCAAAGAACGGACAATGTCCTGTTGACTGTAAAGTTGTCCCGGTTTCGTAAATAACTCCCGTCGTATCACGTTTTCGTAAACGCGCGTGTTTCCCTTGATTGTCACCTCGTTGATAGTAGCCGGTTTTCCTTCAGACAAACGCAATTCGTAGTTGATAGTGTCATTCTGAATCGATACTTCTACCGGTTGTATGTTTGAGAAAAGATATCCTTTATTCTGATAATTTTTGATGACGGCATCATCATCCTCGTTGAGTCTTTTCATCAGTAAGGTATGATTGTAAATGTCGCCTTTCTTAATGCCCAGTACACTGTTGAAATAATCCGAAGGATATACCGTGTTACCAATCCAGGTAATGTCGCCAAAATAGTATTTATTACCCTCGTCCACAGTAAGATAAATATCAACAGATTTGCCATCGAAAGGCACAATGCTGTCTGAAACCACATAGGCATCGCGGTAGCCGTGTGCGTTGTATTCTTTTTCAATCAGGGCTTTATCTTCTTCGAATTTTTCGTTGATGAATTTCTTAGAGCGCAGAATATTCTGAATACTGTTGTCGTTCGTTTTCTTCATCGCCTTGTCTATCTGTCTGACAGTTAAGGCATTGTTTCCGATTACATAGATTTTATGAACTTTTATTTTCTCTTTTTTGTCAATGGAAATATCTACTTTTACGTAATTGGGTTTTTCAGGATCGTCTTTTTGATACACTTTGATATCGGCATTGGCAAATCCTTTCTCGTCCAGGTAGCGCTTGATTTCAAGTTTTGCCCTGTCAGACATGTTTGGAGTAATCTGTTTTTCTTTCTGAATACCAATTTTAGGAGTTATATCGTCTATTTCACTTTTCTTAAGGCCGTTGAAAGTAATATCAGATACTTTGGGACGCATTGTCAGTCGGATCGTAAGCCAGACTTTTTCGTTTTCAAACTTAGTCTGAAGAATATCAACGTCGGAAAACATGGACTGTGCCCAGAATTTTTTCACTGCGTTGGTTATTTCAGTCCCTGGAATAGATATTTTCTGACCGACTGCCAACCCTGAAAAACCGATAAGCACAAAGTCATCATACGCCTCAGCGCCTTCTACTTCAATGCCGGCAATGGTATATTCTTTTGGCTGACCATAGTCAATAGGTGGCAGGTCTTGCGAAATGACAGTTGTTGAATCTTTGGTGGCTGGTGTTTGGGCGGTAACCCACAAACCGAAAGTGATCAGTAAACAAAGTGTCAGTAAAGTTTTGTAGTGCATGTAATATGTTGAGTATCTTCTTATTTCTATTATTTTTTTATTTTCCAAAACGTCTTTCACGCTTTTGATATTCCACGATAGCTTCGTATAAATTTTCCTTTCTGAAGTCGGGCCAGTGTGTGTCTGTAAAATATAATTCGGAGTATGCCAATTGCCACAGCAGGAAGTTACTGATTCTTATCTCGCCGCTTGTACGTATCATCAGATCGGGGTCGGGTATATTTTTAGTGGTCAGATTTTGTGTAATAAGCTCATCTGTAATGTCTTCCGGGTTCAGATTTCCGGCTTTCACCCTTTCGGCTATTTGAGTTACTGCATTCGTTATTTCCCAGCGCGATGAGTAGCTCAGTGCCAGCACAAGACTCATTCTGTCGTTGCTGCTTGTTTCCAGCATGCAGCGGTTGAGTTTTGCTTTGGCGCCTTCAGGCAATCTTTCGAGGTCGCCGATAGCTAGCAGACGGATGTTGTTTTTGTTGAGCGTGGGTGTTTCTTTTTCGATGGTGTCAATCAGAAGTTCCATCAGCGCATCGACTTCCTCCTTGGATCTGTTCCAGTTTTCGGTCGAAAAGGCGTACAGGGTAAGGTATTTAATGCCAATTTCTGCTGCACCTTCGGAGCATTCGCGAACCGAAATCACTCCGTGCTGATGCCCGTAAACACGGTCATAACCACGCTCTTTTGCCCAGCGTCCGTTGCCGTCCATAATGATGGCAATATGAGCTGGAAGCCGCTCTGAGTCAATTTTTTCTTTGAAAGACATGTATTGTAAAGCCAGCAGACTGGGTTTGTTTTTTTTCGGTTTTTTTAAAATAGTCGTTGAAATACAAATCTACCGTTTTTTTTCGGTTTTTTTTGGCTTTACAGTTTTGTGTGAAGCCGGTTTTCGTCCTGCTGCGAATGAATTCTCGTTACAATCGCAATTGCGCGTCCAGAAATCATAACTAAAACCGATACTGAAACCGGACAGCATATCGTGATTCATCGGATTAAACTCTGTTCTTGGCAGCGGATTATCGAATTGTACCTTTCCCTCCAGGTTGTCGCCCAGCAACAGATGGTTAGCCAACTGCAGATTCAGATTCCAACGTTGCGCAAATTTCATTTTGAAGCCCACGCCAAACGGCATAGTGAATGTATAATTCTTGCCTTCTGAATTTTTGTAACCGGGCATCACCATGCCTCCGAATCCTGCAAAAATAAAGGGTGAATACCTTTTGCTGAATCTTTTGTACGGATTGTTTTCCAGATCAAAAAAATTAAACTCACCGCGAACATCCATCACGTGAAGCCGATTATTCAGCATGGCACTGTAAGTGCCAGCAGCATCCCTGTACAAATAATTACCCTTTGCTGTTGTAAAATCGTAACCCAGACGTATCGCCAGACGCTGGTTGAACCTGTAGCGAAATATGCCTCCGATACCGGACTTCATATTTTGCAGGTTCGAGAAATACAAATCCTGATTTGCAATCGAATTTACGTCGCCGCTGTAAATGTTTAATCCTGTCTGCAAACCGATTTCAGCCCTGTAGGGATCGTTTTGCGAAAACACAGGTAAATAGCTTAGAATCAACATTAAACTCAATAATACAAATTTTCCGGCATGTACAATCATGATAACAACTCATAAATGAATAGTAAGTATATTGTACAACGGATTTTTGAGCAATAAATTTTGTATTACTAATCTAATTTGCTGACAAAAGTAATGATAATCTTTTTAATAATAGGTAGTATGGCTGAAAAGGCGGGTTTAATTTAACAAATAATTGCAAAAAAGTCAACTCATTTTTGGTTACTTAAATGATGGGCGAATGACCATAACAGGAGTCAGTAGAAATGATAGCTGAAAACCCGATGAATCGTTTTCATGTAATGTAATTCTTTAAAGTAATATAGTAAACTGTGCAGTTGGCTTACTGAAAATTCACACCATTCAGGTTTCGATTGAATACAACTGAGCCAGCGCTTCGTTTTCCTTTCTGGTCATTTCTGCCTGACTTTCGGTGGTTTTGTCGTCCTGCCCGCAAAGGTGGAGAATTCCATGAATTATCACGCGGTGAAGTTCCTCCTCAAAGCTGATTTTAAGTCCTTCTGCGTTGGATTTTACCGTGTCGATACTGATAAAAATATCGCCCGAAATCTGTTTTTCACTACCATAGTCAAAAGTGATGATATCGGTATAATAATCGTGCTGCAAAAATTCCTTGTTCACTTCCAAAATCCGTTCGTCATCGCAGAAAATATAGTTGATGTTTCCGGTTTTCTTGCCGTACTGCGCCGCAATCTGCTTTATCCATCTGCTGACTTTAGTTTGGTCAATTTCAGGAAGTTCTATGTTTTCTGAGAGGAACTGGATCATAACCCCTAACCCCTAAAGGGGATTTTTTTGTGATATTTATGATGTTATATGGTGTGTTTAATATGCTACAGAAGAAACCAAAAGTCCCCCTTGAGGGGGATTTAGGGGGCCGTTCTAATGAAAAAACAAATACCCCAGCAGTATCGCTGCCGTAATTCCCACCAAATCAGCCGCTAATCCGGCAATGACAGCATAACGGGTGTTGGTGATTTTTACCGAACCAAAATACACAGCCAGAATGTAAAATGTAGTGTCGGTTGAGCCCTGAATAATTGATGAAAGCCGTCCCACGAAGGAATCTGCGCCAAATTCTTTCATCGTTTCCACCATCATACCCCGTGCTCCGCTTCCGCTCAGCGGTTTCATAAATGCGGTTGGCAGCGCTTCTACAAAATCAGTATTGACTCCGGTAGCAGCTACCAGATACCTTATTCCGTCCACCAGCAAATCCATTGCACCCGAAGCCCGAAACATGCCGATAGCCACCAGAATGGAAACAAGGTACGGAATAATGCCTACAGCTACCTGAAAACCGTCTTTGGCACCTTCAATGAACGTACTGTACACATTTATTTTTTTTCGGGCTGCCATGATGACAAATGCCACGATGATGGAAAGTATGATAAAGGCGGCCGCAAAACTCGAATAAGCTGTAATCTGCTCCTGTGAGAGCCGGCTGAAGAAGTAAACCAATCCGACAATCAAACCCACGAGTGAAATCAGTACACCCATTACTACGCGGTTGAACAGGTTGATTTTCTGGATGACCGAAACCAGTATAAGCCCCGAAAGCCAGGCACAAAGCGTTGCCACCACGATGGGTAAAAAGACATCAGCCGGATTTTCTGCCCCGAACTGTGCACGATACATCATCACGGTCATAGGTACAAGTACCAGTCCGGCGGTATTTAGCACCAGAAACATAATCATCGGGTTGGAAGCGGTATCTTTTTTCGGATTCAGTTCCTGCATCTGTTTCATGGCCTGCAGTCCCATGGGAGTTGCTGCATTGTCCAGGCCGAGCATATTGGCCGACATGTTCAGAAAAATACTACTTAGTGCCGGATGATCTTTGGGTATTTCGGGATAAATGCGTGTGAAAAACGGTGCTACGATGCGCGACAATACTGTCATAGCTCCGCCCGATTCGGCTATTTTCAGGATTCCCATCCAGAAAGTCAGGATTCCGGTCAAACCGAGCGAAATCTCAAACCCCGACTTTGCCGAACCGAATATTGATTGCAGAATTTCATTAAAGATGGCGGAATTGCCAAAAAAAATCATTTGTACCAGCGCCACTACAAAGGCAATGAGTACAAATGCAATCCAGATATAATTAAGAGCCATTTGAGAATTTACGATTTTAGATTTTATAATTTACGATTGGGATTTTGAGATTTGCAAAAATAATGAAATTATGTGTGCTTTTGGATATAAAAGGAAAAACAATAGTACATTTTAAACTTAAAAATACCGATATACGGAAAATTTAAGTAGCTGCTAACTCAAAGTTAGCAGCTACTTAGTTAACGAAAATCCGTTAGTGGGATTTAAAGTTCTGTTACGGGGTAAACAACGTTCGGTGTAAGCCAATCAGGGGGCTTATCCGTATTGCAAAGCCCGTTTCACCAACACCGGAATATCTTCCGGCTTGCGTGCCACAGGCACACCTGCTGCTTCAAAAGCGGCAATTTTTTCAGCTGCAGTGCCGCTTCCGCTGGAAATGATGGCTCCGGCGTGTCCCATCCGTTTTCCGGGAGGGGCGCTCTGTCCAGCTATAAAAGCCACCACCGGTTTGGTCATTTTATTTTTGATAAATGCGGCTGCCTGCTCTTCGGCATCGCCGCCAATCTCACCGATAAGTACTACAGCTTCGGTTTCAGGGTCGTTCTGGTAAAGTTCCAGCAAATCCTGATAATACAATCCCGCTACCGGATCTCCACCAATTCCCACGCAGGTACTCTGACCTATTCCGTTTGTTGTAAGCTGATTAACCATTTCGTAGGTCAGTGTGCCGCTTCGGCTTATAAGTCCTACATTGCCTTTTTTGAAAATGGTTCCGGGCAGAATGCCTACCAATGCTTCATCGGGTGTAATTAATCCCGGACAATTTGGTCCGATTAATTTTGTGCCTTTTTTCTTCAGATAAGGCATTACCCGTACCATATCCAGCGTAGGAATTCCTTCGGTAATAGTTATCACCAGCCCGATGCCTGCTTCTGCTGCTTCCAGAATGCTGTCGGCTGCCACCGATGCCGGAACGAAAATGATGGATGTGTTGGCTTGTGTTGCTTTTACAGCATCTTCTACCGTGTTAAATACCGGAATTCCTTCCACTGTCTGGCCGCCTTTACCGGGTGAAACACCTCCTACGATGTTTGTGCCGTATGCTTTCATTTTTGAGGTGTGAAAACCACCGTCTCTGCCTGTAATTCCCTGAACTATCAGGCGTGTGTTTTTATTAACTAAAATGCTCATAGGATGCCCCCTAACCCCCTGAAGGGGGAATTTGGCGGGGATATTTTGTTTTGTTAGTAATTAGATTATTGTTACTCAGCCCCCAAACCCCCTGAAGCGGGAGTTGTGGTGCGTCGATTGAAATTATTAAGATTTGTCATGGACATTACAGACATAAATATCGGATTGTCTCTGGTTTCGAATCACTCCTATTGCTCAAAATAGCCTGTTGCAAAAAGTGATGAGTAATTGTGATTCTTTCGCTCGATGTTGATTTCACAAATTTTGACCAATGCTCTCTTACTTCCCCTTCAGGGGATTGAGGGGCAGTGTTAGTGAGCCGATAATTCAATCGCTTTCTTAGCTGCTTCCGTCATGCTTTCTACCACATTCAAATTGGTGCCCTGCAGTATTTCCAGTCCTTCTTTGGCATTAGTGCCTGACAGGCGGACAACGATAGGAACCTGAACGTCAATCTGTTCCAGTGCGGCCAATAATCCTCGTGCTACGTCGTCGCAACGCGTTATTCCGCCGAAAATATTAATCATTACCACTTTTACGTTTTCGTCGGAAAGGATGAGGTTCATGGCGTCAATCACTTTTTGCGGATTGGAGCTGCCGCCGATATCCAGGAAGTTGGCCGGCTCGCCGCCGTACATTTTTATCATGTCCATGGTAGCCATGGCCAGTCCGGCGCCGTTTACCATATAACCGATGTTTCCATCCAGTTTGATAAAACTCAGCCCTTTTTCTTTGGCTTCCATTTCGATTACTTCATTTGCATCGGGTTCGAACAGCTTTTCGATTTCAGGCTGACGGAACATGGCGTTGTCGTCGAAATTCATTTTGCCGTCCAGAGCCAGCAGTTTATTGTCGTCGGTGATTACCAGCGGATTGATTTCCACCAGCGATGCGTCGGTATCAAGGCAGATTTTGTACATTTTCTGGAACAAATCGGCTGCCTGTTTTACCAGATTGAAGTCGTCGAAAAGCCGGAAGGCAATTTTTCGGGCAGCAAAGGGTGTCATACCCAGATCTGCTTCGATGGGCACTTTGATGATGGCATCGGGATTTTCTTTGGCCACTTCTTCGATTTCCACGCCGCCTTCGCGGCTTGCCATCAGAATGACAGATTTGGAGTTACGGTCAATAGTAAGCCCTACATAGAGTTCAGAGTGGAATTTTACGCCTTCTGCAACAAGGATTTTTTCTACCTTGTAACCTTTGATGTCCATTCCAAGAATGGTTTCAGCAGCTTTTTGAGCTTCTTCCTTGTTTTTTACTAATTTTACTCCACCCGCTTTTCCGCGTCCACCTGTGAGCACCTGAGCTTTTACTACGGCTGGAAATCCGAGTTTTTCAGCAGCGGCAAGAGCTTCTGCTGTAGTGTAGCAAAGAATTTCACGTGTAACCGGAATGGCATAACGGGCAAAAATTTCTTTCGCTTGATATTCGTGTATTTTCATGTTTTTTTGAGAAATTTTTATATATTTTTTACATCCAACATTATTTTATTTAATTTTGTTCTAAAGATAGGTAATTATTTTGTTTTGATTATTTTTTTTAAATTTTAGATAAAAATAAGAGACTGTCTCAAAAGACAGACAGCCTCTTATTTCTCTTGATTACAACTGAATAATAAAAGCAACCTTTGCACTATTAAGCAAATAAACAAATCCTTCACACAACAGATAGACATACCAGTTGGTATGACATAGCTGTCTCTGTACATTTCAGCGGAGTAATAGAGTAAGGATCTGTTCCAGCCGAACCCCCCCGTACCGTTCTCCGAAGCAGACCTCCAAAATGCGGATTGATTAAGATAGTAAACTCCACTACCGCTGTCACGATAGCCACCCGGAAGAGCATAGAACCCGGCTGAGTTGTTCTTTGATAAATCATCACCAATGCAACCTGCTGAAAAAATAGAGCCAAACCGAGAATAGGTAGTTGCTAATGATTTTGCATATTTATTGCTGGTAGTTGTACCATCGTAATTATAACCATTAGCCATCAGATAATTTCCGAGAATTGTCCACTCATCATCGGTAGCTACGTGCCAGCCGACAGGAGCTAACTTGCCTGTGTTTACGGCATACCAATTATACAAAGCCCCGTATGCATTTTGATAGGTATCATCGCTATACCAACAATATGCAGGAGTTGATGCAAGAACTGATGCTGACCATACAGAATTATCTTTTGTATAGGGAATAGCGGTGCCATCGTTGAACTTGGTTGTCTTCAGGTTTTCGTCCATCCAGGTCTGATCACCGATTTTTACAACCTTATAACTATTACCATCAGCATCAATACATTCATGAAAAGCCACGCCATATTTTATGGTATCTTCTGGAATACCTGTGGTTACGTCGATCAATTTCAGGGTACTTTTTCCCGATATCAAAACTGATTCTTTTGTTTTAAGGATTGTTGCCCTGATGCTATCTATTGAGCCATCGCCAGATTTGGATTTAAAACGATAAGTTTATATCCTGAGCACAAAGATGAAATCCAACAAAAAAAACTATGCGATAAATGTGATTGTTTTCATGTCGAATTTGTTTTAGTATTTAACAAGCTTCCTGCAACCCAGTCCCTTATTTGTCGAACAGCGCAAAAGGTAAATGCCGTTTGGTTGGTCGCTAAGATCGAAAGTAAATTCTGAATCCTGACCCGAGATATCAACATTTCGGACGGTTTTCCCCAAAGAATTGACAACCGTCAAGGAATGCAATTGTTGACCCTCAGGTATGCACAGATTGAATCTCCCATTTCCAGGATTTGGATACAGAACCAAATCAACAGTTTCCGATACATCAATACCTGAATGAGTACATCCTGAACCATCGCCTGAGATATCGGTCGACCAAAATTTATTTAGAGCTATTTCTGTTTTACTGATTAATGTCCCCGGATTATCGCCAACATATAGCGTTCCATTGTTTTCGTAGCTTCGAAAAGGCAAGGAATAGAACAAAGAATCCAAACCACATTCAGATAATTGGTTCCCTTTGCAATAAATTTCTTTCAAAGCGGTATTTTCCGCAGAACATTTTATCGATCTAAGTTTGTTGTTATTGCATTCCAGTTGAATTATAGCAGTATTCTTACTGACATCCAATGTTGTCAATTGATTGTCAGAGCATATCAGTATTTCCAAACCTGAATTTTTACTCACATCTAAACTAATCGCTTTGTTAAGTGCAGTCACAAATAAATTTTTTAATGATTTGGCATAAACTTTAATGGTGGGGTTATCGACCGGCGACGTGGCATCAAAAAAGGATATATAAGGGGTGAAACCAGAATAATTGAAGAGGTCTGTTGTTTTCAGAATACCATCGCCATAATCAACCATCGCCTGTCCCGGAGTTCCATCAACAATCATCAAGATTTTATCCCCTGTTTTTACTCCCGAATTAATTGTTACAATATTCGAATGCTCATCGGCAATAGCCAGATAAACCGTGTGGATTTGTTTTGTTGTATTATCTATACCGGTAACTTCAATGGTTGCAGCGCCTGGAACAGAAGCCACCTGGGTTATTTTAACTGTTGCATTTGGATAAAGACTGTTGGCTGATATTACATAAATGGATGTCTCGGGTGGCAAAATCATGCTGTAATCGAAAACCATACTGTGAAAAGTTGGAACATCAATTCCGTTAACTTTAATTTCAGACAACAGAACATCTATATCCCCGACCAAAGTAAAGTCTTTCCATTGATTCGCTGTTTTGTACAGATTTTTTGAAACAGAAGGAACCATCAAATTACATTTACTTTTTGAAAATCCTCCAAATACATTGTCAGACGAACTTAAATCTACCGGGGTTTGAGTGTAAACGTACAAAACCGAAAGGGCTTTGCAGTTTAAATAGGCTTCTGCTCCAATAAATTTTACAGTTGCCGGAATATTAGCATATTTTAACTTGGTACAACCACCAAATGCCCGATATCCAATGGAGTCAACCCCGGTAGGTAAAAGCAAATTAGATAAAGAATAACATCCCAAAAATGCGTAATCACTGATTTTTGATACCGAACTTGGAATATCAACTGATGTAAGCTTTTCACATCCTTTAAAAAGCGAAATTGAAATATTTGGAAGGGATGATGGAAGGGATACTTCTTTCAAATTGGTACAATCCTGAAAAGCCCCTCCACCCAATTTTTTTACTGAATTTGGAATGCTAACCGAAGTTAATCCGGTACAAGCTTGAAATGTCAAAATGCCAATTTCGTTTAGCGAAGATGGTGCAACAAACCGCACAGCTTTCAGTGCTGTGCAATAACGGAAAGCACAGCTACCAATTCTCTTCATTTTAGAAGGCATGACAATTGAATCAATCAAGGCACATTCATTAAAAGCATCATCTCCAATAAACTCCATGGCATCTGAAAATCCAACCGTTTTAAGATTCGTACACGAAAAGAAGGCATTGTTTCCAATGTATCTTAACGAAGAAGGAAAATTTAGTTCAGTTAGCCCTGTGCATCCAATAAAAGAGAAATCTTTAATACTATCCAACACCGGAGAAAAAATAACACCAGTGATTTTTTCACATTTCCTGAAAGCATTGGCACCAATAGTTACCACTGAAGATGCAATACTGAAATTGCCGCTTTTAGAATTAGGGCATTGAAGAAGGGTCGTCTTATTTTTATTATACAAAATACCATCCAGAGCAGAAAAGTAAAGGTTTTTCGGATCAACTGTAAAACTGGCCGTAAAATTAAAACAATTACGTTCAAAACTCACTAAGGAAGCTGAAATGTTCACTAAAGTCAGAGAATCGCATTGGTAAAAGGCTTCGTATTGAATAGTCTTTACCTTTGCAGGAATTTCAACCGTTTTAAGGCTTTTACAATTGTAAAAAGCTTCGTGCTGTATGGTTGTAACAGAAACAGCATTGGTAAATGAGCGTAATCCGGTACAGCTTCGAAAAGCTCCCACTCCGATGGAATTAGCTGAAGATGGAAGCTTAATTGCCTTGATTTTAATATTTTCTGATAATGCATATTTTGGTATCTCATTCGCCGGATAAGTATATCCGTTTCGCGTTGATTCCATCACATCTGTTTCGCTAATATCTACCGAAACCAATGCAGACATTTTTATCCTCATGGTCAAAAAATCCAACTCGTTGATTTTCCCCTTTACCACCAAGGAAGTAGTGTTAATCAATTCAGTAGAGGTAAGTACAGATTCCAAGGTTCCGGGCGTATTCACTGTTACCGTTTTTGGTACCTGAGCATGAACAAAACTAATTGAAATACAAATCGTTACAAAGAGTAAATAGGTTTTCATTGTTGATTATTTATGGTTTTCTGTTTTGGCATTACGGAGTAAATGTTTATCGTTTCCTGATTTCCGAACGCTTAAACCCTTTGACTGTTAAGTTCACATCGTCGTTTGGACTATAATTTTGGTTATCGGAATAAATCACATCGCCCTGCCGGTTTTCCCAACGGTAATTCCACTCGTTGGTTCCCCGCTCGGTTTCGCCGGTAAATGGGTTGGTGTAATCTTCCTGCCCGGTAAGGTTCAGGTACATGTCGTTGTTGATTTCGGAATTTGTCCGCGCCCGGTGTTCGGTGATTTCCTTGTCGATGCGCTCAACGTCGCGCTGCGTTTGTATCGCTATCTGGCTGTTTATCTGCTGACTGCGTATTTCATGCCTAATCCATTCAGGATTGATTTTTACCGATTGCCCGATGGTTGAAAAAATCGGAGCCATGCTTTCAAATTTCCCTTTTTCTGCCCTCACATACCAGGTTTCTTTGTTCCCCCACAAACCGGTGCCCAACCGTCCGTAATCTTCGATCACGCAGACCATTTTTTCGAGGTACTGAATGCTGTTCTCGGCATATTCGAGCGTAACAATGGCCGCAACATAGTTAAATTGATAACCGGGAACCATCGCGGACGACATTCGGCGATATTCCTCCGCCAGTTCCGGAAGCTGCTGAACTCCGGTTATTTGAAGCGATTGGGCATGTGGGTGCGCAAACGGGAAAGCAACCCGTTTTACAAAATCGCCGGGACTCAGCATTTGCAAAACAGTCATCCCATTGTAATTACTGCCATCAGGGAACATCGAAGCAGCCATGTTTGCACCCGGATAACGGCGCATGTCGAAAAAGCGGGTATCGGGTAACCATGCAATCGAAGCTTTGTTATCGGGTGACGATAGTTTCAGGTATAATTTGGCTTCGATGGCATTCGCGGCACCACCGCCGCTGTTCGGGTCGACCCGGGTAATCCCACCTGAAACCGTCCAGTTTTGTGGCAGCAGGAACGAGAACGCATTTTCGTTGGGTTCGTTTTGACGGTGAAATAAAATCGCCTGTTTCCCTGATTGAATTTCATTTCCAGATGTTTCAGAACTACTTCCCCCGGAGCAGCCTCCCAAAATCAGTAATAATAAGTTGAGCATGATTTGCATATCGGTAATTGATCTCATTTTAACAGTTTTCTAATTTTTTACGATCTTCCGGTTATAAAAACCGGATTGGCTTTTTATCCTGACAAGGTAAATGCCTTTAGGTAGGCCAGACAAATTAATGCTGTTCTCCTGAACGTTGTCAATTGACAAAACCTGCTTACCTTGAACACTGAAAACTTCGACCCGGTTTATCGATTCGCCTGTAGGCGTTGAAATGTGGACAGTTCCCGCAGTTGGGTTTGGAAAAATCATGAAATTCCCATCTGTTGGTTTTTCAATAACGCCAGTTGCCATCAAGGTTGTAAATGTGACGTCTTCGCCGTATGTTATTTCGGTGCCATCGGAAGCGTACGCCCGTACATGATAAATGGTATTTGAAGCCAATCCGGCCAGTGTTGCCGAAAAAGTCCCGGCGCCATTGCCGGCAGTTACTTTTGTTGCACCAGAACCACCAACCGAAGGATTGGCCGATGCGCTGTACACAAATCCGCGCTCGGTCACTGTTACATCGCTGCCTGCAACCACATTGCCCGATACAACAGCGCCTGTAGCCGAAATGTTGGTTGCCGGGGATATAGTACTGACGGCCAATTCACCGGATATTGTAAGCCCATCTTTTTCAACATCGAGCATGGCCCAGAAAATGCACCGGGTGGAACTGTTTTTAGGCGTTGAAACCAAATTGTCGGCCTGAGATTCGTACGTAATGTACTGCCCGTCGGCACTAATGCTTAAGTTTTGGGAACTATCGAACTCCGAATTCGACCGTTCGGTACTGGGCTCTCCGGCGATATTTGTACTGACCAAAGTTGTTTTGCCTGATGTCCGGTCGCGCAAAAAGACATCAAACTTCCCGTTTGTATCGTTTGGGGCCAGGTTGCCGGCTGCCGAATAAAAAACCACATACCGCCCATTGGCGCTTATACCAGTTGCCCAACAATTACCATTTGCCTGCTCGCCCATTGTTGATTTGCTAACGATTTCGGACGTGCCGGTATTGAGGTCCCAAAACTTTATCTGGCCTTTCTCGTCGCGATGAACAAAATAACGACCATCGTAATTTAAGCTGAAATAAGTCACTCCCTGATAATCATAGGCAAAATCGGCATAGCTCGATTTAAAAAGCAAACGTGAAGCGCCGCCAGCCGTGCAAACATAAACCGACCTGGACATGTTGCTCTTTGCATGGCCGCCTCCGGGGTCGTCAACAATCATGTAATCTTCAGTTTGGTAAACAATAGTACTTCCATCCCCGCTTATTGCGCCTTCTCCGGTAAGCACGTGGCAACCATCCCCAGTACCTGAGCCATAATGGCCAAGCTCAATTGGTGCATTTGATCCGTTGAACCGATTGTATAAATACAGAGAAAGAGTCCCGTCCACATAAAGAACCCGGCTTCCATCCGAACTCATATCCAGTCCCGTATATGCTCCCCCCTCATCAAATGTACTGGCCAGGCTTATAGTCCCATTTTCCCTGTTTTTCAAAAACACATCCGAGCCAGTAATGGGATCAACAATAGGCAAGGAAATATGATCGTTTGCCCCGCTGGTCAATGATTCGCCGCTGCTCGACAACATCAGCCATTTCCCGTCGCCGCTGACCTGGATAAAATGTGAAATTCCATCGGCCCTGTTCCCGTTTGCCAAAGTGTCGGCCATCGTTATTGAACTTTTGGAACCATCCCATAAGAAAAGATTATTGGAGTCGTAGGCATCGTTTGCCACTAATTTTTCGTCCCTGGAAGCAAAGACAACATAATTGCCATCATTGGAAACCGAACTGCCATAGCTTCCAAAAAAAGGCGAGTCGCCATCAGTTCGTACCGAAACCATTTGCACCAGGGCAGGCAAGTTGTTATGGCCTGTGGTTAAAGCCGGAATGCCAACGAAAAGAGCTTTATTCCCGGCCAGGTATATCTTTTTATCCTCGGTAATAATTGCTTTGGTAATCCCGGACGAACCAGCAGAGACCTGAAGCTGTGCCCACGTTTCACCCTCGTCGCCTGAAAATACGGCCGTGCCATTTTTCGCAACAGCAACACCGCACGATCCGGAAGTAGTAAACGCTATTGAGCAAAATTCGTCGCTGATGCCCGTATTTTTTTGTTCCCAGCTTCCCGAAGCGTTTAATTTATAAATATGCCCGTTGGTTCCGGCAGCCCATCCTTGGTTAAAATTCCTGAAATACATGGCCCGGATATCCGTTGCCCCGGGAACGGCGCCCCATGAAGCAGCGCCATCGGTTGACCGGTAAACTGAACCATTTGCAGAAAGTGCATATACTGAGTTAATCGCATTGTCAACTGCCCATATATCCGAAATATTGCCCGACCCGGGTGTGGTTTTGGCAGTTACAGTCCCCCAGATGCCATCAAATAAACTGATTCCCAGGCTACCCACGGCATATCCTTTATACTCGGTATCCGATGCCCACAGTTCACTGGCAATTCCAGCCAACGGAATCCCGATTTCCGACAAACCTTGGGATTTACTGTACGTGCGCAACAAAGAGCCATCGGCTACCCAAAGGTAACCGGCATCAACCTTTTGATATAAAGCAGCATAATTTCCATTGCTGCTGATTGTTGTTACTGTGTTGTCGTCGTTGACCTGCAACAATGAGCTTCCGGCGGCAAGGAAAATTTTGTGGCTGAAATGGTTGCTTAACCAGGCCATGTCGGTGATGGGAGCATTGGCAGGCAATTTTGCCGACAAGTTGGTCCAGGTATAATCGGCCGCCATTAGTTTTATAGCCAACATACTGTGTATAACTACCAACAATACAAGTACCTTGATTTTATTTTTTAGTGATTTCATAACTTAAAATATTTTTTGCCTATTTTCTTTACCCTGAATTAAATCTTATCTCCTGATTATCAGCATCAACTACCTATTGTTTCGATTTCAGGACAAAGATATCGGTGCTTCCCCTCCAGGTTGGTTGGATGGAATCAAAAGCCGCTTTATTGCCGTAATACCCAGTCAGGTAGAGATATCCCTGATTGTCGGGGATCAAATCGTTTACGTTGGCCGTTCCGGTTGAATTGGTTTTTTTCAACCAGCTAATACTCCCATCGGTATTTAATTTGGCCCAGAACCCGTTTTCGAAATTATTGGTTTGATGTGTTGTGTTCCCCAAAACGGTATTCCCCATAAAATTCCCCGATAGGAATGGGTTTCCTTCCGCATCGACGGAGATGGATTTTCCTGCACAAAAATTTTCAGCAATCACACTTCCGGTTTGGGACTGTTTGGCCCATTTCCAATTTCCCTGGCTATCGATTTTTGCCCAAAAAGCATCTTTGGTTGCCGACGACAGCGAAACGGACCCCACAACGCCATTCTTGATAAATTCTCCTGTGATGTACAAATTGCCGGAATTATCGGCACAAACTGACCTCCCGAAAATCCCCCCGTCACTGCTACTGGTCGTTTGAACCCAGTTGATTACACCGTATTGGTTGGTTTTTGCCACATAAGTATAAGCATATTGAGTATTGTTCAGAAGCGCTACTCCTCCCAGGTTTTCATCGCCAAAATAGTATCCGAGCAGAAATAGATCCCCATTGTTATCGGTTGTCAGATCGGTGATACTCAACAAGGAAGTTGTCCCCATTCGTTTAACCCACTTAAAGTTGCCGGCTTTATCCATGGCGGCCAGAAAAGTATAGTAACCTTGCTTGTCAGCCGATAGTTCAATGTCATCGAACCATGCCTTGGTATAAAAAATTCCGGTAAGGTATATGTTGTCGTTCAGTCCGGCACAGATTGCATAAGTATGATCCACATTCTGATTGCCACCCGCATTTTTAGCCCACTGAAAATTGCCGGCTTTGTCGAGTTTAGCGATATAAATATCGGTGGAGCCGTTGTGTGCGTTAACCGTAATCGAACCGAATTCGGCTTTGTAGTCGAACATGCCGGTTACATAAATATTGCCATCCGTGTCAATGGCAATTGAATTCGGATAATCAGTAGTAAACAGTGATGTTCCACCAAAGCCTTTAGCCCAGATAAAATTACCTTTGGTATCTACTTTTGCCACAAAGGTGTTATTCTCACCCGAAGCTACCAATGTAATCGTTCCAAAAGCAGCAGTGCCATTAAAATAGCCGATCACGTACAAATAGCCTTCTGGATCAACGACCACTTTCTGCCCGTATTGTGACAGCTTTCCGCCGGCAGAGGTAAGCCAGACCAGCGAGCCGCTTCCCTTCTGTGTATTTTCAGATTCCAGTACTTCGTCCGATTCGTTTTTGGAACAACCCATAAGGAGGGCAAATAGAAAAAGCAAGATAATACGATACTTGTTCATATCCGATAATTTATTAGTTGCCAATAGTTTAATGTTCAGCTTATTTTATCACGATATCCGTAGCTTCCGACCATCGTTGGCTTTTGCATATCCTTTTTGCAACGCCATTTATCCAATACTGCGCCTCCCGTTTGTAGTTGCCGTTTTCCCAGCCAACCACATGCACTACCGAGTTGGATACACATATTGAATAGGCTTCCGCATCTTTGGTCCCATCGTTCAAAACAGTTTCAGTTCCATTTTTCCAGTAATTGGCGAGCATGGTGTAATCGCCTTCGCTTTTGTATCGCCAGCCTGCAAAATACAGGTCTGCTCCTGAAGGGTAAACCGATCCGAGGTTTGTGCCTACTTTCCCGTCGGTCAGGTTAACCTGTTGCTCGTCTTTCCAGTAAGTAGCCAAATTGGTATTTCCTTTATGGGTGCTACCTGCGATAATAAAATTTCCATTATCGGTTTTTGCAATGTCTAAAGCCCCTGACCCCTGATTTGGGCTATTGGGCGTTAGCAGTTGTTTGACCTGTTTATTTACCCAGTAAACAGCTATGTTGTTGGAGTATGTTGGCTCAAACACCGTTCCTGCGGTATAAACCATGTTGTTCGAAACCAGGATCGCCCTTGCCGAGGCATCATTATTTCCATCAGAGAGTGTTATTGCTTCGCCATTTTTCCAGTATTTGGCCACATAAACTCCCCCGTAATAGGAAGATTTACCATCCTGCACCGAGCCTGCCACATACACATCTTTGCCCGAAACAAAAATGTCCCTTGCAATCGCATCGTATTTGCCATCGGTCAGGTTTACCGCAACGCCGTTTTTCCAGTATTTAGCTACCCGGTGCGTTCCATCCGATTCGCCCCCGGCAACGTACACATCTTTCCCATCGACAAAAATTGCATAGGCATTGGCATCGTGTGTGCCATCGGTCAGGATAACTTCAGTGCCATCTTTCCAATATTTGGCAATCTTGTTGGTTCCGACAGATTCATGTCCACAAATATAAACATGGGGCTTATTATCAGAGGAACCGTTATTGTCGGGGTCATTGTAGTCATCTTTGCTGCACGAACCGACAAATAAAAAGCAGGTTAAAAAAAGCAAATAATAGATTGATTTCATGATCGTTGATTTTTGATTTCAAACACAAAGTTACTGTAATTGTACGACTACAGTTTAATAATGTTCCCTACAAATACAAAGGAGCCACCCTACAAAAACACTCATTGTATTATTGTACGAATTAAATTGGGGAATTGGGATGGGAATTTAAATGGAAGATATAAAATTGGTAAGGTTATCTTCCCGCGACAGGCTCATTTTTTTGCGGATACGAGTGCGGGCAACCTCTATGCTTTTAAAGGTTTGACCTGTAAGCGAGACAATTTCGCGGGTATTCATATCCAACCTGAGAAAGGAACAAAGCCTTCTTTCCGAAGGAGATAGTTCGGGGAAGCGGATTAAAAGTTGGTTTTGAAAATCGGGATGAACTTCGTTAAACTGAATCTCAAACTCTTTCCAGGCGTTGGGAGATAATTCCTGTTTTAGCTCTGTTTGAAGATGACTAACAGCTCCTACTGTGATGTCAGCTTTTTTTAGTTGCTCCAATTCGCGGATTAGTCTTTCGAGCAACTGATTTTTTTGATTGATAAAAATAGTTTTGGACGTGAGTTCGCGCTCTTTCATTTTAAGATTCTCGTTCAGTTTTTCAATTTGCTGTTCCTTCAAGTTCTGCAGCCGAATAGCTTCCTTCTTTGAATTTTGATACCGATTGACTATCATCCAAAATAAGGCGGCACTTAATATTAAACTGATTCCAAGCAGAATAGCCAGCAAATTTTTTGTTCGGATAGCTTGCTTTTGCAAAAAACTGTTTTGGATTAAAATCTGGTTTTCGGTCTTAAGCTCATTGTGTTTGAATCCAGATTCTATATTTTCGATCGTTCGGTACTTTTCTACACTATAGATACTATCCTTCAGTAGTATGGCTCGATTTAGATACGGAATGGCCTTTTTTGCATCCCCCCTCTGTTCATAACATTTGGCTAAGCATTTATTTGCTTTCAACTCGATATTTAATGCTCCCGAAATCATTGCTAATTTCAAGACTTCATTCGCGTGAAGTATGGCATCATTGACCAACCCTTTCTGTTGCTCCGCACTGGCTATTTCAAATAAAGCTTCTGCTTCTTCGGCTTTGGCATCAATTTTCTGAAAAAGCGATTCCGCTTTTTTAAAATATGCAACGGAGATCAAAAACTCACCTTTTGACATTTGCAGCTTCCCGTATTGGGTGTAACATGAAGCAAGATACGATACGTTTCCCGATTTTTCAGACAGTTTAATGGCATCATCCAAAAAATGCACCGCATTGTCATAATCCTTCAAATCGGTGTAAGCGTCAGCCAAATTTTTATACCGTCCTATCAGTCGGTAATCGTCGTTTTTATCTTTGATAATCCGAAGAGACCTATTGTAGTAATTTAACGCCCGAAAAGGATCATTAATATCAAGGTATAGATTTCCAATGTTGTTCAAACAGTCTGAAACCGACAAATCTTTTTTAAGTCTAATAAATTGATCAAGGGCTTTTTGAAAGGCTTCCATGGCTTTCGCAAAATTACCCTGCCTGCGGTAAACATTCCCAATATTGTTGTAACACGAAGCTTCTTCATTTTTCAGTGATCTTTTTTGAGCCGAAGCTAATGCCTTTTTGAAACATTCAATGGCATCATCAAAATTTCCGGCATTTTTCTGAACAATTCCCATTCCCGAATAGCACCAAAACACACTTGTTTCATCATTGACTTTCCGGTAATAGGTAATCGCTTCGCCGTATTTTTCCATAGCCTCGTTGTAACGACATTGCTCAAGCATATCTTCTCCCATATTGAAAAGGCTTTCGCCAATATAAAAGGAGTCGCCAATCTTCTTAGCACTTTCGAGTGCCCGTGAATTGTGTTGAAGCGATTTTTCAAAATCCGGCTTTTCATAATAGGTATGACCAAGTCCAAGTTCTGCCTTGATCAATTGCATAAGTAATTTCTTTACAACCTTCTGATTGGTTGTTGAATGAAGTCCGGAATTAGCCAAAGTAACCGCTTTATGGAAATAATAAACGACTGAATCGATAGAAACAGCTTCGTGTTTTTGAGCCAATTGCAAATAATGCGAAATTTGAGTTGTGTCGGATGTAGCAGTATATGCGCACATAATTTGAGATAATGCGAAGAAAATCAGCAGTGATAATAAGCGTAACAATGCTTTACTGTGTTTTGATTTGGCGAACATTTGTATTTGCAATGAATGTAATAAAAAAGAACTTTTGTTTGGTTACTATTTTAAAACGGACAATTTTTAATGTCCATTGTTCAGCATTCTCCTTCTTCTACAGCAAAAGCCACTAATTCGACCGTATTATTTACTCCAATTTTCGTAATCATATTATTTCTGTGTTTTTTAGCAGTACGAATACTGATAAATAATTTGTCGGCAATTTCTTTATCTGTTTTCCCTTTTGCAATTAAATGTAGTATCTCCTTTTCGCGTGTTGTTAGCGTATTAAGTTTTATGATATGTTTGAACTGACTTATTTTCTTCAACGCCGAATTTAATTGATTATGATTATTTCACCATTGCTTTCAAAATCTCATTTCCGGCTTTGATAATGTATATACCTGAATTAAGTGAATTTATTGAAGTTTCTCCTGTCAAATTTCTGCTTGAGAATACATTTTTTCCGCAAATATCATATACGACAAGATCTTCGTTTTCAAGATTTGAGATACTGATGTTTTTATTTGTTGAAAAGACTTTGTGCTTGTAGCTTTTATTTGCATTGTAAACTGCAGATGAGATACAAGTTCCGTTTACTGTCAAATTTTTTATTTCCCAAGTTGAGTTAGCTGCAGTAGTGGATATGTATTTAAATCCGATAAATGTATTTAATTGGCATTTGTCAGTCGGAATGGAGATCGTGCCCGAATTTACAAATGTCCAGTCGTTTCCTGCCGGATAAGTTGGAATAGTAAGTTGTGTCCAGATAGCTGTATTAGGATTTCCACTACTATAATTGTTTGAAATCCACACTGTATTTTCAGTTGGCATATTTGTAACTACACCTTTATTAATGGTGTGATCAAATGCTAATACTACATCTTTGCTGGTAGATAAATCCAAGGAAGGAGAGATTAACCAATCTTCATTTGCATTGCTTGTAGAATTAACATAACCAGACATAGCTACTCCATACGCCGAACTTTTCCAATACCATGATTGACTTCCTGTTACGCTGTATTGTGTAAATGGAGACATCGTAGAGGAGAAAGGTGCAGAAAAATTCAAATTCTGACAATTGGTAGCAGTTGCAGTCGCAGTCAGATTGACTGTTGCATCTGTAATTCCTCCACCAGAAAGGATTAAAATAGCATTGTGCGTTCCTACTACCGGAGCATTATACGAGATAGTAAGACTGTAACCAGCTTGTGCACTTGCTTTTGGAATAGTTGTAACAGGTACCGAGAAATAGGAAGCATCTGCTCCGCTTATGCTCAAGGTTAAATCACCTGTAAGGTTCATGCCAGATACTACAATTGTTTTAGTTGTGGTTTGTTGATAGATAACCGTTCCAAAATCAACCGTAGAACCGGATGTAGGTGAGAATAAGGTAGGTGAAGTAGAACCGGATTCAGACCAAGCCTGACCTTTCTTTGTTCCCCAAATATATTCTGCAAATTCCGGATGATCAATAAAAGGGTTACGGTTGTGCTGAAAATTCGTATAAATTGCATTGTTTCGGTCAATTTC
>ERZ1645192.361-NODE-361-length-37204-cov-5.838596_pt1 | contig 37204 bp, 24 predicted proteins | sample MGYA00575354_ERZ1645192 | MGnify/ENA primary metagenome ERZ1645192 (study PRJEB40844, sample SAMN11349763) | freshwater sediment metagenome | isolation source: river sediment | host: Sediment | place: India: Faizupur Khadar , New Delhi | collected 2017-02-21 ...
CCTATAGCTGGACTAACTCAAGCGGTGTTGTCACCAATTGCCCCAACTATGGCGGCAACGGCACCTACAATGTCTCGGATATTCACGCGAGTGGACGGGCGCCGGCAACGGCGAACGCATGGATAATAAATGCCAGTGGTATGTGGGATGCGCCCGGCGCCTGGAGCTCCAGCGAGGTGCCGAACAACATTGGCTCTTTTGCGTGGATAACGAACAACATTACGGCTCCGCGAACCAACACCATTGATACCGACGTTACCCTGGCGCAGCTTGAGATCGGAGCTCTGAACGGTCTGAACCCCTTTGCCATTAACTCATGGGGAGGAAGCACTCTAACTTTTAACAATGATAACAACGGGGCCATGCTCGTATCTGCTTCGGGCCACATTGCTGACACCGTTTACGCGCCCATTATGCTGGCGGATGATCTGTCGATTCTTAATACGAAGCAGTTGACGATAAAGGGGTCCATTGGGGAGTACGGGGGAGTGAGTCGCTGGGGGGGGGGCCCTCGTTTTGTAGAAACGGGCGGGGCAGGCCGGTTGCCGCTTGAAGGCGGGCACACTTACACAGGGGGCACGTTTATCGACGCGGGTGAACTGGCTGTGAACGGGTCTCTGAGGTCGGGCGTTGTGGTTGGCGCGGGTGGATGGTTGAGCGGCAACGCTACGGTGTCCGGGATGGTGGAGGTGAGCAACGGCGGAATACTTTCGCCCGGCAGCGGCGGGATTGGTGTTATGACCATTACGGGCGAGCTTGTATTGCTGGCTGGGAGCACAAATGTGATCGACATATCCGCCGCTGCGAGAACGAACGATAGCATTCGAGGCATGAGGGTGGTGAACTACGGAGGCACACTTAAGATTGTCAACCTTCAAGGGACGTTTGCCAAGGGTGACTCGTTCCGGCTTTTCTCAGCAGAAACTTATGCTGGAGGTTTTACCTCGATGAATCTCCCGACCCTTAACCTGGGATTGATCTGGGAATGGAATCCATCAATCGGCACCTTGTCCGTGAGCGACAAGATGTCAACGACCCCGACAAACCTCTCGTTTGCCGTTGCTGCCGAGGGTATGTTCCTGTCGTGGCCGGAATCACATCGCGGTTGGATGCTGCAGTCCAATTCGATTGGAATCCACCTGCCGACTGCGTGGTTTGACGTTGCCGGGTCCCAGGGCGGGACGAGCTTCTTTATTCCATATCCCCAGCCCGACCCGATGCAGTTCTACCGGTTGCGAAAGCCTTAGTAGAGGACTGGAGATGCGACTAAGAGGGATTTCCTGGTATAAGTATAAACCCGCCGCTGTCTTTGAGGCCACAATTACAGTTTGGAATTATCTTCCTATTGGAAAGGATGGTGGAGCCGACAAGGATCGAACTTGCGACCTCCTGAATGCCATTCAGGCGCTCTACCAACTGAGCTACGACCCCATCCACAGCAGCTCAATTTAAGAATTCATCAGCACTTGTCAAAAAGATTTCGACGAAAGATTTCGGATTTTCGGAATTTGAATGCGCAAGATGTTGCTTCTATTTAACCGCCCATAAAATTACCACCACAGCTGCTGCCAGGCACAGGGTCCAGGCAAGGATGGAGTGGCGCCTATGAATTATGGGTGATCCGCACGAGGGGCAGTACACGCTCGGGCCTTTCCAGTGAGTTGCGCAGGTGTGGCACTTCATACAACGTTGTGGCTTATTGATTGCAGCGAACCTCGTGACGTGCCTAGAATATTGAACAAGCGGTCTTGAGTCAAGACAATAAGCAACCTAACGAGAGCTGCCTGTGAAACTAGAAATCAATTTGTCAAGTTGTAGGGCGCTTTGCAGAGGACAGAGCAAAAATGGCCAGGAAGGCGAAAGTGTTTTAGGAAAAGAGCCAAGCACAACCAAGTGAGCGAAGTCACCATTCATTTGCATCCGGCGGGAAAAGTGCTGCGGGTTCAGCGGGGAATTCGTCTTCAAGATATTCTGTTTGAACACGGCGTTGAGTTTCCCTGCGGCGGCAAGGGCAGGTGCAAAGGCTGCAGAATTCGTCTGTTGGAGGGGAGTCTGCCGATTCATTCCGAGGAGCAGGAGCGGTTGTCATCGGAGGAATTGGAGCAAGGATGGCGATTGGCCTGTTTGGGCAGGGTTGAAGCGGACTTGACTATTGAGTTGGCTCAGTGGGAGGCGAAAGTTCTTACAGATCATTCATCTTTCAGGTTTCATCCAAGGCCGGGCGCAGGTGTGGCGATTGATCTTGGGACAACAACAATCGCAGCACAGTTGGTGGATCTGGCTACCGGTAACGTACTTGGGGTGGAGACTGCGTTGAATTCCCAGGCCCGGCATGGCGCCGACATTATGAGCCGGGTGGAATATGCGGTGTCCCAAGAGGGCGGGGAGTTGCTCTGTCGCCTTGCGCGGGGCCAGGTGGGGGAGATGATCGGGCGTTTAGTTCGAAACGCTGGGATCAAAGCCTCGCTTCTTAGCGACGTGGTTGTGGTGGGGAACACAGTGATGCACCACCTTTTCTGCGACTTGAATTTGGAGCCTCTCTCGCATTATCCGTTTGAGCCAACGGCGTCCGGCTTGCACGAATTCAGTGTTCAGTCGCTGGGATGGGATTTCTCGGGGAATCCCACAGTGCGATTTCTACCGTGTCTTGGGGGTTTCGTCGGCAGCGATATTCTTGCCGGGATCGTGGCCACGGGCATGAACAAGTCGGATAAGCCGTGCGCATTGATGGATCTGGGCACGAATGGAGAGATAGTGGTGGGCACGAAGGAGCGGATGCTGTGTGCCTCGACCGCGGCAGGTCCGGCATTTGAGGGGGCACGCATTTCCGCGGGTATGCGCGCGGCGACCGGTGCAATATCAGAAGTGCGGGTTGTCAACGGTGCTTTGGAGTGCCATGCTTTAGGCAACGCATTGCCCAGAGGCATATGCGGGAGCGGCCTTGTGGACGCGGCTGCCGCGGGCAGGGAACTGAATCTAATTCTTGAGTCAGGGCGATTCGCCGGTGGTGACACTTTGCCTTTGGCTGGTGCAGTTGTCTTGACGCAGTGGGATATTCGTGAACTGCAAATGGCCAAGGGTGCGATCGCGGCTGGATTGAAGTTGTTGTTGTCGGAATTCGGCATCAGGCCCGACGATCTATCTGCGCTCTATCTGGCCGGAGCTTTCGGCAATTACATAAACCTGGCCAGCGGTGTGCGAATTGGCCTGCTTGGTGTTGAGGGCTCCAGGATTCGCCCGTCCGGAAACACGGCGCTGCTCGGGGCAAAAATGGATCTGTTCAACACGGGTAATGGCTACTGGGAACTACTGCGCAGGGTGAGACATGTGTCGTTAAATGAGTTGGATGGATTTCAGGACACATACGTCGAGGAAATGCGCTTTCCTTAATCCCCGCCTACAGCCCGGAGGAATGGGCAAACTGCAACCAGCATAACTGGCTGAGAGAGAAAGTGTTTATTGATTCCCGAACCAGCTTCAGTGGTGTGTGTGGCGGGTCCTTGGGGATATACAGATTCACCTTGCTGTGGATGAGGAGTCAGGCGATGCTACTGTCATGGACCGAACCTGTGCAGAGGTGGTTTATTTGCGTCGGACCCGCCATCAGGAATTAGCTTTCACCCTAATCGAACTCCTTGTTGTTATCGCTATCATTGCGATTCTCGCAGCGATGCTCCTGCCGGCGTTGACCCGAGCGAAGGAGCAAAGCAAGAGATCAGCCTGCAAGAGCAACATGCGACAGGCACTGCTGGCAGTGCATATGTACGGTGACGACTTCCAGCAAAAAGTGCCTACAGCCCGGGAAAATGCCGGGAATTGGCATGCGGTAAGAGTCTCTACGGCTACATGGCAGCTTCTTTCCAAGTATTCCGGCAACGTCAAGATACTGGATTGCCCGAATTTCAAGTTTAACACCAACGTTCTGAACCGTTTCAACGCCTCGTGGGGATACCTGATCGGATACATATACATGGGCGATGCAGCCCCCGAAGGAGCAGAGCTTGGGTTTAATTCCGCCAAGCGGCTCACGGAGTCGCCAACCAATGTCCTCATCGCCGACGCAAACACTTGGGGCACGGACGGCTCCAAATGCGCGCCCCACACCAGGGCAGGGAGCATCAGCCAGAATGGCAGTTCCTACACTTATGGTCTTCCTGGCACTGATTCGGAGAGCGCTGGAGCCGAAGGCGGCAATGTCGGAAAGCTGGATGCATCCATCGAGTGGAAAAACATTAAGAAGATGGAAACCCACCGGGCGTCCTACCCTTACTCGCTCTATTCCGCCAACTGGTAAAACCGTTTGACCTTTCGTTATTGAAGCATTTCAGGCATAGTGCTTAATAGTATGAGAATTCGATGGAGCTTGGGTATCTGGCTGTGCGTTGTTTTCGTGCCTTCGTGTGTTCTCGCACAACCTTCAACGAATGTCGGCGGCAAAATCCAGTTTGCAGAGTCCGTGCATGATTTTGGACAGATTCGCGCGGGCGAAACGGTCAAATACTCTTTTGTGTTCACGAATGTCGGGGCGGAAACCCTGAGAATCAACAGCGTGCAGCCTTCGTGTGGCTGCACCGCCACGGCAGACTGGAGTCGAACCGTTGAGCCGGGTCAGACCGGTTCCATCCCTATTCAGTTTAATAGCGGCAGTTTCAACGGGCAGGTGACAAAAACCGTCAGTGTCAACAGTACGGACAAAACCCAGCACATGGTTGTGCTGCAAATCAAAGCAACCATTTGGCGGCCCGTGGACGTCAGCCCGCAGTTTGCGGTCATTAACGTTCCGCCCGACGTGGATGGCGGCTCCACAGTGATCAACATTGTGAACAACACTGACGAGCCGATTACGTTCGCTGAACCCGAGAGCAATCACCGGGCGTTTAGGGCTGTTATTGAGCCGGGGACGAACGGTCCCAAGCATTTTCAAATGATCGTTTCGACAGTGCCACCGATTTCCACCGGGAACGTGCAGGGGCAGATTACAGTCAAGACGACATCCACAAACGTGCCCGTTATCACAGTGACGGCGTGGGCGAATGTTCAACCGGCGCTGGTGGTTCTGCCCGGTCAGATGACGCTGCCGGCTCCGCCACTGGCGAACCCCATCACGCCCTCCGTTCTTATTCAGAACAACAGCACGAATTCCTTGAAGATCACCGAGCCGTCCATCAACGCCGAAAATGTGGAGATCAACATTCGCGAGACACAGCCCGGAAGACAGTATTCCGTCGCATTGACCTTCCCGGCAGGTTTCGAAGTGAAGCCGGGTCAGCAGATTGTTTTTACCGCCAAAACCAGTCATCCGTCGATGCCTGAGATCAAGGTCCCGATTTCTCAAATGCCGCGACCGATCACGATTCCGCCTGCGGCACCCGCTGCGGCGGATGGTCCCGGTCGTGACACCCACGCTGCCATTCCTCCTGCCGCCCCACACCAGTTTCCCATGGTCCCGGCACGGTAATGGCCGCGAGACAAGTTAGAATCGTTCTGATCGAGGCTGCTGGAGTGGCTCTCGTTGGCGCGTGTTTTGCTTTTTTGGCTAATGCGCTCTCGACAAAAGGATTAACGCTGTCGAGGAATTATTTTCCAAGAACTGTGGTGACGCAGACAAATGCTGTTATCAGCCGGGCGACCAATACGGCGACAGCCACCTCTCTGGGGCAGAGGCTCGCTGCGGTGGGGCTTAAACTTGTTGACCAGACCTTTGTCGCGAAAGCATTCGAGGATTCCAAACAGCAACAACATTCGATCATTTTCATTGATGCCCGGGAGACCAGGTCCTACGAGCAGGGGCACATTCCGGGCGCATACCAGTTTGATTATTATCGGCCCGAGCCACATCTGCCCGTAGTGCTCCCGGCGGCGCTGGTTGCCGAGAGTATTATCATTTACTGCAATGGCGGGGATTGCGAGGACAGCGAGTTTGCCGCAGTGTTTTTGAAGAATGCGGGAATCCCGGTTGAAAAGTTGCACGTTTATGGCGGAGGATTTGAGGATTGGGCGAAGCACAACCTGCCGGTGGAGGTGGGGCCACGCAACAGCGGGGTGAAGAAATGAACGGGAAACTCGAGAATTTTGCGCAGTGGAGCGGCACGGTCATTCGCATTCTGATAGGCGTTGTTTTTGTGTACATGGGGCTGTCCAAGGCGCTTGACCCGGTCGATTTTCTAAAGCTGGTGCGTCAATATGATCTGTCTTTCAATTACTGGATGCTGAATGCCGTGGCGGCGTCGCTGCCGTGGTTCGAAGTTTTTTGCGGGATGCTTCTGGCACTCGGGGTGGCTGTGAGAGGGACGGCCCTGTCGGTGGCCTCGATGACGATTCCGTTTACTATTGTAGTGGTTTTGCGAGCTATCGAGATTGCCGGGGCGCAGAAGATTGGTTTTTGTTCAGTTCGCTTTGACTGCGGGTGTGGGGCGGGTGAGGTGTACATCTGCGCGAAGGTTCTGGAAAATGTGCTGCTGACTGTGGGGGCAGTATGGTTGGTGGCGGGGTATGGGAGGAGGGCAGCCTGGAGATATACGTTGAGCCGACCGGGGCAGTGATGGAGCAACCGCTCCGAGACTCAAAGGCCAGGAGAACCGGAGAGACCTTGGATTAATCTGTCGCGAGGCAGAGGATGCCGGGCCAATTGCCTTTCACCTTGCGAATTCGAGGTGTTTCTCCTTCAATTTTGGCAATGGCAAAAGCTAAACTCTGGGCAGTTTTGATGGGGGTGTTTGTATTCTTAACCGGTCCCGGGGTAACTGCGGCGAGTGCGCCATTGCCGCCGGAGATCGAGAGTGTGCAAGTGACTGGAATCAACGAGGAACCGCCCCATGCCACCCTCATGCCTTACCGGGATTTGGGGGAGGCTCTTCGGGGGGATCGGCGAAAATCTTCATTTGCACGGGATTTGAATGGGAAATGGAAGTTTCACTGGGTGGGAGACCCATCAAGACGCCCCGTGGACTTTTACAAGCCGCAGTTCGACATTTCGAATTGGGGAACGATACCTGTGCCGTCCAACTGGCAGATGCATGGTTATGACACGCCAATCTACTCCAACCAGGGCTACACCTTCCGCAAGAACTGGCCGCATGTGATGGACGAGCCGCCTCTGGACTGGCCCGCCCATCGCGACAGAAATCCGGTAGGATCCTATCGCCGGAATTTTACTGTGCCGTCAGACTGGGATGGCCGGAGGGTATTCCTCAAATTTGACGGTGTAGATTCTGCATGTTTTGTGTGGGTGAACGGAAGGAGTGTTGGCTACAGCACGGACAGCCGGATTCCGGCGGAATTTGACATTACAGCGTACATCCAGACGGGCAAAGAGAACGTGCTCGCCGTTGAAGTGTACCGCTACAGTTCTGGCAGTTACCTCGAATGCCAGGACATGTGGCGGCTGAGCGGCATCTTCCGAAACGTGACATTGTGGAGTGCGCCACAACTGCATGTGCGAGACTTTTTTTTGAGATCGAGTCTGACAGGCGATTATCAGGACGGTACGATGGAGGTTATGGCCAGGATAAGGAATTACGGCGCTGGCGAAACCGCGCCTGCGAGGTTGCAGGTACAGTTGTTTGATGCGAGCGGGAAGGCGATGGAAGGGATCGTTGCGGAGGCTGCGGTGCCGGTACTGGCGGCGGGGCAGGAGACTGCGATTTCGCTCGTGATGCCCCATGTGAAGAACGTTGCGCGGTGGACGGCTGAGACACCAAACCTTTACACGGCGGTGATCACGCTAGGGGGGGAGATTCTGTCGGCGAAAACGGGTTTTCGAAAAGTGGAGATCGACGGGCCCGTTTTTAGAATCAATGGAGCGGCGGTAAAACTGAAGGGCGCAAACCGGCACGAGAACTGGCCGGATACAGGCCACTATGTGAGCGAAGAGCGCATGGAGAAAGACCTGGAGTTGCTGAAGCAGGTCAACGCCAATCATGTGCGGACAGCGCACTACCCTAATGATCCGCGGTGGTATGAGCTGTGCGACGAGTGGGGCATTTACCTGGTTGCGGAAGCGAACATCGAGTCGCACGGCTACGGCTACGGCAAGGAATCGTTGTCGCACCCGGAAGAATGGGAAAGGGCGCACGTGGAAAGAAACGTGGCCAATGTGGAGACCTTCAAGAACCATCCGGCAGTGGTGATCTGGTCACTTGGAAACGAAGCCGGGCCAGGACGGAACTTTCGCTCAGCCTTGCAGGCGATCAGGACACTTGACCCTTCGCGCCCCACGCACTACGAGCGTTTCGGCATTGGACAAGACAATCCCTGTGACATCGACAGTGTGATGTATGGGGGACACGACTGGATGGAGAGTATCGCGAGGTCCAGTCGCAAGAAGCCGCTATACCAGTGTGAGTACGCGCACGCGATGAACAACTCGATGGGCGCGATCGGTGAATACAACGACATTTTTGACCGTTACCAGAATCTGATGGGTGGTGCGATCTGGGAATGGCAGGACCAGGCGATCTGGAACCGTCGCGATCCCGGGCAACCGTTTCTCGCTTACGGCGGCGACTTTGGGGACAAGCCGAATGACGGCGTGTTTATTCTAAAAGGTGTCGTGTTCGCGGATCGCGCGCCCACTCCGAAATTTCCCGAGGTGAAGAAGGCATATCAGTGGGCACGGTTTGCCCTCGATGATGATGCTGAAGGAAAAATCCGGATTAGGAATCTCTATGCCTTCACAGACCTTTCAGAGTTCGACTGGGCTTGGAGCCTGAGCGAAGACGGTCGGGTGATTGCCGAATGGACGCTCCCCTCCACATCTGTGAAGCCGGGCAACTCCGCTGTGGTCCCCGTGCCCTTCACACCGAGCCCGCGATCCGTGCCCGGCGCCGAGTACAGCTATCGTATTTCACTTCGGATTAAGAAAGATGTGCGCTGGGCCAAGCGCGGTCATGAAGTGGCGAGCGAGCAGTTTGTGCTGCCGCGCAAAGCGCACGCAGGCTCGATGTCGGAGGTTGAGGGCATGGTGAAAGTAGCTCAAACAGAGACAGATATCCGGGTTGCAGGCGATAGTTTTGAACTGATATTCGATAAGGTGTCGGGATTGATCGCCGGATGGACCGTGAATGGGAAGTCATTGATCAAGTCAGGGGGCGGGCCGCAGCTCTATGCCTACCGGGCACCCCATCTCAACGATGATTTGTGGGCATCAGGGGGGTGGAAATCGCGCGGGTTGCACCAAATGAGATTCCGGCCATCCGGGATGTCCGCACGGTTGATTCCTCAGGGAGCGGCGCAGATCCGGGTGCCGGGTGTGTCGAGTGGCGGCGGAGGGTTTGAGTTGCCGCACTGCATGACCTACACGGTGTTTGGTGACGGGAGAGTGGCTGTTGATGTTTCTGTCGGGCCGACACCTCAGAGGTTTGTTTTGCCGAGAATAGGACTTCGAGTATTCCTGGATTCGTCCTGGAATCAAGTTACGTATTACGGACGCGGGCCGTTTGAAAACTATCCAGACCGGAAGCGCGGATCGGATATTGGCTGTTACAGCGCGACGGTTCGGGAATTGTTCACCCCTTATGTGGCCACGATGGAATGCGGACAGCACGAGGATGTGCGGTGGGTAGCTGTGAGCGGGGCGGATGCTGGATTGCTGGCCGTAGCCGCGCAGGAGGGTGGCGGAATGTCAGCACTCCCCTATACCGACGAAGAGTTGGGCACCGTCACTCATCCACACCTTTTGCCGCCGTCAAGGGCCACAGTGCTGGTACTGACCACAGCGACGCTTGGAGTTGGTTCGGCAGGATGCGGTCCAAGGCCATTGCCTCAGCACATCATTCATAACGAACCTCGCGTTTTTTCATGGATACTGTCGCCGGCCGATGCGTCCGGTGACAAGTTGATTCAGAAAGCCAGAAAAGCGCTGCCTGCAAGAGCGAAGCCAGTGCTGGTAACTCGCGGTAACCGGGGCCGGGTCGAGCTCGAAGCTGTGGGTTCTGGTGTCAAAGTGTTCTGTTCGACGAACAACGGACCCATGCGGTTATATGAAGGGCCGCTGAAGGACTTCGGAGGGGGAACTATCGTTTTTAGAGCGGAACAGCCTGGCGCACTTCCCTACGAGGGAGAGATGACGTTGCGGGAGATGCCGCGCCGCAGTGAGTGGAAAGTTGCCTCAGTTAGCAGCCATGAGCCGGGCGAAGGGGAACCGCATCACGCGATTGACGGCGATCCGGCAACGTTTTGGCACTCGCGGTGGAGCGCGACTGCGGCAGGCCCGCCGCACGAGATCGTCATCGACCTTGGCAAGGAGACGAGAATCGCAGCGGTGAATTACATTGGGCGCGGTGATTCGGAAAACGGACGCGTTGCAGAGTGCCGCATTTATGTGGGGTTAGATTCCACACAATGGGGTGAGCCGGCGGCTGTGGCTCAGTTGCGTAACACGGATGAACTCCAAGCGGTTTTCCTGGGATTGAAACCCACGGGGCGATACTTGAAGTTTGTGGCAGAGCGCGAGGTGCGGGGAAGACCGTGGGCGACAATTGCAGAACTGGAGATTGTGCCTGCGGACTAGCCGGAATACTTTACGTGCAACAGATTCCTATCGAAAAAGTTTTGGACCCGGACGCGTATGGTGTGATAAGGCGTTGGGCAGGGGGTCTTTGCTGGCGGGTGCGGGCAGCATTGGCCCGGCCGGAGTTGGAAGCCATACTTCGTGACCCCGAGGGCCTTCTTGCAAGCGGAATCCCGCTCCTAAAAGATGATCATGCCGCTTGTGTAGGGGCAGCCTACGGCTATGTGATCAAGAGAACCAATCGCCGCAAACTGTTGAAGCTGCTGGTGGGTATCTTTCGAAGGTCCCGCGGCCGTCAGGCTTTCCTGAGGGCGATGGCACTCGAGCGAGACTCAATCCCAACAGCCAGGCCGGTTGCGACTGCCGACAGGTTGTTCCTGGGATTTCCTGTGCTCACCTACCTGATCACAGAGGAGATACCTTCCGCGGTGCATCTGGGCAAATGGAGGGGAGACAAGAGGGCGACAATTCAAAGCGTCTCGAGGCTGATCGCGCAACTCCATGAAGCTGGCTACAGGCACGGGGATTTAAAGGAGACAAACATTCTGTTTGATGGCGGCGGGGGCCCACACCTGATCGACCTGGACGCCGTGCGGTATTTCCCGATGGGGTTGCCGGCATTTCTTGCCGCCAAAGACGTGGCGCGTCTGTGGCGGATCAGACAACGCACGAAGCGTTACAGTAAAACCGACGCAATCCGGTTTTTGCGAATTTACGCCCAGGCGCGCGGCTTCTCAGATCTTCGGTGGTGGTGGAGAAAGATCACTCGTGTAAGACAGTAGAATCACAGATACGATGCCAAAGCGTCTTGCGCATGAGGGGGCAGCGCCGTGCGGTCGTCGGAAAAGTGGCTTATGGCAGAGGAGGCGGAAGTTGGTTGCGAAGGTAGTTCCCGGTTTCTTGCGTGCCGGCGCAATTGCTCTCGCGGTATGCTGCGGCAATACCAGAAGTGAAAGCAGCGGCAGAAGAGGTGCCGATAACGAAATAAGAGGAACCGTTGTAGTTCACAATGCTGGTGCCCGGTGCACCCACGGAGACAAAGCTTCCGCGATTGGCGTAGGGCGCTATACTGCCCTGTTCGACGGCGGTCACCGCCAGGACTTCCGGAAGGGCGGCGGGGTAATAGGGAGTGGTCACTGGCGAGTTACCGGCGGCGCCGATGAAGGTGATATTGCTCTGGCTTGCTTGCCTGATTAGGTCCGCCACGTAAGGTGCATTGCCTTCAGTGCCCAGGCTCAGGTTGATCACGTTTGCTCCCGCATTGACAGCGCGGACGATTCCTTCAGCTACTTGAAAAGTGCTGGTGACAGGGCTGCGTCCGTAGACATCGACTGGAAGGATTTTGACGCTTGTGGAGCCTCTGCTTGCGGCGGCGAGGCTCGAGAGCATGGTGGCCGCCATGCTGGTACCGTGGGATGGGACGGAGGGATCCACCGCGGAAGCGCCGGCAATGGAAATTGGGGGAAGAAGGAATTTGTCCAGGTCCGTCCCGAGTGACTGGACGCCGGTGTCAATGAGGCCGATGACCACGTTGCAGCCGTTGGGTGGCGGCCTGAGTGCCAGTTGCGGCATGCCGGATGTTGTGGAGACTACTGGGCGCCCCCCGCCTGGACGGTCCAGCGCATAGTTATTTTCGATAGACTCCACGTCAGGATTTTGTGCCAGTGCAGCCCTTGCGGCGTTTGTTGCTGCAATGTCATCGAATCGTAGACGGTAAAGGTTGTGCTTTTCGAGTCTCCCAACAACTGTGGCGCCCAGTGCTTTTGCTATTTCATCTATGTTCGCGCCGGGTTTAAGTCGCACAATAAGTTCATTGCCAATTAGCTTCAGACCCTGGGTTTCAAGCGGGCGCGCCCGGATCTGCTGGGTGGCTTTGTCCCTTGATGTGCGAAAAACGTATAGTCGCATGGCGCCGGCGGAAGGCAGGAGGGCGTAGTTAAGGTCCCCAAGTAGAAGGGGCAGTGCGTTGCCTGGCGGAAGATCCCTGAATTTGGCTGAGACGACACAGGAGACTTCCGGTTCTACGAAAACCTGCCAGCCCGTTTTGTCGGCGATCTGTTCAAGAATCGAGAGCAGATTCCCCTGCGAAACGTCCGCCGTAATCCGGCCTTTTTGGACGTCCCAACTGAGTTGATCGGTTGCGGGAGCGCTAGAACATAAAAACAATCCCCACATGCAAATTCTGAGCAGGCACCAGGCCTGCGCCCCCATCCTTGGTCTGAACATGCGGTTGTTCACTGTCAGGAGAATCTACTCCATTCCTGGCGGATCGGAAATGAATAAGTCAGGGTTCGGCCCGCACGCGGTAGAAGCTTGTTGCGGAGGCAGGGGGTATCGGTTGCCATGTAGCCGTGTCGTTTGTGGGTGAAAGGGTGCCAACGGGCAGGAACGGTTGAGTTAGATTCGTGCTTGCCAGGATTGTGTAGGTGAGTCCGGGGCTCGAAGGCCAGGAGATCAGGCCCGGGTCTGTGCTGGCCGTGAGTGCAAAGGAAGGCGTGTAATCAATGATGCGAATGTATATGGGGGCTGTCCTGAATTTCTGTCCCGTGCCGGCGATGGCAATGCCATAGATGGGATGCAGGCCCAAGCCGAGTTGGGCGGCTGGAATGGAGAAAGTGGCCTGCGGGGATGTGGACGTGGCAAGCAGGCCGCCCGTGCCATAGAGATCAAGCCTTGAAATGGTTGCTCCCGAGGCTGCCATGCGAAATTGGAGAGTGGCTCGCAAGGCGGTGTTTGAGCCGCCAACCAGAGTCTGGAGGGTGGCAGTGAGTGATCCGTTTTGGACGTAAAGATTAGTATTGGCTGCTCGGTGCGCGCGCACGTGTGTGCCATCCATTACTATGGCTGTGAACTCGCGCGGTCCGTTGGGCAATTGAGTCGTGTCGATCGAAAAGGAAACAGGCAGGTCTGCGCGTCCGGAGGTGATGTAGATGTGGTTGCGAGGCAGGACATCGGCGATAGGATCATCCAGGGGCAGGGTTGTTTCAGGCGAATAAGAAGTGAGATCGCTCGTCAGTTTGGCCTTGAGACGGGAGGCCGGGTAGCCGGGGGAACGAGCGCGAAGGTTGAATATCACCCGGCTTCCAAAATTTATGATGTCCTCGACTATCACACCGTCCGGGCCCGTCAGGTCCGGATGTGTGTTTATCGAAGTGGCGAGGCTTTGCAAAACAGGCGCCAGATTTGTCGAACTATTGGTGGCCGAGAGGGTGTATGCCAGACCGTTTGTCTTTGTGATTGTGCATGAGATGTAATTACCGAGCGAGCTGCCGGAACTCTCCACGGCACACTGGCGCATGCCGCAGGCAGTGGACTCGATGAAATTTGGCTGAGCGAGCGTAGCGAAAGTGGTTAGGGAACCGGCGGCACCTTGCGCCGTCGAAACGGTGATTGAGCCCGGAAGGAAGCCATTTGTTCTGCTAAGCTGGATGCGGTCTCCGACCGGTGTTGCTCGCGTCTTTGTCTGAGACATTCTTGCCGGGGTGTTGAGGGCAGATGCAAGGCCGTTTGCCACCGTGTCGAGGTTGGCGCTGGCAGGAACCGTGTAACTTGTAGCGACGCCGTCTATAGTGACAGTGACGGTGTTGTAACGGGCTGGGGCTATGTTTGTGAGAGTTCTGTGCCAGAGTCCGTCAACAAAGAGATCGACGCGCGCGACGGGGAGGCTGGGATCTGCAGCTTGTGCGAGGAAACCGAGAGTGGCTGTGCCTGCCAGTGGGGTGGCCGGCAGGGTGGTCCAACGGCCGTTCGGGGGCCGCGAGTACGGCGCAGAGAGCGGATCTCCGAGGATGAGACCCTGGTAAGGATTTGTGACACTCAGGTAATAGCATTCCGCCAGAGTGAATCCCCGGTTCTGATAGAAGAACAGATGCGGCGAAGGGAATTTTTGTAGATAAGCGCAAGGTTCATCCACCGTGCCGTAGGTGCCTGTAGCCCCAGCTCGCAGGATCTCGATGAGTGTTAGATGGTCATTTGGCAGGAAAAGCCTTCCGCCGACAGACGTTAAATTGTCAACGAGCGCGCCAGGAACGTATGTGGTTACGAATGGGTTGTAGTTTTGCCAACCCGTCTGAGCGCCGGAGATTTGAGGAACCGAGGGGGGTGCGCCGTCTTTGTTGGTGATAATGATGGAGCGCCGGTTCTGCAGCCTTGCGTCAAGAATGGCGTTGTGAGCCGTTAAGTACCTGATATTGCGAGCGGGGTCGTTTGGGCTCTTGACAATATAGACGGGAGCATCCGGGAAAGTGGAGTCAGCTAAAATGCTTTGTAGCACAGTAGCTTGCGCGAGGGGCAGATTCGACGCAGTTATCATGGTGGCAAGGAGGTTCGAGCGGGACTGCGCACCGGGGCTCTCTGCACGAAACAGAGATTCGCTGCCCGCATAGTCGCTCTTCGTGCTGGCAGGCAGAGAACAGGAATTCGGCAAATTCGAAGCCGGTGGGGCATCATTTAGTTTGAAACCATAAAACAGGGCGGAAGTGGTGCTATTTGTGTGGACCCCGGATTCGATCTTGTAGGGGATGTCCATGGACAGCAGCAGAAAATCGGCTTGGTTTGTCAGACGGCGTTCCCGAAGGGCGGAATAGAGAGGCAAGAGAAGGGTGTTTGTATATTGTTGGGGAGTCCATGAGGTGTTGCCTCCCGTCCAATTGATGCGGACAAGGTTTTCCGGAGGGACCTGGCGCATTTCGCAGTAGTAATTGCCCAAGGCCACTGAATTGCTGCTTTGATTGTTGACAATTACGACGGCTCGCAGCCCGCTACCCCCCGCATATGCAATGGTGCCGCACAGCATCAGGAGGATGGCCGGGAGAAGTTTGCAACCGCCGATTCTCATGTTGTTATTATCATGGAGAGCGGCGCGGGAGTAAAGCAATTGACCTTGGGAGGAGGCTGGCACTGACCATCGGGTGGGGCGGATAGGCACAGGTTCCGGGAAATGTGGTTTTAACGCAGGATGCCAGAGGTCGCGGCACTCTTTCGCACGCTGAAAAGTGACTGTTACGGCTTAAATCTGCTCGTATTCTTGAGTTTTATCAGGCAGATTTAAGTGATTCGATGCGTCCGCGCAGCTCAATATGGCTCGTCACGAGCCTTTCTGTGCTTCTGCTAACAAGCTGGCAGGTGTCGAACATCCTCGTATCTTCACGTCCGATGGTGTTCGACGAAGCGGCAGCGACGGATCCTGTGGAGGTTTCTGAAGTGCCTGACAACCCGACGGTTACTCTGCCAATCCGGAACACCTCCCGTTCGATGATGGAGCTGTTGCGTGATCCACGCGCCGTTCTGCTGGAGAACGCAGTCTGGGACACTCGCTTACCAATTGCGGTTGACAATACCGTTCCGGAGGGGCTGAAGGCGACTGCCGATCCTGGAGCCTACATTGTGCAGGGCGCCCGTGGGGTGGACGGATTATTTAGAGCGACACTTCAGAGCAGTGGTGCTCGCATTGTGTCCTACATTCCAAACAATGCGTACCTCGTCAGAGTAAGCGCCGAGGGTGCTCGCGAATTGCGGAACAATCCTGCTGTGGGAGCGGTTCTGGCATATGAGCCTATTTACAAGCTCAAGCGTGATCTCCTTCCTTTGTTGCTTCGCTCCGGCAACTTGCGTGCGAACGGTCTGGTTCTGGTGGATGTTCTGCTAATGGCCGGCACGGAGGATACGTTTGACGCTGTGGCTGTCGCCGGGTGCGAGACGACCAGGCGCGAGCGGTCTCAGATAGGGACGATTGTCACGTTGGCTTGTCCGCAGGGCAGGCTGGCAGACTTGGCGAAGGCCCCGCAAGTGCAGGGGATTCAAAAGGCAAGGAACCGAATTCCGGCGATGGACCGCACCAGAGTCGGCTTGGGAGTTTGTTTGGATGTGACCGAGCAAGCCAGCATCCTGGGACTTTACGGTTCCAATGTGGTGGTTGGGGTTGCAGACACCGGGGTGGATGCAACACATCCGGATCTTTCCGGACGCCTGCTGTTTCACGATGGAGCGGCAAGCATCGATGTCGCGGGACACGGCACGCACATTGCAGGAGTCATTGGAGGTTCCGGAACTGCCTCGATGTCGGTGAGCAACGTGCAGGGTTCCTCGATGCCGCCTGTGGCAGGACAGTTTCGTGGAGTGGCGCCATCGGCGAAGCTTTTCTGCCTGACCTTTGAGGGGACTAACCGGCCTTCTGACACAGACATGCAGAGAGCGGCGGCTGGCACCAACGTGCTGGTGTTCAACAATAGCTGGGTGTACGCCGAAGCGGCAGATTATGACTTCGCGGCGGCGAGCTACGATGCGGCGGCGGTTGACGCGCTGCCCGAAGTTTCCGGGAAGCAACCCGTGTTGTTTGTTTTTGCGGCGGGCAATACGGGGCAGGCGAACCAGGACGGCAGTGGCGGTGTTGCCGGGACTGTTTGCTCTCCGGCGACCGCCAAAAACGTTTTGACGGTCGGAGCTCTTGAGCAGGCCCGGGGCATCACCAATACAGTCATTTCCTGCACAGGGGAAGAGCCGAATGTGAATTGCGTGACCAACCAGCCGTGGCTTGAAGCCACAGACAACGATGGTCAGGTGGCATCATTCTCGAGCCGGGGGAACGTGGGGATAGGAATGGAGGGCGTGTATGGAAGATTTAAACCTGATATTGTCGCCCCAGGGACTTTTGTTCTTTCGTCTCGTTCCTCCCAATTTGATGCGGAAGCTTATTTTGGCGGTTCAAGCGAGGGCCTCGTGCTGAGTAACCTGACTTACCGGCTCGGCGGTCTTCACAGGTTCGAGTCTGGCACGAGCGTGGCAGCGGCTGCCGCAGCGGGTGCTCTAGGCCTTATCCAGGAGTTTTTTGAATCAAGAGTTGGCACTGCCATCACGCCTGCATTGCTCAAGGCGCTGGCGATTCATGGCGCGCGAATCGAGCCGGGATTCAACCTTGGGGTTTGTGCACAAACGAATTCGAGCGGATGGGGAGCACTGGATCTTGCCGCGAGTTTGGCAGTTGGTTTGACGAACGCGGGAGGGGCCACAAACTCTATTTTTTACGATCAGCAGACTTCTTTAGGGACTGGAGAGCAGGTCACCCGTATCGTAAGGGTGATTGATCCCGAGTTTCCTTTGAAAGCCACATTGGTCTGGACGGATCCTCCAGGCAATCCGATGGCAGCAGTGAAACTGGTGAATGACCTGGATCTTGTTATCACCAACCTTGACACGGGTGAAGTCTATCTTGGGAACGACATCGATCCCGAATCGCGATGGTCCTCAATATGGAATTCAAGTGCACCATCCTTACCCGATTGCGTTAACAATGTTGAGAGGGTTTTGATTTCACCGCCTTTGGGTACGAACTATTCGGTGACAGTGCGAGCAAGGGGGATAAACGTCGATTGCGGATCCGGACGGTTTGACGTGGCGGCGCAGCGCTTTGCGCTGGCAATTTCGGCGGGCTCTGCTGACGGAGTGGGCGCCTTGGCGCTGCAAGATACAATCCAGTCACGGGATATCCAGACGGCTGTAACCGTGCTGACAAACACTTTCGAGTCCGCTCAGGAGTTTGGCGTTGTGCTGCGGGCTGAACGGTTCGGTGCGCACAATCCGGGATCCGACGAGGTTTTGACCTCACTTGGCCAGAATCCCAATTCTGCGGTGCTGGTTGGCCAATCGAATCAATGGCGCTTTTACATTGCAACAAACCTTTCGGGCTTCAACCACGCCGCGTTTGTCCTCTTTGACCCGGCAGGGCTATCCCCGGCCCCTGTAACAACGTTGCTGAGCAATGCTGATTTGGATCTCTACGTCTCCATGAATCCGCTTTTGCTGGAGTTGGATCCCTCTGCATTTGGCGGCGCGTGGCGATCAACAGGAGACGGGGGGGAAGAGGTTGTTGTAATTGCTGATGCGCAACCAGGTCCGTATTACATCGCGGTCAAGTGCGAATCTCCTTATGGCGGTACGACCGGGATTGGTGTTTTCTTTAGTCAGCAGGCGTTTTGGGATGTCCAGGCTGACGGTGGATTCCGGTTGCGCGGCGTTCCATCCCCGGGCCGTATAGCAGGTTCGGGCGAGGGCTCAGAATCGACGGAAGGCCTGGTGTTTGGAGTGCCGCCTGAGGCGTTCCGGGTACGCCGTGTAGTGGCTAGCAATGTGGTATCGCACGCGCAACTTGGCGACGTGCGGATGGCTCTGAGCCATGCCGGGCGCGAAATCCTGCTTAAGGATTTCTCGAATGAAAGCGGCGGCACCCTTGTTCCTTTCGTATTTGACGACTCCGGCGAATTGGATCAGCCGGGTGCGATCCCCTCAGGGACGGAAGGCGGGCTCTTGTGGTGGAACGGGCGATGCGCGCCGGGGGCATGGATCATGCGATTTGAATCGAGGAGTGTGCCCGGCACGAACCACGCCGTCTTTCTCACGGTTTACCCGCAGTCTGATCAGGCGTTCGAGGTTTTGCCGGGTGCTGAGCGCGTAGAGTACTTCGAGGTGCTGCCGGCGGTGACAAATATCCTGCTTGAATTCCAAACCAGTTCCGGTGCCGGCCCGGTGTGGGTTGAAGCCTCGCCGGTGACAATGAGCGTCATGAGTTGCAACCAGGCGTTGCTTCCGGGTGCGCCCGGTTCCTTAACCTTGGGGCTGGATGCATGGAGTGATCCACCGGGGCAACCGGGACTCTGGCGAGCGCGTCTGCGCAACGATGGTATGGATCCGGCTGTTGTTTCGATGAACCCGGTGCTCGCGCAGGATCCGGGACATGACCCATACACTCGCGTGCGCATGGGCAATCCAAGAATGATAATCGACGACGGGCTTACAGTCTGTGACATTCCTGTAACCAACCTGGGCGCGATTCATTATGTTGAGGCGGGCATCCGGGCGGAGCATGGGAGGCTGGGAGACCTGGCGTTCACGCTGAAAAGCCCGACCGGGACTCGTGTGCCTTTGCAATGGCGTCGCGGCGGGCTTTCTACCAACGGAATGGGCTGCGACATCATTGCGACAAACATCTTTCCGGTTGATTCCGCGGGAGGGTGGGGGGTGGCATCCAACACTTTGAATCTCAAGAAGACATCCGGCGTCGTCGCCCTGAGATATAGTTTCTGGGACATCCCGGACTGGATGCAGGTCTATTACGAGACGAACCTCATATTTGATAGCGGGCTGACATCCGGCTCCGGCGAGACGAATATCACATATGGTCCCGGGCAATCAACCGCGCTGACGGTTGTAATGAACGAGGGCGATAATTCGGATCCGGAGACCGCGTGGTTCTATTCGCTTTCATCGACAGCGCCCGATTACGGTTTCCTTACCTTTTCCGATCTATTCGCGGAGCCCCGGGTGAAGTTTGCAGTGCCACCCTTCAATTGCGACCCACAGTCCGGGGCGGAGTTGCGTCTTCAGCCCGAAGCGCGTTTGTCCGGGTTTGCGGGGGAACCCGCGGCAGGTGTTTGGAGGCTGGAGATCGAAGATGGATTTGGCGGGCCGCAAGCTTCCGGTCAGTTAGTCGGGGTGGAACTTGCCTTCATCCTTTACAATCCTGTGGGGCGGCCGCTGCAAATGAGCAACGCGGCGCCTTTGATTGTGTCGCTTTCTCCGCTTCAGACGCGTTGGATCGAAGTTCAGACTTCTCTATGGACACAGCAAGTGACCAATTGCATAACCGGGGCGAATCTGCCGCTCACACTCTTCTTCAGCACCAACACACCCGGCGAAGGGATGCCACCAGACGCGACCCCCTTGCTTGTGAACGTGCAGGCAGGCTGTGTGGTCCTCGATCCTTTCGCCGCGCCGTCGTTCATACCGGGCTCAAAGATCTATTTTGCGCTTCAAAACACAAACAGTGCGTTTGTGAATGTGAGCATGGAGGCCAGACTTATGCCGCATGTGGAGCCTCTGGTGAATTCGGTCGTCCGACAACGGGTTGGTTTACATGAGGATGGGTGTGATTTTTACAAGTTCATTGTATCAAAGTTCTCTCAACGCGTGAGATTCCTGGTGCAGGGTTTAACGGGTGATGCTGCCTTGCTGGCGCGCCGCGGTCTGCCCCTGCCAGATTACCTCACCTTCGAAGCCAAAAGCGATGACCCGGGATCAGAGGTGCAGTGCATTGATTTGAAGATGTCGGATGTTCCTGTGGTGCTTGCGCCAGGCACCTGGTTCCTGGCTGTCACAAACAAGTCTGGGGTGATGCAGGATTACCAGATTCAGGCGCGGCAATGGCTGGAGCCAGGCGACCCGATTGTGTTGAGCGTTCAAAGTTTAACGGAGGGGTTGATCTACTTGTCGTGGAATTCGTTGCCTGGAGTTCAGTACAGAGTGTTTACGTGCTCCGATATGGGTGCCGGGGTGTGGACGGATGTTTCAGGATTGATTATTGCGGATAGCTACGAAACAGTCTTTTCAGCTTCGGTGGGCCCGGCATCTGAATACTTTCGTGTTTTGCAAGAGGCTCCGTAACTCAGCGGAGGTTGTGGGAAAGACGTAACACCGACAGCCTGATGCAGGGGGCAGAGGTTAGTGACCGTGGACGGGGACGGTAGATGAAATCCTGTTTCAGGGCTGGGCAAAGAGAATCCGGATGCGTTCCAGTGGAACGACGCGCACGCCGCCTTTGCGAAAGGCAAACGCAACTTCTACGTCTCTAAGTTGCCATTTATCAATAAAATCCAGAGCGCGATCGATCATCTTGAAATCCACCGCATCTTCGGGGTTTGCTGTCCATCGGTCTGCCCCGCCGAAGTATGCACCGGTCGAACTCTTTCGTAAAAGTGTTCTCATACGACTTCCCACCCAAGGTGGCCGTTATTTTTCTTAGCATCGGCTGTGCCACGCTCTGAAATTGGGGTAAAACGGGCATTTTGAGCAGAAAACGAATCGCTGAAAGTGTGTTTCTCCCTCATTGCGCGTGAGTTTCACGCTTGAGTTTACGTTGCTGGGGGAGAGGGTAATCGTCAGAACCGTCAGCCTTTGGGGCGCGGCACGGCCATCTCGTTTGAAAGTGCGACTTGGCCGAAGGGCAAGCTGCTTGGAAAGTCGCATGAAGCGGCTGTGGGAGAAATCCGGCGATCGAGTGGCTGACTATGCCCACAGGCTTGCGGGATAATCCCCTTTACTGACCAGTGACCGAACACTTTCCACAACCCGAGGTCGGTCTTCGCGGTAGGTGACTCCAAACCAGCTTGCGCTGGACCGCAGCACCTTCAACCGCTCTTTGCCCGTGCTCACAAGCGCATTAACGGGAGTGGGAATATAGAATTCCGCCTTCTCGCTCCCAATATTTGCGGTCAGAAAAATTTGAAACTCGCGCTCAAGGTGGGGGAAGAAGTTCGGATTGAAGCCCCACATATTCATCGAAACCGTCTCCTCACCTGTGAGCGGATGAACACGTCCCTCGGAGTCAGTGAATTTAGCTGCGCCGCCATTCTTCTCGATCTTGGTGAGCTCCTCGACACCTGTTAGGTAGTCGTTGGCATTGGTGTGGCAAAGCCCTCGGGCTACGGATCCAAACTCTGAGAGTGTATTTTTTAGCAGAAAGCCCACCATGGCGTAATCCGGGGAGTTGGAGGCAAGGTGCGCTGCGAGAATTCGATACGAATCCGCGCCGTAGAAATCGTCCGCATTAATGACGCAGAACGGTTCGTTAACGGCGGGCCCGGCCATAAGGACCGCGTGGGCTGTGCCCCAGGGCTTTTTACGCCCTGAAGGCACGGAGAAACCTGCCGGCAGTTTGTCCAGTTCTTGAAAAACGTATTCCACCGGCAGGCGCTTTTCGAATCGGGCGCCAATGCTCTCCTTGAAGGGAGCTTCGATGTCTTTTCTTATAACGAAGACGAGCTTGCCGAAACCCGCGCGCAACGCATCATAAATCGAGTAGTCAATAATTGTCTCGCCGCTGGGCCCTACGGGGTCGATCTGTTTCAGCCCTCCGTAACGGCTACCCATTCCGGCAGCAAGCACTACCAACGTCGGTTTCGTCATAAGTCAGTTGCCAGGGATTCTCACTCTTCGTCCGGGAGTTGACCCCGAGCGCTACTTGCCAAGGCGTTTACCCACGCGCTGCCGCACATCCTGTTCAAAACGGTGAATAAACCCGCATACGTATTCGATGATATCCTGCTTCTCATCGGCGACGAGCGGCGTCAGGTCGATCCCGAAGATGAGCTGAGTGGTCTTGTCCGTGGCGTGCGACTCAAAGAATGTGGCATTAGCTGCCCTCCTGCCTTGGGTCGCAAGGTCGTAACGCTTGCCGCCTACGATCTGCGAATCGAATACCCCGTTCAAGGCTCCGGCAAGGTTGTCGCGTCCGCTCACATCCATGAGCACCTTTTCCGAATCGACCATCCAGTCGAGATTTCGCCAGATTTCGCAGCCCCAGACCTTCGATGGCCTCTGTTCTTTGGGGAGTTCGCGCATTGCCAGGATCGAGGCCACCACAACTCCGATGTGTGTGTCGTGTTTGTCCGCAAGGTTGTGAGTATAGACGATCTCGGGCCGCGCTGCGGCAAGGATTTGTTGGAGGTCAGATCGTAGTGCGGTGTCGGTGGCATTTTTGACGGCGCTGCTGGGGTAGTCGAGTTGGAACATTGCACCGTATTGGCCAACAATGGCGGCTGTTCTCTGCTCCTGCCGCCGCACATCCATCATCTGCTGATCCGTAGTCCCAGCGTATGGGCCTGTTCTCGCGCTGCCGGAGCCATTGGTGCATGTCACTCCCCCAAACCATTTTTCCGAATTGTTGTAGCACGACAGAATTCCGTGAAATGCCATGAACTCCAGGTCGTCCTGGTGTGCCCCGATACCAAGGTGCGTGATGCGAGGCAACGCTTCCAAAAGCGGCTTATTGTCTGGAACAAAGATATCAGCAGTTGAATTGTGCAATTTCATATTAATCAGGTGCTCCCGTTTCAGGTCCGCCAAATGCGTGAGGCCTCAAGTCCAAGAAGCACAATGCAAAACTAGCGATCGATGGGAGCTTGTCAATGTCAAGCAGTTCCCGGCAAGGCATTGGGGCAGTCTGCGCTCAAGGGTTGGCTAAGCCTTACGGCTGGGTTAGGGATTCGGCCAGGAGTTCCGCCATGTGCCTCGGGCGAACCGGGGCAAGATGTGCGATTTGGTGGCGACAGCTTGTGCCCGAGGCGACGATGGTGGTGCCAAAGGGTTGGTTGCGCACCTGCTGCATCAGGGGTTCTGCCACCTTTAGCGAAAGCTCATAGTTCTTTTCAAGCATGCCGAACGCGCCAGCCATGCCGCAGCAAGCGGTGTCCAGCAGGGTGACCTCCCTTTCCGGCAGCCGATCCGCGAGACTCTTCAGAAAGCGAGGGTTCATTCGTGATTTGAGGTGGCAATGTGCATGGATGATGACTTTGCCGCCCCTTTCCTTGAACTTGAGAGCATCCGGTTGCTCTGAGAGGAGTTGCTCAATGAAATCCTCAAACAGGAAACAGCGTCGCGCCACTTTCGCCGCATTGGGTATCTTCAATTCGATGTAATCATCGACGAACATCGTGTAGCAGGAGGGCTCCAGGAATATGATGGGCGCCTCGTCCGCGTCTTTCGAGAGCAATGCGAGGTTGTGCTCTCCCAGTTTGCGCGCGCGTTCCAAATGCCCCTGGCTGAAGGCAGGGCGACCGCAGCATTTGCGTCCATCGGCCAGTGTCACGCGGAAACCGGCGCATTCGAGGACGCGAACTGCGGCTGCGCCGATGTGCGGTTCGTGGTAGCGGACAAAGGTGTCATCCCACAAGACAACTCTCCCACGAGTGGGAGAGGGTGAGGTTGTCCGCATCCCAAACCACTTGTCGAAGCGCTGGCGGGCGTATCTGGGAAGGGGTCGCTGATACCCGATGCCCAGAATTTTCGAGCCAAGACTCCGGATGAAGAGGGAGCTCAGGAGCCGGTTCGCCAGCCATGGAATGCTGCATCCGATGGAGCCGAGCACATCCACCGCGCTGAATACGCGCTGTTTGACAGAAAGCCCGGTTTGTTGAATGCGCGCATGCAGCAATTCCGCCTTCAATAGCGGCATGTTCACGTTGGAAGGGCATTCGGTGATGCACGCCTTGCAGGAGAGGCAGGAGTTCAGGACCTTTTCGAGTTCGCCCGAGGCGAGCGGGTTGATGTGATGATCGAACCTTTGCTCCAGCGCGGCCCGGATGATGTTGGCTCGTCCACGTGTGCTCATGGCCTCCTCGCCCGTGACCAGGAATGTCGGGCACATTGAAGGTGTTTCCTTTCGGCAACCTCCGCAGCCGTTGCACTGTTCGAGGTTTGCCACGAATGATTCGTCCCTCGATGCAAAAGCCAGGGTGCCTTGGAAGGGCAGTCTTAGCTCTCTGTCCGGGTCGATTCGTAACCGTTTGTCAAAAGCGAAGGAACCATCGGGAACAATCTTCCCGGGATTGAGGAGGTTGTGTGGATCGAACGAAATCTTGATTTCCCGCATGACGCCCAGGAGCGCTTCGCCAACCTGTTCCTTCATGAATTCAGTGCGGGCGATGCCGACACCGTGTTCGGCAGCAAGCGAGCCGTTGAACCGGCGGACCAACGCAGACACCTCACTGCCGATTTGGCGAAACTTTTTCAAATCTGACGGGGAGTGCAAATTCAAGACCGGACGGACGTGGAGCAAACCGCTGCGAGCGTGACCGTAGTAGGATGCGCTCAGTCCAAGACCGCCAATAATGCGGTTGAGTTCCTCGACATACTCCGGCAACTGGCAAGGCGAAACCGCAGTGTCCTCAATCCCTGTGACCGGCTTGCCGGGGCCTTTGCAGCCGGTTAACAGAGACAAGCCCGCTTTGCGCAAGCCCCAGATAAGGGCGGCCTTGGCCTCTGAATCCACGATGAGATGGCGCGTTCCAATTCGACGCGAGCCCAGTGTTACCAGCTTGTCCGTGGCATGTTCGAAGAACTCCACCAATAGCAACGCCTCGCAGGGTTTCGCATCCAGTTCCAGCAGCGCCCTGGCCTCCGCAAAGGCCAACTGGCCTCGGGTCTGGTCCAGAAGAATCCTGTCCACGTGTTCGATAGCTGCCGGATCAAGATCCAACAGCGCGACCGTGGCCTGCATGGCTTCCGCGACGGAATCAAAAAAGAGCACGCAGAGCCCGCGTTCTTCCGGAAGTTTCAAGACATTCAATTCCGCCGAAACAATGCCCACTAAAGTGCCTTCACTGCCGCAAACGAGGTGGTTCAGATTATTCGGATCCTGTGCCAGTCTCTCGAGTGCGTAGCCGGGCCGCCGCTTTTGGAGCATGGAGGGAATGCGTTGCTCAATCTCAAGCGAGTGGAAATATAGCAAGTCACGGATAAGATCGCGCTGTCGCCGGAAGGTGTCGTGTCCGGGACCCACCATAAGAATACGCCCGTCTGCCGTGACCACCTCCAACTCTTTCACATGGTCTGACACTGTGCCGTAAACCGCGGTGTAGGCGCCGCTGGAGTTGTTCGCGATCATTCCCCCCAGCGTGGCCCGCGAGCCAGTGGCAACGTCTGGTCCAAAACAGAACCCATGAGGCCTCAGAAACCTGTTTAGATTATCCAGGACCACCCCCGCGCCGACCCGAACGGTCCTGCGTTCGGGATCGAAGTCAGTGATTTGGCGGTTGTGCTTCGAAAAATCAATGATTAGTCCATCGCCGATGGCGCCTCCCACGAGCCCCGTGCCCGCGCCGCGGGGAGTCACGGCAACGCCGGCCTCCTCGGCCGCGATCACCAGCGCACTTGCCTGTCTGGCGTTCTTGGGGAAACCCACCGCCACAGGCTCCATGCGATAGAGGGAGGCGTCTGTCGCGTATAGCTGCCGGGTCAGAGCGTCGAATGCGATTTCGCAATTCGCTCCGGCAAGAGCGGATATCTGTTGCGTCGAAGTCATTCCGACCCTTGAAGGCTACCCGACCAACACGTCCGCCAGCAAACGTTTTTGTCCTTCAGCTTCACGGCTCTCACATGAAAAAGGGGAACGACGACGGCTAAAAGGATAAGCCAGCGAGGCAAACGGAGGGGTCAACGCCGCCGCCGTGGCCCGAGCCAACTCATGCTCCAGACAATGCGGGGGCGGCACTTGCGTGAGCGGGGGTCAATGGGAAGCATGCGGACCTGCAGCGAGGGCAGGCAGAACAATCTCCGTGGGCGCGCCCGTGGCTTTTGCAACAGACACGGAAAGGGTGTCCAGGAGCCGGCCAGGGACGATACCCATAGCAATGATTCCCGCAATCAGGAGGATGCATGATGCGCGCGTTGGCAAATCAAGGCGGATCGGAGTCAGATTGCCGGCGTCTCTAAACCATGCCTCCCTGATCACAGCGAGGTAGTAATACGCGGCGATGGCGGTGTTTATTACCGCGATGATCACAAGCGTGAGAAAACCCTTGTTCAAGGCGGCTGAAAGAAGCGTCAGTTTACCCATGAACCCGACGAATGGCGGAATGCCGGCAAGCGCGAAGACGCCGACAGCGAGCGTGATGGCAAGCATGGGAGAACGGTGATGCAGGCCGGCCAGTTCCTCAATTCCGACGTTCACACCGTCGGCTGATACCTTGCAAATGACGATGAAGCAGGCCAGGACCATGAGCAGATAACCAAGAACGTAGTAAATCGCGGCGGAGAAGCCTGCGGTGTCGAGGGCTACGAATCCCAGCAGCGCGTATCCCGCGTGTGCAATTCCTGAGAAGCCGAGGAGCCGCTTAAAGTCCTTTTGCGCGAGGGCGATCAGGTTTCCGTAAAACATGGATGCAATGGCTAGAGCGGCCAGGAGCCATGCGACTGTGGAATTGTCTGGGGTGGCCAGGGAGATCAGACGCACAAGCACGGCTACGGCGCCGAGCTTGGGCAGGGAAGCAATAAGACCCGCAGTCTCGTTTGACGCACCCTGGTAAACGTCCGGCGTCCAAAAATGAAAGGGGAACACCGCCAGCTTGTAGTAAAACCCGGCAAAAGTGAGCGCCATGCCGGTGATAACGATCGGGGATGACGTCATGGCTTGAAGCTTGGGCATCATTTTCGGAAGGAGTGTGGTTCCGGTGATGCCGAACAGGTAACTCATTCCGAAAAACATGATTCCGTTTGCTGCGATGCCGAACATCATGTACTTGATTGCAGACTCCATCTGCCCCCGCTGGCCGGCGCGTTCGCGGCGCATGGGGATCATCAGGTAGAGCGGGAACGCAGAAACCTGAAGTGCGATCACCAGGGTGATCAAGTCCACCGAGCTAACAAGCATCACCAGGCCCGAGACACTGATCGTGAGGAACAGGTAGTATTCCGCTTTGATGTCTTCCCGGATGTCCGGAAGGTTCCCGCTGAGCAGGACGATTAAAGCAAAGCCGCAGGCGAAAGCCAGTTTCAATACTTGAGAAAACAGGTCAACGCGATAGGCATCGAAAAACAGGGAAGCGTCCTGTCTGAGGCAAAATCCCGTGGTGATGATGGTGGCAATCGCAAAGAACAGGGCGGTCTTGCGGGCGGCAGCGCCGGTATTCTGGCCAAGAGTCACGACGAACAGCGTAAGGGCGCCGGCCATGAGCACCAATTCGGGCAGGAATGCGAGGGAAGTATTCATCGATGTTAGCGGGAACTAGAGACCGAAATTCCGGTAATTCGGACACGCTGGACGGCGGTGGGGCGTGCCTCCTGGACTTTTTCCCGTTCAGCCTGCTCTACCAACCGCGCTACGCTCGGCTTCATAATTGTCACAAATGGTTGAGGGTTAAGTCCGATCCAAAACACCAGCACAAAGAGCGGTGCGAGGGTTAGCACCTCCCGGGCGCTGAGGTCGGCCACTTTTGAATGGTCCGGGTTGTTTGTTCCGCCGTAGGCGATTCTTTGCAGCATCCGCAACATGTAAGCGGCAGCCAGCACTACACCTGGAACGGCGCAAATCATCAGTGCAATGGACACCTCGAATCCGCCCTTGAGAACCAGGAATTCACCGATAAAACTGTTTGTGCCCGGGAAGGCGAGTGAGGAGAGGGCAAAGACGCCAACAAAAGTCGCGAAAACAGGCATACGCCTGCCCATTCCTGCTGCCTGAGTCAGATCGCGTGTGTGCAACCTCTCGTAAATAATGCCCACCATGATGAAAAGGGCTCCGGTGGTAACACCGTGATTGATCATCACGAGAACGGCTCCCTCGAGTCCCGACTGGTTCAACGCAAAGATCCCCAATGTGGCAAAGCCCATGTGGGCAACACTCGAATACGCCACCAGCTTCTTGAGGTCTGTCTGTGCCAGGGCTGTGAGCCCGCCATAAATGATAGCCACCACGGAAACCCACAATATAAAGGGACGGAAGTAATCCGTCGCCCAGGGAGTCATGGGGAGGGAGAAACGCACAAAGCCATAAGTCCCCATTTTCAAGAGAATGCTGGCCAGGAGCACGCTGCCTGCGGTTGGGGCCTCCACGTGCGCGGCCGGGAGCCATGTGTGGAACGGAAACATGGGAACCTTGATGGCAAACGAGATGAAGAAGGCCAGGAACACCCACTTCTGAAAGTTATGGCTGAACTCGTGCCGCATGATCTCCGGGATGCTGAAGGTGCCTGTTTGCAGATAGATAGCCACTAGCGCCACCAGCAGGAATACCGACCCGGACATGGTGTAGATGAAGAACTTAAGCGAAGCGTAAATCTTGCGAGGACCGCCCCAGATCCCGATCAGCAACGCCATCGGGATCAGCATTGCTTCCCAGAAAACAAAGAACAGGACGAAATCAAGCGCACAAAAAACGCCGATCATCGCCGTCTCCATGATCAAAAGACAGACCATGAATTCCTTCAGACGCACTTTAATGTAGCGCCATGATGCTAAAACGCACAGTGGCATGACGAGTGTGGTCAAAAGCACCAGCAGCACGCTGATTCCGTCCACCCCGACGGCGTAGTGGATGTTGAACAACGGAATCCAGGGCCGAGTGAGCGCAAATTGAAAGTCTGCGATCGAGGTGTCGAATTGCCAGAACAGCGGGGCGGAAACCAACGCGATCGCAGTTGTGAATAGCAATGCCAGCCATCGCAGCGCATGTTCGCTTCGCAACACCGCAAGGGCCGCCGCTGCGACCAGCGGCGCGAAAATCAGGATGGTAAGAATGGAATCGTTGTATGAACTCACGATTTGCTCCAGTAGAAGATGAAGGCGATGATGAGCAGAGCGGTCACTCCAAAAGCGAGCGCGAGATTCTCCTGCATTTGGCCGCGCTGGGCGATCCGGAATCGTCGTCCAACGCCGCGCACGCCTGAGGCAAGACCATCCACCAACCCGTCGATCACGACGTTATCAAACATGCCGGCGATGCGGGCCGTGATCATCAGAGGGATGAGTCCGGCGTAGCGATACAACTCGCCGACGAACGTGTCCAACGTCTGCACAGGGCCCCGCGCGATCCAGGAAAAAGCCCGCCCGCCGATTCGATAGAACCAATCCATGTCCAGGCTGATGGTCGGCTCGGGTGTGAGTTTCTTGAGCAACAGAAAGAAGCCCAACCCGGTGAAAAGCAGGATCTGCAGGGTCTCAGAAATGTGATAGCTGCTGTAAACCGTCTTGGCGTAGTCGGCAGCGACCGAGGGGAAGGGGAGCATCTGGTATAAATACGGCGTGTAGCAGCCGATGAATATGCACAGGACAGAGGCGATTGCCATTGCCACGTTCATGTTCCACGGTGGCTCGGTCGCGCGGTCGAAGGTCTCCTTCCTGGGCTGGTTTTTCCCGAACCAGATGAAGTAAGGAACCTTCAAGCCGGTGTGCAGGAACGTTCCGGCGGAAGCGAGCATCAACAGGAAGCCGACCCACAGCTTATGTTCCTCGAATCCTGCTGCGACGATCATGGACTTGCTGACAAATCCACTGAACAGCGGAAATGCCGAAATGGACAAACCGCCGATCAGCGTGAACACAAAAGTCCACGGCATCTTCTTCCACAGGCCGCCGAGTTCGGTGAACTTGCTTTCGCCGGTCATGTGGAGCACCGCGCCGCAACCCATGAAGAGTAAACCCTTGTAGAGAATATGGGCAAAGGCGTGGGCGCAAGCGCCGTTGATGGCCATTTGCGTGCCAAGCCCAACGCCCGCAACCATGTAACCCACCTGGCTGATGATGTGGTAGGCCAGCAGCCGACGACAGTCATTTTCGAGCACCGCATAGACAACGCCGTAGAGCGCCATGATCACGCCCAGCGGCACGAGAATATCCATGCCGGGGAAACCCCGGCACAGCGCGTAAACGGCTGTCTTGGTCGTAAAAGCGCAAAGAAATACCGAACCGTTGAATGTGGCTTCACCATAAGCATCCGGAAGCCATGCATGAAGCGGAGGCACGGCGGCATTCAAGATGAATCCGACTAGAATCAGCCAAGTTGCAGGGGTTGGATTCTGCACATCGAGCTGTGTGAATTCCCAGGACCCTGCGGCAGTGCAATGCATCACCATGCCACCCAGCAACGCGAGACCTCCCGCCACGTGCACCAGAAGGTAGCGATAGCCCGCCCAAAGCGATTCCTTACGGCCACGGTACCAGACCAGGAACACCGATGAAAACGCCATGATCTCCCAGAAAAGGAACAAGGTTAGAAAGTCCCCGGCATAGATTGCCCCGATCGAACCGCCCACGTAGACCCACGCGGCAATGTGCTGACCGTCCTGCTTGACGTGCAATCCGTAAAGGGTGCCCAGGATCGCCATGAGGCTCATGATATAGCCAAACACCTGGCTCAGGGCATCCACTCGCCCGAAGATCAGCGTCCATTCCAGGAAATTCAACTCGCCAAACGTCCCTTTGGACATCGTGATCACCCTTGCGAAAACGAGGAAAGGGACCAGCAGCAAGTAGAAGCGTTTGGCCCGCGCCGGGATAAGCGGGATCAGCAAGCTGCCCAGGATGAACAGGAGCGATGGATGAAGCCAAAAGCTATTCATCGTAGTAATCCTCCCGCTTCATGATTCCAGAATGGCCAAACCATTTAGATGCCAGAATGATCGCCACGCATCCAAAGAATCCAAAGAACGACCAGAAACCCCAGAACCGCTCCGCGTCTGTGTGTGCGTGTTCCTTGTCCACCAGGAAGGTGTCCCAGAGAACGAGCAAGACCAGAGCGGCTATGGAAATGCGGATCACCAATTTCAGCCGCGCGCGCAGGAATTCGATTAATGTTGCGAGCTTCATGCCTGTAGTAGCCTTTGAACAAGGTTCATGAAAAACGACGGGAACAAACCAATCAGCACCGAGATGACGGCGGTGATGGTGAGTGGCACGACCATCGCAGGATGCGCTTCGCCGAATTTATGGTGAACGTCCGAGTCGGATGGTCTCCCGAAAAAGCCCTGATAGACAATCGGCACAAAATATGCCGCGTTGAGCAGCGTGCTTGAGAGCAGGACGGCGATCACGGCCATGGAGTGCGCGTCCATCGCACCGTTGAGCAAATACCATTTTGTAACAAAGCCCGCAACGGGCGGCGCTCCGATCATGCTCAGCGAAGCAAGGGCAAACGCTCCGAATGTGAAAGGCATTACCCTCCCGAGCCCGCTCATTTCCGAGATGTTTTTCTTGTGAGTGGCCACGTAAATGGCGCCTGCACAGAAGAATAGGGTGATTTTAGAGAAGGCATGATTTGCTATGTGAATGACGCCGCCCTGTATCCCGGCCGGAGTGAGCAGGGCAACCCCGAGGATTACATAGGAAAGCTGGCTCACCGTCGAGTAGGCCAGCCGGGCCTTTAAATTGTCTTTGCTCAGCGCAACAATGGACCCGACGATAATGGTGATTGAAACAAAATATGCCGTCGGCAGGCCCAGGTTCAGCTCGCTCATCTTGTCCACGCCGAACACATAAAGCATCACACGAACGGTCGAGAAGACGCCAACCTTCACGACAGCGACAGCATGGAGCAACGCGCTCACCGGCGTGGGCGCCACCATCGCGCTTGGCAACCAGTTGTGGAACGGCATGACGCCGTTCTTCGCAAACCCCAGAATGCAGCAGGCATAAAGACCCGTGACCACCCAGCGATTCGCCTCGGCGGGCAGGATTCCCGTGCTGATGTTCGTGGAAAAATCGAGCGTGCCCGTCAGCGCATAAATCAGCGCCATTGCAGGGAGCACCAGGCCTTTGGCTGTTGCTGTCAAATATGCAATATACTTCTTCCCGCCTTCGTATCCCTCTTCGTCCTGGTGGTGGGCTACCAGTGGATAGGTGCAGATGCTCACGATTTCATAGAACAGGTACAGCGTGAGCATGTTGTCCGAAAACGCGCATCCCACGGCGCCGAACAACGCCAGCGCGAAGCAGGTGTTGAACCTCGTTTGCTCGTGCTCGTGGAGCCCCCGCATGTAACCGGCCGAATAAAACACCGTCACAACCCACAACAGCGAGGCGGACACGGCAAAGACCATTGAAAGTGCATCAGCCCGCAGCGAGACGCTCAGCCCTGGCAGAAGCTGAAAAACAGTGAAGTGAAACCGCCCGCCATCGAGCACGCCCGGGATGAGCGAGGCCACTAGCGCGAATAGAACGGAGGCAGCGCCGAACGAACAGGCCTCGCGCACATTCGGTCTTTTCCCGCTGGCCATAACCAGTGCTGCGCCGACGAGCGGGGCCAGCAGCGCCAACGGAAGGCGTATGTCGTGAATTTGGTCCATGGCTATCCCTTCAGGTCCGAAAGATCCCGCGTCTGAACCGAGCGATAATTTCGATAGACCGCGATGACAAGGCTCAGGGCGATCGCCACCTCGGCGGCGGCAAGGCCCAATATGAACAGAACAAAAATCTGTCCGATGGTGGGGTCGTGCACGGTAAACCTGTTAAAAGCCATGATATTTAACGAAGCGGCGGCAAAGATCAGCTCGCCGGAAATCAGCATTCCAATCAGTGTCCGGCGCCTCAAAAGGCCGAAAATCCCCACGGCAAGCAGGAACGCGGCGCTGATGAGATATAGTTCGAGTCGATCGTAAAGGGGTGTCATTGCGATGATTGGGGTTTGGAGCGGCCGGTTCGCGCGATGGCAAGCGCTCCGATGATGGCGACAAGCAGCGCCAGCGAAATCAGTTCAAAAGCCATGCTGTAGTTGGTGAGCAGCGAAATGCCAATGGCGGCCACAGATCCGTCTCCGCTCTGCGCGGGAACTTCCCAGTTTGTCGAGGCGCCAAGGCGCCAGAGGCCGAAAAAAATTGCCAGCGCACCGGCAACCGCAAGACCACCCCAGAGCAAACCGGATGCACGGCCCTCGTCCGACGCGGGTTCGTCAGGTTCGGCTAGCATGATTGCGAAGACAATCGTCACACACACGGCGCCGATGTAGATAAGGATTTCCATCAGCGCCAGAAAGGGGCTGTGCAGGAAATAGTAAAGGCCGGCCAGGCCTGCACAGCAGATCGCAAGGCCGGAAACGCTTCGAATCAATCGATTGCTAATAACCGCGATGAGCGCTCCAGCGGCGGTAGTGGCCAGGCAGAAGACGAACAGGAAATTCGCGATGAGTCCGGAACCTGGAAACGAGTTCATGATGGTTTTTCCTCTGGCTTCTCTGTCGCTGGCCGGGGTGTCCCGGGGTTCTGAACCGGAGTGGTTGCCGATGGTGGGCCGCTCCGGGCGGACGCAGGGGCCGCTTTGTTGTCTGCGACTCCTGGAGCCGGTGGTTTTGGCCAGGGGGGAAAACCATCACTGCGCGACTCGTCCTCAAGCATCTTGAAAAGCTCCACTAAGTACTCGTCTTTGCTCAAACAGGCCAGGTTATACTGATTGGAGAATTGGATGCAATCATCGGGGCACACCTCCACGCACGCGCCGCACAGGCTGCATTTGGTGAAGTCCAGGACGTACTTCGTCACGGATTTCTTTTTCTCGCCCTCCATCTTCGCCCCTTCCAGCATAATGCAGTCGCTCGGGCACGCCTTTTGACAAAGCGTGCAGGCGTAGCACAGTGGCCTGCCTGTTTCCTGATCGCGCACCAGTTCGATATGCCCGCGGAAGCGCTTTGGCATTTTGAGCGACTCGTGCGGGTACTGCAGGGTGATGGTCGGCTTGAAAAACTGGCGCAGGGTGATTCCCATTCCAATGAACAGGCTCTTCAACCCGCTGAAAAACTCGCGTATTGGTTTCATCACAACAATTTCAACATCGCGCTGGACAACAGCAGGGTGAACAGGGAGACCGGGATAAGGATCTTCCAGGACAAGTTGAGCAGCCCGTAGAACTGTGTTCGCGGGAAGGTCCACCGTATCCACACCACCGTGAACACGAGAAAGTACATCTTCAGCAGGAACCAGATCGCTCCGGAGAACATGCCAATCGGGCTTTGCCATCCTCCCAGAAAGAGAACCGTGCCAATGGCGCAACCCAGGAGAATATTCGCATACTCGGCCATGAAGAAAACCCCGAAGCCCATGCTCGAGTACTCCGTGTAAGCGCCGGCTACCAGCTCGCTTTCGGCCTCCGCCATGTCGAACGGCGCGCGGTTGGTCTCAGCCAGCATGCATGTAAAGAAAATGAGAAACGTAAACGGCGCCAGGGGATTCACCCAAACCTTGAACGCATTCCAGTTCCAGAACCACCCCTCCTGCTGCCGGACGATTTCATTCAGGTTCAATGTGCCTGATGAAAGAATCACGGTGATGACCACCAGCAGCATTGGTATTTCGTAGGCGATGTTTTGAGAGACGACCCGCGCCGCCGCGATGATCGCGTATTTGTTTCTCGAGGACCATGCCGCAAGCATGACGGCGATCACGTTGATCGATCCTAGCGCAAAAACCAGGAGCAAGCCGAAGTTGACATCCAGGGCTACGAGCTTCTCGGAGAACGGGATTACCGCCAGGCCGACCAGCGCAGGTATCATCACCAGCACGGGCGCGGTGCGGAAGAGCGTCGCATCCACCCCGGGCGGGACGATCAGTTGTTTCGACATCAGCTTCAGGGCGTCCGCGATAGGTTGGAGCAGTCCGGCTGGGCCGGCCTCCGTAGGGCCTGGCCGCCTCTGGAATCGCCCGGCGCCGTTGGGTTCGACCCAGACGAGATACGCGGCATTCAGGCCCACAAAGGAGAGAATGCCCAAAACAAAGGCTGCGAGTCGAAATGGTTCAGGTAGGCTCATCTCTTAACGATCAATATCCGGAATCACAAGGTCCAGGCTCCCCATCAAGGCAAGCGCGTCCGCCAGCAGCATTCCCCGGCTGGCTTCCTCGAACAGGCTCAGGTTTGAAAGGCATGGTGTCCGCAGCTTCACGCGGTAGGGGAAATCCTTTCCGTCGCTGGTGATTCGCACCAGGAAGCGCCCCCGGGCGGCTTCGACCGCGTGACAATAATCGCCCGCGGGCAGTTTGATCACACGCGGCACTTTCTCCGCCATGACCGGCCCGGAAGGCAGTTTGTCCAGGCCCTGCTCGATGATGCGCAAGCTCTGGGCAAGCTCCTCCATGTGCACAATGTAGCGGCTCATGGAATCGCCCTCTTTGCATGTCGGCACCACGAAATCCATTTCGGGATAGACTGAGTATGGCTCCGCCCGCCTCACGTCGTAGGGCACCCCCGCCGCCCGGATCACCTGGCCCGTGGCGCCGTACTTCCGGCACATCTCGGCGTCGATCGGGCCGATGCCTTCGAGCCGCTTGCGGAGGATGATGTTGTCCGTCACCAATGCCCGGTACATCTTGAGCCGGGGACGCATATGCTTCACAAAAGCGCGCGCGCCGGATACGAACTCGTCGTCCACATCGTTGCAAAGGCCGCCAATGCGAAAATAGGAATATGTCAGGCGCGAGCCGGTGATCGCTTCGAGAAGGTCGAGAATCTTTTCCCGATCGTCGAAGGCATAGAGCATGGGCGTGAAGCCGCCAAGATCCAGCAGGAATGCTCCCCACCAGACCAGGTGGCTCGAGATGCGATTCAGCTCGGAGGTAATGACCCGGATGTACTCAGCCCTGGGCGGGACCTGCAGTTTCAGCCCGCGTTCTACCGCACCAACAAAGGCATGGCTGTAGATTAGCGCGGACAAATAATCCATCCGGCTGGTGTTTGGCAGGAATTGATTATATGTGCGGTTTTCCCCCATTTTCTCCTGCATGCGGTGGATGTAGCCTACCACGGGTTCGGCCCGCAGCACATATTCGCCCTCCATCTTCACCTTCACACGCAGCACCCCGTGTGTGGCCGGATGTTGCGGCCCAATGTTGAGCACAAACGTCTCGTGGGATGAATCTGTTGAGGGCAGGGGTTCCTTGGGAATCACGGCTTGTAATCCTTCCTCAATGGATGAAAGTCGCTGTCTTCAGGCAGGAGGAATGGGCTCAGGTCCGGGTGGCCCCTGAAGACAATTCCAAAGAAATCATGTGTTTCGCGTTCATGCCAGTTAGCCCCTGGAAAAACTGTTGAAATGGTGTCTATCTCAGGATTCTCCCGTGGCACGCGGGCACGAAACACTGCTCGACTATGGTTCTGCGGATGGAAGAAATCATAGACCACTTCCATCTGACTCTGGAGCGGCCAGTCCAGCCCCGTGACGGTGTCCAGGGCAAATCCCGCTCTGTCCATCTCATGCGCGGCACGAACAACCTCTCCCGATTCGACCACCGCTTCGGCATGGTACCCCTTTGACGCGAAATCGACTCCCTGGAAGGGCAGGGGAATGTGCGGAAATGGATTTGGCTTGGGCTCTGGCGCGGGCACAGGCAATGCGGAAGATGCCCCGGGGGCGCTTTTTACCGCGATAGGCGGCTGCGGCGTAGGAGTGGGGGG
>ERZ1645192.362-NODE-362-length-37193-cov-8.790242_pt1 | contig 37193 bp, 32 predicted proteins | sample MGYA00575354_ERZ1645192 | MGnify/ENA primary metagenome ERZ1645192 (study PRJEB40844, sample SAMN11349763) | freshwater sediment metagenome | isolation source: river sediment | host: Sediment | place: India: Faizupur Khadar , New Delhi | collected 2017-02-21 ...
ATGGCGTTGAAGGAGAAATCGAGATTTTCGAAACTACCAATGAACTAGGTGAAACAGTTTACATTTATGAAATCGAAGAAGAAGGAAAATACAAAGAAGTCGAAATTGATGATGAAGATGACAGTGAAGAAGATGAAAACGACGATTTGGAAGACACAGGTTATAACCTATAATCTAACAGTTTGAATTGATAAAACAACCGATTCTTGAGGATTTGGTTGTTTTCTTTTTATAGTACAAGCGTTTGAAAAGTATGACTATTTGCGTTATAATAAAAATAACGAGGTGATTTGATTATGAAATTTTTAAAGGATAATACCATAGTCGATATCAGAGAAGCAAAAGAAAAAGACGCTGCGAAGTTATTGGAATATTTCAAGATGGTTGGAAGTGAATCACCATTTTTATTGATGGATGAAAGAGGCCTTGATATCTCTTTGGATGAAGAGATTGAGTATTTAAGCAAGGCCAGCAAGAGTGAAGATGTCAAATATTTCATAGCGCTTGTCAAAGACGAAATCATTGGCGAAGTTGCTTTGGTTTGCCATAAGCACGACAAAACTAAACACAACGCTGATCTAGCGGTAACGGTAAAAAAAGAATATTGGCATAAAGGTCTTGGTTCCAAACTGATGGAGCATGCCATAAATTATGCTCGAATTACAGGTAAAATTAGGAATATTTACCTCGAAGTCAGGGAAGATAACATCAGTGCCATAAAATTATATGAAAAATTTGGTTTTAAACAAGTAGGAAAAATGCCTGACAAAATCTATCAAGAAGGAAAATATTTGGCTGAATACGTATATTTTTTTAAAATTGCCTAATGACATTGGGAATTTTTTGTGTAATTAACATTGTAAAACAATTTATCTAATTATGGATTTGTGATATAATTAAGCAGTTTTAAGTCATAATCTAAATAGAGGAGTAAATATGTTTATTGTTGGATTCTTACAACAATTTGAAGATAAGGCTGCGCAAAGGCAAAAACGCCTTCCGGCAACCATAGTTGTCAAATCCTTAAGCGATACATTGGGCAATATCGGCTCAATGTACTTGAAAGAGACAAATCAAATTATTGTAAATGAAAAAGTATTGAATGAATTAACAAGTGTGGAATTGATAGCGACTGTATTTCATGAAGGACGTCATGCGCAGCAATGGCACCAAATCAATCATCCAAATGATGCTTTCGAAGATGTTTCGGTACTGGAAAAATGGAAAAACGAGTTTTTGAGTTATGATCAAACTTCTGCCAATAGCAACACAAAAGCGTATCTCACCTTAGCGATTGAGGTTGATGCAGTTGCTTATACTACACTCAACATGTTAAGATTGTCAAACTTGAAAATGCAAGTTCATCCTGATATGAAATTATTGGTAGATAAACGAATTGAAGAAATTTCAGCTCGACCTGACAATTTTTAAACCCTTAAGTTAAAGTCCTTGAAAATAATTCAAGGATTTTTATTTTTATCGATTTTAGTCTAGATTATTTGTTTTAATTTTTGTATAATATCTAGTAGAAACATTATAGGAGGAATAATTATGAAGTATGTATGTGACGTATGTGGATACATCTATGATCCAGAACTAGGAGATCCTGATGGTGGGATCGCACCAGGAACAGCTTTTGAAGACATTCCTGAAGATTGGGTTTGCCCTGAATGTGGTGTAACAAAAGAGAACTTCAGTCCATTAGACTAGGAGAAAGAAGAAAAAATGGGAAATTTTTTTAAGGAATTCCGCGAATTCATTTCCAAAGGAAACGCTTTAGATTTAGCAGTCGGCTTGATTATCGGTACCGCTTTTAATGCAATCATCAAAAGTTTGGTAGCTGACATCATCACGCCACTAATCAGTTTATTGTTCAAAGCAGATTTAAGAAGTTTAAAAGTTTTATTGAGAGGCGATGTAGTTGGCGTCGATCCGGTTACTGGACTCGATATTTACTCCGAAGGAACTATTTGGTTGACTTATGGAAACTTCTTCCAAGCAGTAATCGACTTTCTAATTATCGCTTTGGCAATTTTCTTGGCACTCAAAGTTATTACCAAATTGGGTAATAAACTTAAAGATGTCAAGGCCGCTATCGCTCCTACAAAAGAAAAAGCAGAATAAAAGTTAAGGATTTAATAATGAAGAATATCGATATTTACAACTGGAAAAGAAGAAAACATTATGCCTATTATCAAGGGTTTGATAATCCGTGCTTTTCTCTTTCGGTAAATATCGATATTACTTTATTAATACAAAAAATTAAATCAAACAAACTGAAATTTTTTCCGACATTTCTTTATTGTTTGATGAAAGCTATGAACCGAGTTGAAGAGTTCAGATTCCGGTCCAGGAAAGATGGAGTTATTCTTCATGAACAGATAAATCCTTCCTATACGGTATTAAATGAACAGGAAAATTTTGTGTTTTGCTATAGCGAATATAATGAAGATTTTGCAGTTTTTTATGATCAAGTTACAGATGACATCAAGCAAGCATTAAAAGGCGACAATCTGAGCGATGAAGAAGGTAAGGATGATTTAGTTTATATATCATCGCTACCTTGGACTGAGTTTACAGGATTGACTCATCCTTTTAAAAAAGACGATCTTCACAGCATCCCTCGAGTAACTTTTGGGAAATATTTCGAAGATAATCAAAAAATCAAATTACCGTTTTCCATTCAAGCTCATCATGGTTTGGTAGACGGTTTGCATATCAGCCGTCTATTGAAAGAAATAGAAGAGGTAATTAAAAGTTTTTAAAAATTTAATATTGCTGATTATTTAGGTGTATAACAGGGAATTAGGTGAAATTCCTAAACTGTGCCAGCAACCGTAAATCCGTTTTTCTTTACATGTTTTACCATTGCTTATTTTTAAGTGAGAAGGTAGTAAAGATTTTTAGGATAAGTCGGGAGACCTACCTAATTAATTAAATACATTAAGGGAGATTTAAACGATGAAAGCATTAAAAAGAATTGTACTGGGCTCTTTACTATTCTTGACAGTTGTAGTTTTAGGTGCATGCGCTCAAAAAACAACCGTTCTTGGGATTGGTGAAGTGACAGTAGAGATTATCACAAACGGTGATAATCCAGAAACTCAAACGGTGGAAACTGAGTACATCTCAAATTCAAAAACCATTAGGTTTGAAGAAACTGATGATTTAATGGGTATTTTGAGAGCGAATTTTACGGTTTACTGCGCTAATCAAGAAGGCGGTAAAGACGAGACGTGTTCCTATGACTCAGGCTTTGGGCGTTATCTGGTGGCGATTGACTCGCTCGATGCGACCACCATTACCAACGGTTACATATCATTCTACATTGATGGTGCCTATGCCATCACGGGAATAGATGAAACTGATTTGGTGGACGGAAGGGTTTACAGTTTTAAACTTGAAACCTTCTAAAAAAGATATGATCAGAAGCATCACCTTAGCGGGGATGCTTCTGGCAATACTCTTTGTGCAGGAACAATTGTTGGTTCTCGTCCCGCAATTTCAGTTTACTGTTGTCTTGATTATCGTTTACGCCGCGATTTTTCCATATAAAATCCTTCTACCAATGATTTTTGCCTATGTTCTCTTGGACAATATCTATATGGGGACAATGAACTACCTATATTTCATACCAATGGCTTTCGCTTGGTTGGCTTTAGCGAGTGTTTCAAGAGAAATCAGGCACAAACCGTTCTATATCCAGGTAATACTGGCGGTAGCATTTGGTTTTGTCTATGGCTGGGTTTACTTGCCGGCAAGGATGATTGAACAGGGAGTGGGAATATTTTGGCTCTACTTGAAGATGGATTTGCCATTTGAAATCATGATGGCCGCTTCTAATCTTTTGACTATGTTAGTGGCTTATCAACCACTGAGATACAGTCTGGAAAAATTAATTAGTGAAAAAATATAACCGTGAGAATGGCTCTCACGGTTTATCTTTTTATTTGATGATGAATTCACCGGCAATCATATCAAAAACGTAATCTTTATTGGGAATGATGTTGGAAGCGATGATTTCCTTGGCTATCATTGATTCGATATGATGTTGGATATAGCGCTTGATTGGTCTAGCACCGTATTCCGGGTCAAATGCAGAGTTTAAGATTGATTCTTTTACCGCTTTTGTGAAGTCGATCTTGATTTTTTGTTCCAATAATCTCTTATTGAGTTCATTTAGCAGTTTATCGACGATTTTTTCTTGAACAGCTTTACTTAGAGGATTAAAAATGATTATTTCATCGATACGGTTGATGAACTCCGGTTTAAAACTCTGTTTAACCATCTCCATTACTTGATTTTTAGCATCTTTGTCACCGGTAACCAGGAATTTTGAACCGATATTAGACGTCATGATGATGATGGTATTCCTAAAATCGACGACTCGTCCCTGATTGTCGGTCAAACGACCGTCATCAAGGATTTGCAAAAGGACATTGAATACTTCGCTATGGGCTTTTTCGATTTCATCAAATAAGACAATTGAATAAGGTTTTCTTCTGACTGCTTCAGTTAGTTGACCGCCCTGGTCATAGCCGACGTATCCCGGAGGTGCGCCGATGAGACGGGAAACGGAGAAGCGTTCCATATATTCCGACATATCGATTCTGACGATTTGATTTTCATTGGCGAATAATTGTTCAGCCAAAGATTTTGCAAGTTCGGTTTTACCAACGCCAGTCGGTCCTAGAAACATGAAACTGCCGATTGGTCGATCGATATTCTTGATGCCGGCTCTTTGACGGATGATGGCATCACTGACAAGTTCGATGGCTTGATCTTGGCCTATGACGCGTTTTTTGAGTTCTTCAGCCAGATGAATGAGCTTGTCTCGATCACCCTGTATCAATTTAGCAACGGGAATATGGGTCCATTTGGAAACGACTTCGGCGATATTTTCTTCTGTTACAGTTTCAGAAATTAATTTATGATTTGCGTTATCGGACAAATCAGCGATAGTTTTTTCCAATTCAGGAATCTTTGCGTATTGTAATTCGGCTGCTTTCGAGTAATCTGAATTGTTATAGGCGTTTTGGAGTTGGAGTTTATAGTTATCCAATTTGGCTTTTAAATCCTTGACTTGGCCTAATTCCTTTTTTTCGTTTTCCCAGACATCACGTATTTCCTTTTCTTGGTTTTTTAAGTCAGCTAACTCGGATATTAGGGTTTTTAGTCTTGATTTAGAACTTTCATCGGTTTCTTTCTCCAAAGCTCGTCTTTCAATTTCCAGCTGCATGATTCTTCTGGTTAGATCGTCAAGTTCAGCGGGCATGGAATCGATTTCCATTCTGATGGAAGCAGAAGCTTCATCAATCAAGTCAATGGCTTTGTCCGGTAAGAAACGATCGGTTATATAGCGGTTGGAAAGAGTGACAGCGGCGATTATGGCTTCGTCGTGAATATGAACGCCGTGATGGGTTTCAAATTTTTCCTTCAAGCCCCTTAAGATAGAAATAGAATCTTCAATCGTCGGTTCAGTGATCAAGACTTTTTGGAGGCGTCTTTCAAGGGCGTTATCTTTTTCGATATAGAGACGATATTCATTTAAGGTAGTAGCGCCGATACAGTGCAGTTCACCTCTGGCAAGCATCGGTTTAAGCATATTGGAAGCGTCCATCGCTCCTTCAACCTTGCCAGCTCCGACAATCATATGAATTTCATCGATAAACATAATGATTTGACCATCAGAAGCTTTTATTTTGTTCAAGACGGCCTTGAGTCTTTCTTCAAATTCACCCCTGTATTTGGCTCCAGCGACTAAAGCGGCCAAATCGAGCTCATAGATGACTTTGTCTTTTAAGCCGATAGGAACGTCCTTTTCGACGATTCTTGTGGCCAAGCCTTCGACAATAGCGGTTTTACCGACGCCCGGTTCACCGATTAGGACTGGGTTGTTCTTGGTTCTGCGAGAGAGTATCTTGATGATACGGCGAATTTCTTCGTCACGTCCGATAACAGGGTCGATTTTACCTTTTTTAACGGCTTCATTGATATTTCTTCCAAATTTTTCCAAGATATTGGCATCATTTTCATAATTGGGTTCTTGTTGATACATGGTTAAATACCTCCTTATTATTAAGTCAGATATATTATAACCCCAAATATTAGCACTGTCAATAGTTGAGTGCTAATATTTAGTTTAAATCTCCGGTTTATCATTGTATAAATCACGATTTATTGATATAATTTATCGTGAGTTAATGCGAAAATTGTGGAGGTTTAACAAGATGAAAGAAATAAAAACCGATATTTTAATCATTGGGGCTGGGCCTGGAGGTTATGTTGCGGCCATCTATGCGGCAAAGCAAGGTAAAAATGTATATTTGGTAGATAAAAGATGGATTGGCGGCGCTTGTTTGAATGAAGGCTGTATTCCCACAAAAGCCTTGGTCAAGAGTGCGGAGTTATATCAAGAAATGATTAATTCCGAAAAGAACGGGATTTCTGCAGATAACGTCCGTTTGAATTTGGAAACCATCATTAACCATAAAAATGAAGTTAAAGACAAATTGGTCTTGGGTATTGAATTTCTTCTAAAGAAGTATGGCGTTAATATTATCATGGGTGAAGCAGCGTTTAAAAACGATACGGAAGTTATTGTAAAAGGCGATGAAGAATATTTAATATCTGCGACTGATATTATCATTGCGACCGGAGCCAAGACCAAGCATTTGCCAATCGAGGGGATTGATTTGGAAAATGTATTTGACTCCGAAAAAATCCTGAACAATACCAAATTACCTAAATCGATGACGATTATCGGTGGTGGCATTATCGGCATGGAATTCGCCTTTATCTATGCCAATATGGGAGTGAAGGTAAATGTGGTCGAATTCTTGCCGAGAATCCTACCGACAGTAGAAAAAGATATCGCCCTGAGACTGGTAAGATTTGCCAAACAACTGAATATTGACATCTATACAGGAAGCAGTGTAAAAAGAGTAGAAAAAGCTAAAGAGTTGCTGAAGGTTACCTTCTTGAGAAAAGATATTGAAGAAACGCTTGAAAGTGAATTTGTGCTTGAGGCTGTGGGGCGAGCTCCGAACATGAATAATCTCGGCTTGGATAACACCAAGATTAAATATGACTCTAGATTAGGTATTCAAGTAGATCAAAGAATGAAAACTAATATTGAACATATCTATGCCATCGGCGATGTTAACGGTAAGATGCAACTGGCGCATGTCGCTTCGCATCAAGCGCTAGTTGCGGTAGATAATATCTTGGGTAAAGATAGTTCAATGCATTATAATGCCATTCCTTCAGTGATTTTTACCTCACCGCAAATTGCATCTGTTGGTATGAATGAAGAAATGCTGAAGGAACAAAATATTGAATATGATTTGGTGAAAACCCCATATTCAGCAAATGGAAAAGCGCTGATTTTAGAGAGTGAGACTGGATTCATCAAAATTTTGAGAAATAAAGAAACTAATGAATTATTGGGAGCAAGCATCTTTGGTAAAGAAGCGGAAAACTTAATTTCAAGTTATACGCTCTGGATTTCTAACAAGCTTACTTCAGGTGATATCGCTCATACGATATTTGCCCATCCGACTATCCAAGAACTCGTTCATGAGTCAGCCTTGGGTTTGGAAAAGAAAGCAATTCATTTTGTTGACTAGAAGCTTTATTGAGGAAGTGACTTATTGATGATTTATCTTGATTATTCTGCAACAACCAAAGCGTCTGAAATCGTTCTGGACAAGTACATGTTTGACAATCAAAAATATTATGCCAATCCCAATTCAACCCATGAGTTGGGTGTTTACGCATGGAAAAAACTGGAAGAATCATCAAGAAGAATCAATAAATCATTCAAGCTTAAAAATTATGATGTAATATATACTTCAGGCGCAACAGAAGCCAATAATCTAGCGATTAAGGGTCTGGCATGGGCGAAAAAAGATCAAGGAAAGCATCTGATCGTCGGCGCTTTTGAACACTCGTCAGTCGTCAGTTGTTTAAATTATTTGGTTAATGATGGTTTCTCTGTCGATATTGTTAAGCATGACGCTGCTGGATTGGTTGATTTAGATGATCTCGAAAGTTTGATAACCAATGAGACGACCTTGATTTCCATTGCCGTGGTGAATTCTGAAACTGGCATCGTACAAGATTTGGTGAAGTTATCCAATTTGATAAGAAAGTATCCTTATATCACATTTCACAGCGATCTGACCCAAGCTGTCGGCAAGATCGATCTTGATTATTCTTTGGTCGACATGTTTAGTTTTACCGGACACAAGATCTATGGTCTTAAAGGCGTAGGAGCTTTGGTGAAGAAAGAAGGAATTAAGTTGCATAAGATTATGCACGGCGGAAAAGCCTTTAATGAAGAAAGAGCGGGGACACCGGCAGTTCCGTTGATCATCTCGCTTGCCAACGCTCTTGAAATTGCCATTCAAGGTTTAAAAATCAATCAAGTTAAAGTCAAGGAAATCAATGATTACTTATTGAATGAATTGAATAATTTGCAAGATGTTGTGATAAATTCAAATCTTTATTCCTTACCCCATATTGTCAACGTCAGTTTTTTGAAGATGAAAAGCGTTAGTTTACATCAAGAGTTTTCAAGAAAAGGAATATATATTTCGCAAGGAACCGCCTGTGCATCCGGAAAGGAAAGTTCTTCAATAATCCAAAGATTGACCAATTCTCTTGATCTGGCAATGACCTCTCTTAGAATCTCGCTCTCACACCATACTACTAAAGCGGAAATTGATAAATTGATATCCACTTACAAGGAGATAATCAAATGATAAAAATCATTAGAATCAAAGCCCTTTGGTGCATGTCTTGCCTGGTGATGGAAAAGACTTGGAAGAAAGTATTTCTTGAATTTCCGGATATTGAAATTGTCGACTACGATTATGATGATGATCGCGGTATTATTGATAATCTTGAAGTAGGTAATGTCTTGCCGCTTTTGATAGTATATAAAGACGAGAAAGAAATTTCTCGGATTAGTGGGGAAAAGACCTACAAGGAAATGATTGACATATTCCGGAGTTTTAAACTATGAAAATTAAACAGATATTATTACTTATTGTATCGATAATATCGCTCTTTATGGCGATTTACACTTTCAATGCCGTTAACCAGGTCAATATCTATTTTTTCCATGATCCACTCTGTCTGCATTGTCAGGATGAAGAAGAATTTTTAGAAGAATTAAAGGAAGAATATGAGAATATCAATGTTATAATCATTGATGTCACCGCAAATAGTGAGAATCAAATCCTCTTTGAAAAAACAAAATCAACTTTCGAAGAAGCTAACGCATTAACCCCATATACCGTTATTGGCGGTGTTAGTCTAATTGGATTCAATCTTCAGACTAAAGCTGACATTATAAGTTTAATTGATCGTTATTCCGATAATGATTATGTCGATATCGTTGAGAAAATCCTTAACAACGAAACAGTCTTGGCAAGTGATTTTGACAGTCTTGACAGAGACACAGTGAATTTGCCTATAATAGGAGAAGTAAATATCGGTGAAGTTTCCTTATTGGCTGGAGCGATTATTCTTGGTTTCATCGATGGATTCAATCCTTGTGCAATGTGGGTTTTGATTCTTTTGATTAGTGTGCTTTTAAATGCAAAAAACAAGAAAAAAGCTTTTTTGTTGGGCGTCATTTTCCTGTCGGCCAGCGCTTTGGTATACTTCTTGATTATGATGAGCTGGCTTGTCGTGGCAACTCAACTCACGACAATCAAAATTTTCCGGTATTTGATTGGAGCATTGGCAGTGATTTTTGGTGGATACAATATTTATACTTATTTCAAGAATCGAAAACAAGATATCGGTTGTGAAGTGACGAATGAAACCAAAAGAACTAAAATCATAAATAAAATCAAGAATATCGTGACGGAAAAGCATTTCTTAATAGCAGCAATCGGTATCATCGGTTTGGCTTTTACCGTCAATCTGATCGAACTTGCCTGTTCCGCGGGATTGCCTTTGTTATATACGAGCATCCTTACTTTCAACAACTTGAGTCCGGTTGCCTATATTGGCTATGTCTTGATTTATGTCTTTTTCTTCCTTCTGGATGATTTGATTATCTTTTCACTGGCAATGATAACTTTCAGAGTCACAGGGATTTCTAATCGTTATACCAAGTATTCGCATTTGATAGGTGGAATTATCATGTTGTTGATTGGTTTCATGCTGATATTTTTCCCTAACTTAATCATGTTCAATTAATGCGCTTTATCTTTGAAAGCGCATTTTTTATCATCATAATCTAAGGGACAAAAAAACATGTTATAATTAATAATGAGGTGTTAAAGATGAAATTAACCAAGCCAATACAAAATATCAGGGACTCCTATAAAGAAGTAATGATCAAGAAAGATCATTGTTCTTGTCGAATCCCTCAAGCAGATAAAGTTGAAGAAATTATCGAACTAACCAGAGAAATAATCTTTCCCGGATATTTCTCCGATAGCCATATAAGTGAAGTTCCTTGTCTTGCTCATACCAAAAGAGTCGTCAGGAAACTTCATAAACTATTGAAGACTCAAATACAATATTCCCTGCTATATCTTGCTGATAGAGAGAAGTCAAAAGAATTGAAGAAGAAATCATGCACGCTTTGCGTTGATTTCATCAATAAGATTCCAGAGATAAGAAAGATGGCTTATTATGATGCCATAGCTCATTTCAATGGCGATCCTGCAGCTTTTAATCTGGATCAGGTTGTTATATCATATCCGGGTCTTTATGCGATAACAGTCTATAGAATCGCTCATTGTCTTGATAAGATCGGAGTTCAAGTGATACCGCGAATGATGAGCGAATACGCTCATCGCGTGACAGGAATCGATATTAATCCAAGAGCGGAAATCGGCGAATGTTTCTTTATTGACCACGGAACCGGTGTAGTTATAGGCGAGACAGCCGTTATCGGCAATAATGTAAAAATTTATCAAGGTGTAACCTTGGGGGCGATGTCTTTAAGAAAAGGCCAGCAGCTTAAAGGAACAAAACGTCATCCGACAATTGAAGACGACGTTACCATCTACGCCAATGCCTCTATTTTGGGCGGTGATACCATTATCGGCGCTAACTCCGTCATCGGCTCTAACGTTTTCATCACCAAGAGCGTTCCTAAAAATATGGTCGTTACAACCAAGGAACCGGAATTAGTATTACGGGAGAATAAGAAAAATGGCACTATATAATAATATCCTTCAAACCATTGGTAATACGCCTTTGGTTAGATTAAACAATATTGAGCGTGATTTTCAAGTAAATAATGAAATCTATGCCAAACTGGAGAGTTTCAATCCGGGAAGCAGTGTTAAAACCAGACCGGCTTATTATATGATCAAGGATTTGTATGAACGAGAAATCATCAACCAAAGTTCCGTATTGGTGGAAGGGAGTTCGGGAAACACCGGGATTGGTATCGCCATGGTCGGTGCTTATTATGGAAATAAAGTGATAATTGTCATGCCTGAATCTGTTTCCAAAGAAAGAATTCAAGTCCTGAATCTATATGGAGCCAAGGTCATCTTAACGCCAGGCGATAAAGGCATGACTGGAGCGAATGACTTAGTAAAATCAATGCTTGAAGAAAACCCTAACTACGTCCAACCAAGCCAATTCACCAATAAAATGAATCCTTTAAGTCATTATGAAACAACGGCAGAAGAATTAATTAATGACTTGCATGAAATTGACTATATCTTCGCCACCATTGGCACAGGCGGAACAGTGACAGGGGTAGGAAAATACTTAAAGGAAAAAGGGTTGTTGACGAAAATCATCGGCATCGAACCTGCCGGTTCTCCGGTCATTACCAAGGGAACTTCGGGTAAACATAAGATTCAGGGAGCGGGGCCTGGATTCATACCGGAAATCCTGAATTTGAACTTCGTTGATGAAGTCATCACTGTGACTGATGAAGCCGCTTATGAAATGACTAGATTGATCCCAAGAAAAGAAGGCATCAGTGCCGGAATTTCATCGGGTGCATGCTTGGTTGCGGCGATTGAGTATTTAAGAAAAAACCATATCAATTCAAAAAAAGTTGTAGTAATATTTCCTGACTCAGGCGAAAAATACTTCTCAACCGGGGTATTCGATTAACTTATAAAGCGCTTATTGAGGCGCTTTTTTTATTTGAACAAAAAAAATTAAAAAAATTAGCACTTAACACTTGACAGTGCCAACAGATATGTTATAATATAATTGTCACTCGGGGTAGTAGAGTGCTAATTATTAAAATAATAAGGAGGAATTATTATGACAAAATTAGTTAAACGCAACAATTCTTTATCATTCTTCGATGATTTCTTCGATGACTTTTTCCAACCGACAACTAGAAACGTGAATACCAGTATGAAGACTGACATTCTTGAACTAGAAAAAGGATATGAATTACAAATTGACGTTCCTGGTTTCAACAAGGAAGATATCAAGATTGCATTGGAAAAAGGTTATCTTACTGTCGAAGCCAAAAAGGAAAAACAAGAAGAAATTAAAGATGCTCACTATCTGAAAAGAGAAAGATTCCTTGGCAGTTGCGCAAGAAGTTTCTATGTTGGGGAAGAAATAGCTGAAGAAGACATCAAAGCGGAATATGATAAAGGCACACTAAAGGTTTTCGTTCCAAAAGAAGGCACTAACGTTAAAGAAAAGAAGTATATTGCAATTGAATAAAACTTTACTCGGAAAGCTCCTCATAGATTGAGGGGCTTTTCTTTTGCAAAAACTTCAAAAGCTGAGGAAATTCTCAATAAAAATATGATATAATTTTATCTAGGTGATATTGATGGAATTCATAAAGAAAATTGATGGTGATTCACTATTGCTTACCAGCAATAATGATAAACTTAAGATTCTTGACTTTCTAAGCAAGGAAGCTTTATTCTTGAAGCTTAATTTTTTTAATCCGGAACAATCTTTCAATAAATTTGATAAAACCTACGCTTTCTTCCTAAAAAGCCATTTTAGGATTGAACCGAATTTAAGTGATCGTTTCAAGAAATATTTTGATTACATTGATATCAATAAAATCTATGATAATCAAAAAATCGAATATTTGAAAACCATCAAGAAAGCCTTGCTCGAAAATGAGATATTGAGCGATAATAATCAAAAGTATTCAATGATATATCAGGTAAATGAAACTTATGTTCCAAGCTATTTTACTGGTAAAATTGAAAAAATCTATCTTAATGAAGCGACGCTTGAACCTTGTCATATATCTGTCTGTAAAGATCAAAAATCACAAGTATTCTACGTGTTTGAAAAAGTTATCGAATTCCTGGAAATGGGCGTTCCCATCAATTCAATCAATATCTTGAATTCAAGCGAAGAAGATGATTTACAGCTGACAAAATTATTCAAGGATGCCAGAATTCCTTATAACTTGATGAAAAGAAACGGTCTTTATGAATATGCTAATGTAATTGAGTTGGAACGGATTTTACTAAGTCAAGGTTTTGATCAAGCACAAGCTTATTTGGAAAACCTTACAGATGACGAAATCAAGCGCAATTTAATCAAAGTTTTCAATACATTTTCCAGCAATCTCATCAAAGAAAATCCTGAAGTCTTCATCCATGAGATAAAGAAATTAAGAATGGGCAATCGAAGATCAAAAGAAGCGCTGACGATTTCAGCCTTCGACGATTTTATATATCGTGAGCATGAGTTTTATCTTTTAATGAATTATTATGAAGATAGTTTTCCGAGAATTCACCTTGATAATGATTATTTGAGCGATAGTGAAGTACAGTTAATCGATTATCCGACTTCAACCATGTATAACAATATGTTGCGTAATAAGATATCCTGTAAACTAAATCAAATCATCAATCTCTATATATCCTATCCTAAAGAAATAATCGAAGCTACTTTACCTTCAAGGATAACTCTAAATAGACCGGTGATTAAATCCGAGTACAATTATGTAATCAAGGACAGAACCTACCTTAAGGATATGGCGTTTTTGGATTATGCCAAAAAACGCCACGACTATCTGAACTTTAATTTGCATGCACAAGACCTAAAGGTTCTGCACAATACTTTCCACCAGCATTATCAACAATATATCCCTTACTTCAGCGGTATTGACAAGAGCGATTTAGAGTGTTTGATCAAACAAAACAATACTTTGTCGGCATATAAAATGGAAACATATAACTTATGTCCTTTTCGCTATTATTTGACCTATCTCTTGAAGTTTGACAGTTTCAAAGGCAATGTTTTTACTTATATCGGCAATGTAATCCATAAGATGATTGAAGAAAAAACAAAATTTGGTAATTATGACTTGGAAAAAATCATGATGGAGTTTAGCTTCCCGGAAGAAGAAATCTATAAATTCCCGGTTTTCAGGGAAATCATGACGGAAAACATCAGGATTATTGAGGATGTAATAACAGATTTCGAAAATACGACAGCTTTCAAAAAAGCTTTGGTTGAAGAAAAGATAAATTTACCGATCGATGACAATTTTAAGCTTACCGGCCGAATTGACAAGGTTTTGATTGATGAAGTTTACAATTATTTTCTCATCATCGATTATAAGTATGGCGATGAAAACTACAATCCATCAGACAGTGATAAAGATTATGATTTACAGTTACCACTATATTTAATGGCTTTCAATAAACAAAACCGAAATCTTAAACCGGCGGGAATGCTTTATCAGAAAACTTCACTGGCTAAGGAAGTCAGAGGTACGGAAGCAAGTTATAAAATGAAAGGCGTCGTCATTGATCTTTTGAGCGTCATTGAACGAATCGATCCAACGATGGAAAAGATTGTCGGAATGAAGTTGAACAAAGACGGCTCTTTGCCGAAGAATTCGAGAAGTTTTGTCAGTATAGAAAAGATGAATGACATCTTGCGCGAAACGGAAAACAGAATGAAGACAGTTGCTAAAAATATTGGTTTGGGCGATTTCACGATTAAACCGATTCTTTATGATATCGACCAACAGACAAAAGAAAGCGTATCCTGCAAGTACTGCAACTATTTTTCAATCTGCTATTCCAAAAACAAAATTCTGGGTGGTGAATGATATGGGTTATACTATAAATCAAGAAAAAGCAATCCATACCAGTGGCACCAATATTTTGGTTTCCGCGAGTGCTGGTTCAGGCAAAACGGGAGTACTGAAAGAAAGAGTCATTCAAAAACTGAAAGACGGTATCGATATTGACCAATTGATTGTCCTGACCTTTACCGAAGCGGCTGCTTCGGAAATGAAGTCAAGAATCGTCAAGGAAATATATAAAGAAAACTTAACTTCCCAAATCGAAAAAATCGATAATGCCATCATTTCCACTTTTGATGCCTTTACCTTAAGATTGGTCAAGGAATACCATTATTTGTTGGGACTTGAAAGTGATATTGACATCGCAGATGCAATTATTGTCAAAGCCAGGAAAAAAGCCATTATCGAAGAAGTGATAAAAAAATATTATCTTAGGAATGAAAGTGACTTCAATACAGTTGTCAAACGCTATTTTTCCGGTTCTGACAAATGGTTATACGATACGGTTTATGATTTGGGTGAAGCCCTAAGAAAAACACCTGATTTTATCGAATTGTTGGAAAATTATGATGAAACATATCTTACGAACAGTTTTATCGATAACCGGGTAAAAGAATATATTCTATCGCTTCAAGAAAAAATCTTGCAGCTTTATGATGATTTCAATTTACGATATATCGATAATGCTGGAGCGGTTTTAAGCGATTACCAAGACTATTATGAAGAAGTTGATCGTTATTTAAGCTCCTTGAAAGTACAAAAAGACCCTAAAAAATTATTTACTTATCTAAAGACATCCGCTTTACCGACAAAACCTCGGAAAAGCGAATGTGAAAAACCGGAAATTGTCACCTTGATTGAAAATATCAAGAAAGAATTCACGGCGTTGTTTGTCGAAGACTATAATGATTTTAGTTTGAATTTTCAAAGATCAGTTCCGGCTGTTTCCCTGATCAAAAAGATAGTCGAAGAGTATTTGCGTGAATATGAAACATGCAAATTCAGGGAGAAATTATTTTCCTTTGAGGATATCATGTACCTTGCGATTAAACTTTTCAAGGATTTTAAGGATGTCAGAACCAAGTTTAAGGAAAATATCAAAGAAATCCTTGTTGATGAATATCAAGATACCAATGACCTGCAAGATGAGTTTATCAGCTTATTGGCCAATGACAATGTCTTCATGGTGGGAGACGTCAAGCAATCGATATATCGTTTTCGTGACGCAAACCCTAAAAACTTCATGAGAATATATGAAGATTATTCCAGGAATAATGGCGGTATATCCATCTTTTTGCAAGAAAACTTCCGTTCCAACAAATTTGTTTTGAGTTCGATAAACCGAATCTTTACAAAAGTGATGACCAAGAATAAAGGTGGTGTCGATTACCAAAAAGAGCAAGTGTTGATCAGCGGCTTTACCGATGATTTTCCTTTGCATGAAAAAGAAGCCTTAGATATTAGATTGTATGAATTGGAGAAGGTAGCGGAAAATTATCCGAACCTGAAGAAACCGGAAATTGAAGCTCATCTACTAGCACAAGATATTCTGGAAAAGTTCAAGGGAAAAAATTTGATCTATGATATGAACGCAAAAGTGAAAAGAGAACTTAAGTTCTCCGATTTCACGATCTTGGTCGCTCATAAAGGCGATTTCTTGAAAATAGCACAAATCATTTCCGAATATAATATTCCGATTGATATCTATGATGATGAACCTTTCACCTCATCGGATGAAATCAATTTTCTGTTTCAATATTTGCAGTTGATCAACTGCTTTAAAGACGCAGACAGTTTTAAATCCGACTTCAAGACTTCGCTCTATGCAGTCGCAAGATCATTCGTTTACAAGATTAAAGATCAGGAGATTGCCAAATTCTTCATCAATGAAAGATGTGATGATGTTAAAGATTTGGATAAGTTAAACGCTTATCCGTCGCTCAAGCAGATTTATGATGACATAAACTTCATCATATTGAATTGTGGGGATTTGCCAATCTATAATTTGGTCGAAACCATCTATGATAAAACCCATATCTATCGTAAAATTGCCGATTTGGACAATCCTCAGAACAAAGAGGAAAAATTGGACTTTTTCTTGATGAAGGTTAAAAGTTTCAAGGGCTATACTTTTAAGGATTTGATTCAATATATAAAACTTGTCATTGATTCTGAAGATTTGGATATTCAGTATTCACAAGAGAAAAAATCAGTGAATGCCGTAAAACTAATGTCGATGCATAAATCCAAAGGCTTGCAGTTTCCTGTGGTTTATCTTATAGGGTTATATAAGAAATTCGTCAACAAGGAAAATAAATCACCTTTCATTTTCAACAAGGATTACGGTATCATGACGAAATCCTATGAAGAGGGATTCTATCCGAACTTTTTGCAAAGATTGTTCTTCAATTCCGTAGATAGGGAAAATCTATCGGAAAGAATCAGACTCTTGTATGTCGCTATGACCAGAGCAATTAATCGATTGGTCTTGATCAGCGACTATGATGAAAAACTGATTGAGAAAAACAAAAATGATTTCAGCAGTTTCAAGGACATAATCTATCGAACTCAGGGCATTTCCTATGATTTAGTCAAGGAACTTGTCATTGACGAAAAGACGGTTCATCAACCCGTATTGGATAATGGTGAAGGATTGTTGAGGTTTGATAGTTTTGATTTCAATCAAGAGAAGTTGGAAGAAATTTCTTATTCAAAGAAAATGACGGGTTTAATCGAAGATGAAGTCAAATCGGCAGTTGAACTTGGCATTAAATATCACGCGTTCCTGGAAAAAATCGATTATCATAATCTTCAAGAATCAATTGTTGATTTTCCAGATAATTTAAAAAAGGCAATTGAGCACTTGTTTGACAGTAAGTTCATGAAGGAATTGAAAAATCCCGAATTCTACCAAGAATACGAGTTTTATCAAGAAAGTGATGAACTCACCTATAACGGTGTCATCGACTTATTGATTATAGATGATGAAAAGGTAATTTGCCTGGATTTTAAGCTCAAGAATATCGATGATCCGGCGTATGAAAAGCAGTTAAGGGGATATTATAATTATTTGCATGATAAATTGCATAAACCGATAAAATTATTTCTCTATTCTCTGCTGGATTGCAGTTTGAAAGAAATAGTTTTATGATATACTTAATAGTAAAGAAAGAAGTGGATGAATATGGCAAAAATTGAGTTGTTAGACAAAGCGAAAGAAGCATTTCTCGCGAAGAATTATCGCGATGCTTTTGCGTTGTTAAAACGGTTGGCACCGTCTTCACCGGAAGCCGCGTATTATCTCGGTTTGATGTATTACCAAGGGTTAAATACGGCAATTGATGATAATTTGGCGTTTTTGAACTTTCGTTTGGCTTGGGAAGGTTTGCATGAAGAAGGTATCTATATGCTTGGAAGAATGTATGAAGAGGGTAGAGGGGTTGACAGAAATTATGAGCAAGCCTTTAAACTTTATCAAGCGGCTCATAATAGTGATAATGCTAAATTGAGAATAGCTAATTTCTACGAGTATGGCAAGTTTGTCGAAAAATCATTGACCAATGCCATCAAGATCTATAACGAACTGCAAAAAAAGGATAATGCCTTTGCAATGTATAAAATCGGTAGTTTTTATTTTAACGGTGACGGCTTGAAAAAGGATTTGAACAATGCTTACAAATGGTTGAATAAAGCGCTGTTGGCTGGGTCTACCGAAGCGATGAATCATTTCCGGATTATCGGTACCAAGAGCAAGAATGACATCAGAACCACTCAAGAGGTATATCAGGCAGGAAAAGCTTTGGTAGATAAGGGTTTTATTGAAGAAGCTTGGCCGTATTTGGAAGCTTCGGCCAGCGAGAAATATCTTCCGGCCATCATTACGATGCATGATGTTTATAAACTTGGTTTAGGTGTTGAGAAGGATCTTTACAAAGCTTTTCAAATCTTGAAAAAATACGAAAGTTATGATGAAGCCCAAATCTACTATCTGATTGGTAAAATTTACGAGTATGGTGAAGGCGTCGATTCTTCCTATGTTTTGGCAGCGAGGTATTATGAACTCGGTGCTTTATCCAGTCACGAAGCTTCAATCAAGGCTTTAAAAGAGATCAGGGGGTATTGATAAATGGTAAATTTAATGACACCCAAAGAACTTAATGATATTGGCGATCAATATTTTTATGGTCAAGGCGTCGATAAGAATATTGAAGTAGCCTTCACTTATTATAAACGCGCTGCAGATCAAAACAATTCCATCGGATTATTCAATGTCGGAAAATATTTCTTGATCAAGAACAATGTCAAGGACGCCTTCAATTATTATCTGAAAAGCGCTGAAGCTGGATATGGCTTGGCTTATGTCAAATTGTCGGAGATGAATTTGCATGGACAAGGCGTCAAGAAGAATAAGAAAAAGGCTTTCAAGATGCTTGAAGAAGCGGTGAAATTGCAAGAAATCGAAAGTTATCATTTATTGGGAAAATATTATCTTCATGGCATCGGCGTCGGCAAGAATGAAGAAAAGGCTAAGTCGTTATTTGAATTGTCTGCACAGAACAATAATTCCGAAGGCATGTTTTTGTTGGGTAAATTGTTATTGGAAGGCAAGTCAATCAAAAATGATTTTGAATCCGCCTTTTTCCATTTGGATAAAGCCGCCATCAACAAAAACATCAATGCGATAAATTATCTTAAGGATTTATATAATGAACCGCACGCATACTTAAAGAAAAAATCTACCTTGTATCGTCAGGAAATGTGGTTTTATTATGACGAGTTGCTGGCTTCACTGGATGACGTGGGAGCTTTGATGAGAACTGCTTATGCCTATTACTACGGCAATGAGATTGTCAAGATCAATTTTGACAAGGCAGTCAAGTATTTCAAGATACTTCATGGCTTAGATGAGGTTGACGGATATTTCGGGATGGGCGTAAGTTTCATGTATGGCCAAGGCGTCACTTTGGATTATGAAAGAGCAAGGGACTATTTGGTGATAGCGGCCAACCGCAATCATCCCAAAGCCAAGAACGCTCTAGGGGACATGTACCGGTTAGGTAAGGGCGTGGAAGTGGATTATGCCAAAGCCAGGGACTTTTATTTGGAAGCAGCCAAGAGCAATGACGAGGATGCCTTGATAAATCTGGGTTTACTCCATTACCGCAAACAGATCAAGAATGCGACTGATGTTTTGGCTTTGCAGTTTATGACCAAGGCATCGGAAATGAACAATTCAGGCGCTTTTTATTGGTTGGGCATTTTTTATGATAAGGCGATTGGTACTGAACGATCTACCGATTTGGCAAAGAGAAATTTTGAAAAAGCCATTACTTTGGGTAATGTCGGCGCAAAATATAAATTAGCGCAATTAATTTATGATGAGACAAATTCTGACAAGGCGGGTAGAAGAAAAGTTGACAAAAACTTCAATATTATCAAAGATTTATTGATCGATTACATCAACAATCCTTTGAGCCAAGACGTGAACGTCCTCTATTCTTTATATTTATTGGGTGAGATGTATGCAAATCCATCCTTCAGTGAATCGTCGCCGAAAGTGTCACGTTATTATTATGAATCGGCTGCGGAGAGGAATTTTGCCAAAGCCATGGTCAGGATGTACGAGATTTTAATGACAAGAGAACCGAAACGAGCACTTTATTGGCTTAAGAAAGCCAGTGAAAAACCAGCTGATGGGGAAGGACTTTATCTTTTGGCAAAAGTCTATGACGAAGGCTTGCTCGGGCAGTTGAAAGACTATGTCAAAGCGCAGGAGTACTACCGTAAAGCTGCCGAGTTCAATTACCAACCTGCCATCGTGAAATTGACGATGCAAAAATAAAGAAGCGATTACAGACAAATAGTCTGTAATTTTCTTTTATAACATTGTAATTATTGGGTAATTAAAGTAAAATAACTTTAATGGAGGAGGAGATTATATGACAAGGTTTTTAGCAGCTAGTGATGTAATGACAGTCAAGGAAGCTTGGTGGATGTATTTGTTGGGCGGTTTAGTTACGCTCTTTATCATCGCCGGTTCCTTGTTTTTTGCGTATAAGGCCTATAAAAGGGCAAAAGAGCTGGAAATGCCCAAGGAAGATTTAAAGAAAACAATTATTTCCAGTGTAAGTTTTTCCATTCTGCCTTCGATCGGTATCTTTATTGGAGTTATCACGATGGCAGGGTTATTAGGAGTGCCGCTACCGTGGATCAGATTGTCGGTTCTGGGAGCCCTGCATTATGAGTTGATGGCTGTCAGCGTCGCCGCTGAAGGCGTCAGCGTCAGTGCCTTGACAGTGGAGAATTTTGTGACAATAGCCTTTGTCATGACCATAGCCATTATCTGGGGTGCGATATTTGCTTTATTCTTCTTCAAGAAGTATCAAGAAAAAGTTATTGACAAAGTTAAACCTAATGATAAAAAATCATTTGCGAATTTAATCTTTCAATCTGTTTTTATCGGGATGATTGCTGCATATTTCGGCGATGCCTTTGCTAAGATGATTAATTATGAAGTAAGAGAAGTGGTTGATGGGGCCTATACCGGAGTGATATTGGACAGGACAACCTACGTACCTTTGATTGTCTTTGTATCTTCCTTTATTTTCATGGCCTTTTTTGATTATCTTGTCGTCAAGAAAAATCAAAAATGGCTGGAAAACTTCCAATTGTCATTATCGATGATTTTAGGTATGGCAATTGCGGTATTCTTTGGTTTGGGAGGTATCTACTGATGAAAGATTATCGGGCAAAGATGCATTTTTACGGAAGAATATTTACAGTAATGGGTATAGGGGTAATGTTTTTGGTGCCGTTCATGATTTGGGTTGTAACTGGTGTTGGGCCAAACGTCGAACAATTGCTGGTAGGCGTTGTCGCATTGTCGGTACTATATTTACCGGGTGGAATCATTGAAGTTTTGACCTATGGACCAATTCTTGGAACCAGTGGTACTTATTTGGCTTTCATTACCGGTAACTTGATCAATCTCAAGATTCCTTGTGTCATGAACGCAAGAGAATTGGTTGGTACTGAAATCAATACCGAAGAGAATGAAATCGTATCGACGATAGCTGTTGCCTTCTCATCGATAACAACTGTCATTATCATGACTTTAGGTGTAATGCTATTGATACCTTTAAGACCGATATTGAATTCGCCAATATTGGCACCGGCTTTTAATTGGGTTGTATCGGCCTTGTTCGGAGCTTTAGGATATAAGTATTTCAAACATCACCTAAAACTCGTTGTCGCACCGTTGGTGCTTGTCATCATCTTGAGTATCTTGATGCCTAGTTTTGTTTATGGCAATATCGTGATTGTGGTTTTGATAGAGGCTTTGATTACAATATTATTTGCGAGAATTCTCTGGAAAAAGAATCTTCTCTAAAAGGAGGAATTCATAATGGATTATGTCTTATATGCATTACTTGGTTTATTGGGAATAGTAGTTCTTTTGTTATTGATAGCTTTAGTCAAAACAATTTTGATGAAAAAACCAGTAGTAAAAGAAGAAATCAAAATTGACTATTCTGATGCCTTGGAATATGCCAACAAGTTTAAGGAAATGATTAAAGTCAAGACCATTTCCTATGATGAAGAAACCGAAAACGGATTGCCTTTTCAAGTTCTCAAAACCAAGATGAAAGATTTGTTCCCTTTTGTTTTTAAAACCATGGAAATTAAAGAATTCAAGGGTGAATCCTTGATACTGAAGTGGAAGGGAAAAAGCCAGGAAAAACCAATTGTCCTCATGAGTCATATCGATGTCGTGCCAACTGTCGATAATCAGTGGGATTATGACCCCTTCGGTGGCGAGATTGTGGGAGACGAAATTTTTGGCCGGGGAACCCTTGATACCAAATCGACGGTATTTGCCTTTTATCAAGCCTGTGAGGAGTTGATCAAAGCAGGTTATGTTCCTGATCATGATATTTACCTGGCATCGTCTACGGATGAGGAAACCTCTGGTTTTGGAGCTAGCCTAACAGTCGATTGGCTGAAGGAAAACGGAGTTAAAGCCTTTTTGGTTGTTGATGAAGGCGGTACTGTTTTAAGCAACGCCCTACCGTCAATGACCCAACCGATGGCGGTTGTCGGTATTCTTGAAAAGGGCTATGTCGATATCAAACTCACTGCCAGATCCCATGGTGGCCACTCATCGACTCCACCCAAGAATACACCTATTGCCAGACTTTCAAAAATGATTTGTGAAATAGAAAACCATTTTCCAATGAAAACCAAAATGATCAAGGAAGTTGAAACGCTCTTTACCAACGCCAGTTATGGCATGAAGGGTATCTTCAAGTATCTTTTCGGAAATTTATGGTTATTCAAGGGATTGTTGACGAAGGTACTGCCAAAAATCAATCCTTTTGGCAGAGCGCTTTTGTCAACGACCATTGCCTTTACGATGATGAAGGGATCTGACGCTGAAAATGTCATTCCCGCTGAGGCTTGGGTAATTGCCAACTTGAGAACTCATCCTATCCAAGGTGTAGACGATAGTTTCAAGGTTATCGAAAAAATTGCCAAGAAGTACGATATCAAGGCAGAAATAATTTCGAGAAGAGAGACCTCAAGTATTGTCGATATCAACAATCCGGGATATAAATATTTGGAAAACATAATCAAGAGAGTGTTTCCCGATGCGATAGTTTCTCCTTATGTAATGCTTGGAGGTACTGACTGCCGATTTTATTCTGAAGTCAGTGATGCAGCCCTAAGATTTTCACCTGTCAGAATGGATAATGAAGAGTTGAAGAAAATGCATGGTAACAACGAATCGATAAAGATAAATGCACTTGTGGAAGCTAAAGTTTTCTATCAGGAACTGATTAAAAATAATAAGTAATGGAAAGGAATGTTTAAAATGATTTTTCCCAAGGAGGATTTCAATAAAAAATCCTGTAAAGAGGCCAATATCAATAAAGGTCTTTTGGTTGACATGTTCAACAAAATCGAAGAAGAAAAGTACAATATCCACTCAATGATGCTTTTGGATGAAGGTTCAAAAGTATTTGAAGCTTACGCTCATGATTTCAATCCCGACAGCAAGAACAACGTCTATTCGGTTTCTAAATCATTTTTGTCAGTTGCCATTGGCATTTTGATTGACTTAAAACTAATGAATCTAGATAACCTGGTTTTGTTTTACTTCAGTGAGGAAGTGAAAGATTACCTACCGGAATATGAAAAATTGAGAGTTAAACATCTGCTTACAATGACCGTCGGTCAAGCAACGGATCAATTCGAAAATCTTACACCGGTCGATAACCCCTATGAAGTCTTTTTCAATCAACCGATAGTAAATGAACCCGGCAGCATTTTCATGTACAACAACTTCGCAAGTTTCATGTTGTCGGCGATAGTTACCAAGGTTACGGGCAAGTCCTTGAATGATTTTTTAAACGAGTATTTATATAAGAAAATCGGGATGGAAAAACCGGTTTGGGACGGAATCAACGATATCAGTTTTGGTTGTACCGGACTAAATATCAGTCTTCAGGATATGGCGAGATTCGGTCTTTTAATCCTTAATGACGGCTTATGGGAGAATGAACAAGTAGTTTCCAAGGAATATCTCGATGATGCCCTAGCGAAACATGTTCCAGAACCGGGGACACCAATGCATTATGGTTATCAATTTTGGATTACAAAATTCCAGATGGCTGCTGGTTATTTGCGTCAATACATCATAATTGACAAAAGATATAATTTGGTTTTTGCAATGCAAGCCTGTGAAGAACGAGATGTGCTTGGACTTTACGTGAATTATATCGTCAAGGCAAAGGAAAAAGGGTGGGAATATTGTGATTATTCACTACGGGATTTCATCCGTAAATTCCGTTATAACTCTATCCCCTTGATTGAAAAAGAAAAGCAAGAAAGAATAGATTGACAGTTTTACTAGTAAGAGAGAAGTTTATAGACAACTCTCTCTTTTTTTGTTATAATATCTAAGATAAGGGGATTTATTAACAATGATCGAATTAGGAAAAATCAATTCGCTGGAAGTTAAAAGAGAAGCTGATATCAGTTACATTTTGACTGATGGTTTGCAAGAGATATTTTTACATAAAAAAGAAGCGGAAAAACCATATGCGATTGGCGAAAAGATCGATGTTTTTCTTTATGACGATAACCTTGGTCGAGTTACAGCTTCGACAAAGCCACCATCCATCTCACTAGATGAAGTGGCACTTTTGGACGTTGCTTCGACTAATTATAATTTTGGAGCTTTTCTATATTATGGCATGGTAAAAGACCTGCTTTTGACTATCGACGATTTGCCCAAAAGCCATCGTCTCTGGCCTAAGCCAACTGATAAAATTTTTGTGACAATGAAGAACAAACACGGGCGTTTATTCGCCAGGTTATTATCAAGATATGAACTTAAAACTCATCTGGCTTCAGAAGAAGAACTGATGATTGGCGAGTTCTATCACGCTTTCCAGATGTATTACCTTGAAGAAGGAATAGTGCTGTTTACAAGTTTGGGAAGTGAGATTTTCATCCATCGCAACAACTACCGTGAAATGCCAAGAATTGGGCAAAAGTTATCAGTTAAAATCATATCAAAAAACGAGAGCGGAAACTATTCCGGTACTCTTATTGCGCAAAAGGAACTGATGTTGGATAAGGACGCCAACATCGTTTATCAATACTTGCTCGACCATAAAGGCATAATGCCATTCACGGATAAAAGTGATGTGGACGAGATCTATAAAGTATTCCACATGTCAAAAGCGGCTTTTAAAAGAGCTTTGGGACATTTAAAGAGAATGGACCGAGTTGAACTAAACTCAAACGATACTAGAATCAAAAAGGTGAATTAAAATGGGAAGAGCACATGAAGTCAGAAAGGCAGCAATGGAAAAGACAGCTGCCGTTAAGTCAAAACTATATGCTAAATTTGGTAAGGAAATTTATATGGCTGCCAAGACTGGCGGACCTGATCCTGATAGCAACCTTACTCTAAAGAGAATTATTGAAAGAGCAAAACAAAATCAAGTACCTGCGGATGTGATCAAGAGAAACATCGAAAAAACCAAGAGCGGAGTCGGTGAAGATTACATTCCAGTACGATATGAAGGATTTGGACCGGGTGGTTCAACATTGATTGTTGAGTGTTTGACTGACAACGTTAATCGCACCTTTGGTGAAGTTAGAGCATGTTTCACGAAGACGGGCGGCAATTTAGGAGTGCAAAACTCAGTTTCCTATCAATATAAGTATTGTGCCTATGTAAGTTTTTCTGGACTTACGGAAGATGAAGCCTTGACAGCCTTGATGGATAACGAATGTGAAGTAGAAGACTTACAAGTCGATGAAGACGTTTTAATGGTCATTGGCGCACCGAGTGATTTGGACCATATTCTCGAAAGCCTGAAAAGTGTGGGCAAGGAATTGGAATTCTATAATGACTCAGTTGTTTGGTTACCTTCTTCAACTATCGATATCGATGAAGAAGCTATGAGAAAGTTCCGCCATTTCTTGGCCATGACCGATGATATCGATGATGTTCAAGAAGTTTATCATAACGTTAACTTACCTGAAGAGGAGTAAAAAATGAATCTACCGAATAAATTAACGATGGTGAGAATCTTCATTATCCCATTTATCGTGATAATCTATTTTCTAAGTAAAACCATCAATCAAGCAGTGGCAAATTTAAGTCTCTATATCATGGGTGTGCTGTTTATTGTCGCCTCAATCACCGATTACTTCGACGGCAATATCGCCAGAAAGAGAAATATCGTTACAACTTTCGGTAAATTTATCGATCCTTTGGCAGATAAGTTGTTGGTGACGACGACGCTATTGTTACTTTCAAATTACTACTACACGAATATGAATGGAATTTACATGTGGATGCCTTTTTGGGTGGTATTGGTAGTCATTACCAGAGACTTGATTGTTACTTCAATCAGGTTGGTGGCAATGAATGAAGGTACAGTTGTAGCGGCTAAATGGAGTGGCAAATTAAAAACCGCCTTTACGATGCTCACAATCTCATATTACTTTTTCATCATGCCATTCGGCGGTAATGTTATATCAATAATCGGAATGATAATGACGATTATCTTCGTGCTTTTGACAATTTATTCGGCAGTTGATTATTTCCTCAAGAGCAAACATTTGATTTTAAAAGAAATTTAAAGAAATACTTAATAATGTCGGTATTATTTAACTAGACTTAAGAAAGATGGGATAAATTTATGGATGACAAAACAAGAGAAAAGAATTTGGAAATTGCAATAAAACAAATCGAAAAAGATTACGGCAAAGGTTCAATCATGATTTTGGGAGAAAATCGAGCTATGGATATCGAGACGATATCTTCCGGTTCAATTTCACTCGATCAAGCCATGGGCGTATTCGGTTATCCTAAAGGCAGAATCATTGAAATCTATGGTCCTGAGTCTAGCGGTAAGACCACATTTGCGCTTCATGCGATTGCGGAAACGCAAAAAGCTGGAGGTTATGCAGCTTTCATTGACGCCGAACATGCGCTCGATGCCGTTTACGCAAAAAACTTGGGAGTCGATATTGATCAACTGATTTTGTCCCAACCCGATACCGGTGAACAAGCCTTGGAAATAGCAGAAGCCTTAATCAGAAGCGGCGCTATCGACATGGTGGTAATCGACTCGGTCGCTGCGCTGGTTCCCGAAGCGGAAATCAGGGGTGAGATGGGTGATTCGCACGTCGGCTTACAAGCGAGATTGATGAGTCAGGCAATGAGGAAATTGTCAGGTGCTTTATCAAAAAGCAAGTGTATCGCGATCTTCATCAACCAAATCAGGGAAAAAGTTGGCATCATGTTTGGTAATCCGGAAACTACTCCTGGTGGTAGAGCCTTGAAATTCTATGCCTCGATACGTCTTGAAATCCGTAAAGGTGAACAGATAAAAGAAGGCAATGATATCACTGGCAATAAAGCTAAGGTAAAAGTAGTAAAAAACAAAGTTGCTGCACCTTTCAAAACCTGTGAAGTTGACATCGTTTTTGGCAAGGGAATTTCCAAAACTGGGGAAATCGTCGATATTGCCAGCGAGATGGAAATCTTGAAAAAGAGCGGTGCTTGGTATGCTTATAAAGATTCTAAAGTTGGTCAAGGACGGGAAAACGTCAAGAAATATCTGGAAGAAAATCCTGAAGTATACGAAGAGATTTATCAAGCAGTTAAGGCAAATATGCAAAAAATCTGAGAAAACTTTGAGGTTTTCTCTTTTTTTTATCTTATGCAATATATTTGGACTAAATAAGAAATATCTTTTGACTAGAGCATTTAATTAATATATAATATAAAGTGAACAAAAATTATTTATAGGTATAAAATCACTTGTCTATATATAAAATTTAATATTGTAAAGGAGATAAAATAATGCCAGACGTGTGGATTATTATTATTTCCAGTTTATTAGGTTTACTTGTTGGTAGCTTACTTGGATTTATTATCAGAGTTGCAGTGGTGGAAAAAGGCTTCCAGACTGCAAAAAATAAGTCGCAGAGCATAATTGACAAAGCAACATCACAAGCGGAAAGAATTAAAAAAGAAAAGCTGTTAGAAGCAAAACAAGAGATTTATAATTTAAATTTAGAAAACGATAAAGTTTTAAAGGAAAAGAAGGCTAATGTAGCCGTTCTGGAAAATAAACTTCATCAAAGAGAAGAACTACTTGAAAGACGTTCTTCTAATTTGGACAAACGTGAACTGAATTTAGATCGTAAAGAAGAAGTTTTAGATCAAAGAAAAGCCGCAGTTGATGAAAAGAACCTTGAATTGGAAAACTTAGTCAAGCAACAAAATGAAAAGCTATTTGAAATTGCCAACTACTCTGTAGAACAGGCTCGCGAAATTATCATGGCTCGCGTAAAAGAAGACATGATTGAAGATATCGATCGTTTTATCCGCGATGAAGAAGAAAAAGCGAAGAACGAGGCTCAGAAAAAAGCAAGAGAAATCATCACGGGAGCAATCCAAAAATTGGCACAGGACGTTACAGCCGAAACTACTGTCAGCGTGGTCGCTTTGCCAAATGATGAAATGAAGGGTCGAATCATCGGTAGAGAAGGTAGAAACATCAGAACCCTTGAAGCGATGACCGGAGTCGATTTAATCATTGACGATACACCTGAAGCAGTCGTGCTGAGCGGATTTGATCCAATTAGACGTGAAATCGCAAAACGCTCACTAGAAACCTTGATTTCCGATGGTAGAATCCATCCAGCGAGAATTGAAGAAATCGTTGATAAGACCAGAGTTGAAGTTGACCAATTCATCCGTGACAAAGGCGATGAAGCCGTATTTGAAACCGGCATCGGCAGGGTCCATCCTGACCTTACAAAACTCATCGGCAGAATGCATTTCCGATCATCTTATGGTCAAAATGCCCTCAAACATTCCATTGAAACCGCCTTCTTGGCTGGTAAGATGGCTGTAGAATTGGGCGAAAACGAACTTATCGCCAAACGTGCCGGCTTGTTGCACGATATCGGCAAATCCGTCGACCATGAAATCGAAGGATCACATGTTGACATCGGGATTCAACTAGCCAAAAAGTATCACGAACATGAAGCAGTAATTGACGCTATATCATCTCACCACGGCGATATAGAAGCTACGACTGTCATCGGCGTTATCGTCGCTGCAGCGGACGCTTTATCAGCCGCTAGACCGGGAGCGAGATCCGAATCATTAGAAAACTACATTAACCGTTTGACTCAACTTGAAGAAATTTCCTCTCAAGTTCCTGGCGTTGAATCAGCATTCGCCATTCAAGCCGGTAGGGAAGTACGGGTAATCGTCAAACCTTCAGAGGTTAACGATGAAAGAGCCCATGTAGTTGCTAGAGAAATCAGAACGCAAATTGAAGAAAAATTAAGCTACCCAGGAACAATTAAAGTCACGGTTATCCGTGAAACAAGAGCTCAAGATATTGCCAAATAGACTTTAATAAGCCTTCCTTCTTAAGTTGAGGAAGGCTTAAATTTATCAAAGGAGAAATAAATTGAAAATCCTCTTTATCGGTGACATATATAACGAATTGGGACAGAAGTCCTTCAACAAGTATTTCGCCCAAGTCAAGAATCAATACAAACCGAACTTCATCATCGTCAATGGCGAAAATATCGAAAAGACCAACGGCTTGTCCGAAAAAATATATAAAGAATACTTGTCTTTAGGAGTCAATGTTTTCACTTTGGGAAACCATGCCTTTTCCAGAAAGGATTTTCAGGAAGTTCTGGACTTGCCCTATGTCGTAAGACCGGCTAATTATGGCAAAAACACACCTGGTAAAGAGTTTGTGGAGATCAAGTACAATGACAAAAAAATCGCCATTATCAACTTGATTGGTAGAGTGTTCATGCACGATCAGACAGATAATCCATTTACCAAGATTGATGAATTACTCGAAAAGATCTCCTCCGACTACATCATAGTTGACTTCCATGCGGAAGCAACAAGCGAAAAATATGCGATGGCTTATTATTTGGATGGCAGAGTCGATGCCGTCATCGGCACCCATACCCATGTGCCCACAGCTGATAATATCCTTTTGCCTAAAGGAACGCTTTATATCACTGATGTCGGCATGACCGGTGCCAAATACGGAATTATTGGCGGCAGTGTCGAGCAGGGAATCAGAAAGTTCATTACCGGCATGCCGGAAAGAGTAAAACCGGAAACAGAATCAATTCTTCAGTTCAATGCGGTTTTACTTGACTTATATAACAGAAGAATAGAAAGAATCAACATATTTGAATAGATGGGGAATTTTATGCAAAGACTTAACAAACCAGATCTTTTAAGTGCAAGAAAGAGAACAAAAAATCAAGTAAATACAATTGAATATGAAAACTTCAAGAATATCAAGGATATAGGCAAGGACAGATCATATATCATCCAAACTCATGGCTGTCAAGCCAATGAAGCTGATACGGAAGTAATCAGGGGTCTTCTTGAAGACCAGGGATTTACACCAGTATCTGTTTTGGAAGAGGCTGATTTGGTGGTAATCAATACTTGTGCCATCAGGGAAAATGCCGAGAACAAGGTCTTTGGTGAACTCGGCAGACTCAAGAGTTTCAAGCGTCTCAATCCGAATATGATCATTGCGATAGCTGGATGTATGCCACAAGAAGAAGCCGTGGTTGAAAAAATCATGAAGAAGTATAGTCATGTCGATATCGTCTTCGGTACTCATAACGTCAATAAATTCATCGAGTATCTCGATTACGTCATAAGAGAAAAGAAGCAGTTGATTGAAGTCTACTCCAAAGAAGGCGAAATCATTGAACATTTACCTCAAGTGAGACAGAACCGTTTCAAGGCTTGGGTCAATATCATGTTTGGTTGCGATGAGTTCTGTACTTACTGCATCGTTCCATATACGAGAGGAAAAGAACGTTCGCGCAACAAAGAATACATTATTGAAGAAATCAAGGATTTAATCAAGGACGGATATAAGGAAGTTACATTATTGGGACAAAACGTCAATTCTTACGGCTTGGATTTTGTCGAGGAAAAGTATGATTTTGCGGATCTTTTGGAAGATTTGGCAAAACTTGACATACCTCGCATCAAATTCACGACATCGCATCCCAAAGATTTTTCCGACAGTCTGATTGACGTCATTGCGAAATATCCCAATATCATGCCCTTCATTCACCTGCCGGTACAATCGGGTTCAAACGAGATTCTCAAACGCATGAACCGGAAGTATACAAAAGAGGAATATTTGGCTTTGGTTAATCGAATCTATAACCGAATCCCTCATGTATCGCTTACTACCGATATCATCGTTGGTTTCCCCGGAGAAAGTGAAAATGATTTTGAAGAAACGCTGGATTTAGTCCGCAAGTCGCGATTTGAAGGTGCTTATACCTTCATTTATTCGCCTCGTAAAGGTACTCCAGCTGCGTCATACAAGGATACTGTTGACCCAGAAGTCGCTAAACAAAGATTATATAAGCTCAATGACTTGATCAATGAAGGATTTTTAGCTGGAAATAAACGATTTGAAAACAAAGTCGTCAAAGTTCTGGTCGAAGGTTACTCAAAAACCAACAAGGGAGTCCTTTCCGGTTATACTGAGAACAATAAATTAGTAAATTTCAAAGGACCGGAATCGTTGATTGGCAAAATTATCGATATCCATATCGAGAAGGCTAAAACTTGGTCTTTAGACGGCGAAGTAGTTCAATAAATGATAGAAGTGAGATTGGCGTCTCACTTTTTTATTTTTAGGTAAAAAAAGAAAATAATAGGAAATCGCTAAAATATTGAATACTTCCCTTGAAAAATGACTTTACTTATAGTAATATTAAAATATCTTATTGTAAAAGGGTGATATGATGTCTAAATTTAAAAGCAATGAAGAATTTTTTGATTTTTCAAAATTGTTATTAGTAATTCCCCTGCAGGATTTAATCAACCTGCTCGTTAAATATGAAGTGAAGTTACCACTTTATGTTCATCGATTTTTGCTGAAGGAAACCATTAGACAAGACGTTTTCAATGAACCGCTTTACAACACCTACACTGACGAACTGAAGTTTAGACTGAGGGGATACGATAATTTCTCCATCTATTTGCTCGAGAAACTGATAAATGATTACAACCTTAATTTTAGTTTGCCACGATATAAGGAAATGATGCTTAATATCCTTTTTGTCAATAAAGAAGCTTTAGTCATCAAGAATAATTTCTTTAACGACTTGGAACAGCTTAAACATAATTATACCGTTGATTTGGAAGTCATGAAATATTCTGAATTTTATCATGCTATCCAAAAAGTTCTTTATGAACAACCGGGATTCTTGGATGGCATTTCCATCCATGACTGGGATGAAGATTTATTGACATCTTATACCTTGGGAGATTTAAAGGCCTTAGGCGAGAAGTACGGTGTCAAGATTCCTCGCCGCATCAATAAGACCAAACTAGTCGAAATCTTACAGGCAAAGTTCAAGCTTTCAGCTGACGAAACTGAACTCTTGGAAACGAAGTCTGTATTGGAACTGGAAATTTATGCCAAGGAAAAAGGCTTTAAAATATCAATCGATCTGAAGAAGACTGATATGATTGAATATATGAAGTACGCTCTTGGCATGTATAACAATTATCCTAAAGACGATTTCTTTGATTATCATATTCCTGTCTTCTCTGACGCTGAAGCTGTTGAAGAAGACATCGTGGAAGAAGTGATTGAAGAAACATATATTCCGGAAGAAGTTCATGATGAAGTTGAAGAAGTCATAATTCAACCGGTTAAAGCAGAAATCATTGAAGAACCTATCAAAGAAGAAAAAGTCGAGGAAGTCAAAAAGGAAGTCAAGGAAGAAGTCAAGGAAGTTGTTGAACCGACTGAACCTGAAAGCGAATTGACAGATATTGAAATCCCGGAAGAATTGGAATCCGAACCTACTCTTTCTGATAGCAATATTCTTTCCCAAGAAGAAAAAGAGTTGCTTGACGAAAAAATCAATTTGATTATCAAGAAGTATTATAAACGCAGAAGAACCAGAAGAGTAGTTTGGACAATTGTGATTATTGTACTATTGGCTGCAGCTGGTTGGGCTGGTTACGAATATCTGTGGCCGCTAATTCAAGGATAAACTTAATTACTTCTTGTCTTTAAAAATGTTTTAAGGAGTTTATTTTGAAACCTTTGGAAATAAGTCGTTATACCCCAATGATGCAACAATATCTCGAAATAAAAAAAGACTATAGCGATTTTATAGTCTTTTTTAGACTTGGCGACTTCTATGAAATGTTTTTCCAAGACGCTATTGTTGCGTCCAAAGAGCTGGAAATAGTGCTGACAGGCCGTGACGCAGGCGTTGAGGAAAGGGTTCCAATGTGTGGTGTACCTTATCATGCCGTTAATCTATATCTAGAAAAGTTGGTAGAAAAACGTTACAAGGTCGCAATCGTTGAACAAGTAGAAGACCCTGCGACTGCCAAAGGCATCGTCAAAAGAGAAGTTATCAAACTCATTACTCCGGGTACTATCATTGAAGAAGGGGCAATCAAACAAAAAGACAACAATTACATCTCGGCAGTTTATGAAGGTAGCGATCAATACATTTTAGCCTATGCCGACCTTTCTACCGGTGAACTATATCTTGAGAAACTGCCGCTTGATAAAAATATCCTGATGAGTGAAATACTGAATTTGAATGTCAAGGAAATTGTCATAACTTCCAAATTCAAGGATAAATTCATAAAAAATAACCTGAAGAATCAAGATTTGACCATTTCCATCAATGATGATTTGACAATAAAGAAATACTACCAAAATTTGGTGCTGGACGTCTACGACAAAAGTTTGTTGAATGCATTCGGTTTATTGATCAATTATCTGGAACTTACGCAAAAGCAACAATTGTTGCATCTGCAAAAAGTGCAGGTGTTTGAATCAACTAGTTATTTAAGAATTGACAACAACTCCAAACGCAATTTGGAGTTGACGGAAACTTTTGTCTCCAGATCGAGTAACAATACCTTGTTTTGGCTGTTGGACAAATGTCAGACCGCCATGGGTTCGAGATTCTTGAAAGCTTCGATCTTAAGACCATTGATTGACAAGGACCAGATTCTAAAACGCTATGAATTGTTGGAAAGTTTCAACAACAATTTTATCGTGCGTCAAGAATTGGTTGAACGACTAAAAAAAGTATATGACTTGGAAAGAATTGCCGGCAGAATATCTTTTGGCAATGCGAATGCCAAGGATCTGATCAATCTTAAACGTTCCTTGGAAGTCATTCCCGAAGTTAGGAATTTACTTAAGCAATTGAATAATGATTATGCCGAAAGTATCGCTTTGGATTTGCCTGACCTGTATTTACTGGCTCAAGAGATCGATAAGGCAATTATCGATAATCCGCCTCTTTCCATCAAGGAAGGCGGTTTCATCAAGGAGGGCTACTCTAAAGAACTTGATGAAATGCGAAACATCAAGGCCAATGCCAAGGATTGGCTGGAAGAGTTTGTCGAAAGAGAAAAAGAACGTACCAACCTGAAAAAATTGAAGGTTGGTTATAACCGTGTTTTTGGCTATTATATCGAAGTGACCAAATCGCAAATGGACTTGGTCAAGGACGAATTTGGTTACGAGCGAAAACAAACCCTTTCCAATTCCGAGCGATTCATAACCAAAGAACTGAAAGAGAAGGAAGCGATCATTCTCGGGTCTGAAGATCGAATCATGGAACTCGAATATCAACTATTTCTCAATTTAAAGGAACAAGCCAAGAATGAAACCTTCAAATTGCAGCTAACTGCCAAGTTGATTGCGATCATTGACATGATGATTGCTTTATCGAGGGTTTCGATGGCGAATCGTTATAACAAACCACTTCTCATAGAAGAGAAGAAACTTGAAATCAAGAACGGACGTCATCCGGTAGTGGAAGAATTGCTTGAGGAACAGTTTGTCGAAAACAGTCTTTACATGGATGAAGCAAATACGATTTTACTGATTACCGGTCCGAATATGAGCGGTAAATCTACCTATATGCGCCAATTGGCAATGATTATCATCATGGCTCAAATTGGTTGTTTCGTTCCGGCTGAATCTGCGGTTTTGCCGGTATTCGATCAAATCTTCACCAGAATTGGGGCTTCAGACGATTTATCGACAGGCAAATCCACATTTATGGTGGAAATGTTGGAAGTCAATTATGCCTTGCAAAACGCCACCAAGGATTCATTGATCTTATTTGATGAAATCGGTAGGGGTACGGCGACTTATGACGGTATGGCTTTGGCTCAGGCGATAATTGAATATTGTCATCATAAAATCAACTGCAAAATTCTCTTTTCGACTCATTACCATGAATTGACTTATCTGGAAGATAATTTACCAGCGCTCAAGAATGTTCATGTCAAAGCCAAGGAAGAAAAAGGCAATATTGTTTTCTTGCATCAAGTGGTCGAAGGACCGACAGACAAGAGTTATGGTATCCATGTTGCCAAACTGGCAAAGTTACCGAAGAACATTCTCACAAGGTCCAGTGAAATATTGACAGAACTTGAAAAAAATCATGGTAAAAACATCATCAAACCGCAAACTGTCGATTTGTTCAACTATTTGGATTCACTCACAGTTGAAGAAAAGATCGAAGATAAATATCAAAGCATCATCGAGCAAATCAAAGAAGTCAAGGTTGATGAATTATCGCCTTTAAGCGCTTTGAACGTTCTTAATGACATTGTGGAAGAGATTAAGAAGCTCGATAGAAAAAAGGAATAAATTATGGGATTCATCAAGCGTTTGGATCAAAACATTGCCAATAAGATTGCGGCAGGAGAGGTTATTGAAAAGTTAGCGAACGTCGTCAAGGAATTAGTGGAAAACTCGCTTGATGCCGAAGCTGACAGAATCGATATCGATTTGGTCGAATCAGGAATGACGTCTATCAAAGTGACTGACAATGGCTCAGGCATGGATGAAGAAGACGCTTTTTTGGCATTTGAAAGACATGCGACTTCAAAAATTGCGACTGTCAATGATTTATTCCGGATTCAATCCTTGGGTTTCAGAGGTGAGGCTCTGCCTTCAATCGCTTCCATCGCCAGAGTTGAGTTAAGTACATCGATGGGTGAAGAAGGCATTAGTATCACGATTCAAGACGGAAAACTGATTGAAAAATCAAGCACTAGTTTAAACAAGGGCACCCAGGTTGAAGTTACGAGACTTTTTTATTCAACTCCTGCTCGTTTCAAATACTTAAAATCACCGCAATATGAACTCGCAAACATCGTTTCCTTGGTCAATGGTTTTGCCCTGGCAAATCCTCATGTTTCCTTCAGACTGACAAATGATCGCAAAGTCATTTTCGTTTCCAATAAAAACGATTCCGTTACCAATACCCTGGCTCAGATTTATGGGCTGGAAGTAGGTAAGTCATTGATATATTTTGAAGCCAAGAATCGCGATTACCAAATCAGCGGTTACACTACCAATCCTATCATCAATCGTTCCAATCGCAACTACATAAATGTTGTTTGCAACAATAGGATTATCAATGATAAAGACATCGTCAATGCTTTTGTGGAGAGTTATGATCAGCTGATACCAAAGAACCGTTATCCAGTGGCTATCATCTATATCGAAGTTGACCCAATCCTGATTGATGTCAACATTCATCC
>ERZ1645192.363-NODE-363-length-37188-cov-6.805079_pt1 | contig 37188 bp, 48 predicted proteins | sample MGYA00575354_ERZ1645192 | MGnify/ENA primary metagenome ERZ1645192 (study PRJEB40844, sample SAMN11349763) | freshwater sediment metagenome | isolation source: river sediment | host: Sediment | place: India: Faizupur Khadar , New Delhi | collected 2017-02-21 ...
GCGTCCACCTTCAGCCCGAAAGTGATGACCGGGATGTCTAAGTAAGCCACGATTCGCACCAGATCCCATACGTTGTCCTCGCTAAGAAACTGCGCTTCGTCAATCATCAAAACCGAAATCGGTTTGCCTGAGCTCTCCGCTTCGATTTGTTTAGCCTTGATGGTTCGGTACATCCACCCTTTGTCGGGCAGTGAAAGAAAATCCGCTTTGCGCTTAATCATACCGTCTTCCAGACGGCTGATGATGAAATCCCCTTCTTTGGTGTCTATTTTCGGCTTGATGCAGAGAATCCGGCGCCCGTTTTTTTCGTAGTCATACGCAATCTGCAAAAGCTGGGTGGACTTCCCCGCGTTCATCACCGCGTATCGGAAAAATAGTTTTGCCATTCTCCCTACCTCTCACCCGGGTCATACGGAATTCCTTCAGCCTTCGGCGCCTGCGAGTTTCTGGACGAAACAGCCAGAACAACCAGTGTCGCGATGTACGGGATCATCTTGTAGATATCGCTGGAAATATCCAGTTCCTTAAGCCCCGGAATGCCGGAATACGCTGCCGAAACAGTTTTCATGAAGCCGAAGAAGAACGCCGCCCAAAGGATGCGCTGGGGCTTCCATTGGCCGAAAATCAACACAGCGAGTGCCAGAAAGCCGTAGCCCGAGACATCCGCGCTGAACGCTGTGGATGTGGGAACCACAAAGATGAGCCCGCCGAGTCCGGCGAATGCGCCGGAAATCAGCACACCCGCATAACGCATCTTGTAGACATTGATGCCCACCGAATCGGCCGCCTGCGGGTGTTCCCCGCACGCGCGAAGACGCAGGCCGAATTTTGTGCGGTAAAGCACGATGGTCGAAATGACCAGAATTATCAGGCCGATGTATGTGGTGATGTAGCAGTTCTGGAACAAGAGCGGGCCTACGACAGGGATATCCCCAAGCAGTGGAACCGATTCAATCCGGAACGTGTTTAAGAAGTTGATGTCTTTGCTTCCCTGAATGGTTCTGGCGACAAAGATGGCAAAGGCCGGCGCAAACATATTCAGTGCCGTGCCCGAGATGACCTGATCGGCTTTCATGTTGATGGAAGCATACGCATGCAGCAGTGAGAAAATCATGCCCGCCGCCATGGAAACCAGTATCGCAATCAACAGCAGTCCCTGGCCGGACATATAATCCTGCAGGGCGTTGATCGTGAATATGGATGCAAACGCGCCAATCAGCATGATGCCTTCCAACGCGATATTGACCACGCCGCTGCGTTCCGAGAACATACCACCCAGAGCGACGATGAGCAGCGGGATGGAGAAGAACATGGTCTGCTGGACCAGAAAATATAGTGTATTCATGATTGGCTTCCTCCTTCTGCTGAAATCTCCGCGGCTTCCGCCTTGCTTTTTTCCTTTTCCTCCGCTTTGCTCTGGTAACGGGCAATGATGTTTTTAACAATCAGCGCAAACGCCGAGAAGTAGATAATCGCGGCAATAATGATTTCGATGACTTCAGGGACGAAATCATACAACTGCATATAGAAGCCGCCGATGTTGATATACGCGATAAATAAAGCCGCAAAGAACACGCCGATGGGGTTGGATAGCCCTAAGAGTGCTATCGGGATACCCATAAAGCCTTCGCTGTGCAGCGTGTCGATGACACGGATATATTTGCCCGCGCCCGCGAGATAGATCATTCCGCCGGCCGCACCGGCCAAAGCACCCGCAATCACCATGGCCATCACGACGTTCCGTTTGGCATTGATGCCGGCATACTGGCTGGCGTTCGGGTTGTGTCCGCAGGCGATGAGTTCATAGCCGAACACGGTTTTGTTGAGGATGATATGGACAATGACCACGATAATCATCGCAATAAAGAAACCGCCGTTGACGCTGGAATCCGGGAAGATTTTATCCAATCCCATCGCCGGAATATTCGCCGTTTGAAGCACTGGCTGTGTCTGGTTTCTCAGTTTGTCGTAAACGGTTTGGGTGATCAGCAGATTGACCAAATGCATGCCCGTATAGTTGAGCATAATTGATGAAATAACTTCATGTACGTTTAAGTAGGCTTTCAGGAAACCGACAATGCCGGCCCAGATGGCGCCAGCCACCATGGCCGCCAAAAACGCGACCACCCAATGAAAGCCGCCGAGTCCTAAATCGAGATTGCCAAGCAAAACCGCCACATATGCGCCCACGACCAGCTGTCCGGATGCGCCGATATTGAAAAGACCGGTTTTAAACGCAAAGCCGACGGAGAGGCCGGTTAAAATCAAAGGCGTCGCCGTGTACAGCACGTCGCCAAGGCCTTGCGCGCCTCCCGTGATTCCGCCAGCCAAAATGGAGACAAATCCCGGTAGCGCCTGTGAAGGATTGGTCACTAACAAAATGATTAGCCCAAACAGAAGGCCCATGACGATGGCGGCAATCGAAGCCGATACGTTGGAAAAAGTAGGTGTTTTCACCCATTGCTTCAGTTTTTTCATACCACCTTCTCCTCTCGCTTCGCGCCGGACATATAGAGGCCCAGTTCCTGAATCGTTGTCTTTTTGGGGTCCACATTGGCGACAATTTCGCCCTCGTACAACACCAGTATCCGGTCACTGACATTCATGACTTCTTCAAGTTCCAGAGAGACCAGCAGGACGCCCTTGCCATTGTCCCGCTGTTCCACCAATTGCTTATGGATATATTCGATAGCCCCGACATCCAGACCGCGTGTCGGCTGAACCGCGACCAGCAGGTCGGGGTTCATGTCAATCTCGCGCGCCACAATCGCTTTCTGCTGGTTGCCGCCCGACATGGACCGCGCCAGCGTCTTTCCGCCCTGTCCGGTTCTAACGTCAAACTCCTCAATCAGCTTATCTGCGTACGCGTTGATTTCATTAAATTTTAAAAATCCGTTTTTTTGGAACTGCTCTTTAAAGTACGACTGCAGCACCAGGTTTTTGGCCAGCGAGTAATCCAGAATCAGGCCGTGCTTATGCCGATCTTCCGGAATATGTGACATCCCCATTTCTGAGCGATGGCGGATGGTGCTGTGCGTAATATCCTTGCCGTTCAATGTGATAGTCCCTGCATTGACCGGCCCAAGCCCCGTCAGGGCATACACAAGTTCGGACTGGCCGTTGCCGTCGATGCCCGCAACGCAGACAATTTCACCCGCGCGGACTTTAAACGAAACATTGTGCACGACATTCTTCTTGGAAAGCTTAGAAAGAACGGTCAGATGCGACACATCCAAAATCTCGCGGCCGGGTTTGCAAACGCCTTTATGAACTGCAAAATCCACCTTCCGGCCGACCATCATTTCTGAAAGCTTTTCTTTCGATGTCGTCGCCACATCGACGGTGTCGATATATTTGCCTTTTCGCAGGATGGTGCATCGCTGCGCGGCCTGCTTAATTTCTTCCAGCTTATGTGTGATAAAGAGGATGGATTTGCCTTCGTCCCGCAGACTTCGCATAATGCTCATCAGTTCGATAATCTCCTGCGGTGTCAGCATAGCGGTCGGTTCATCAAAAATCAGAATTTCATTATCGCGATACAGCATTTTCAAAATTTCAACGCGCTGCTGCATCCCCACCGTGATGTCCGAAGTCAGCGCATCCGGGTCGATAAACAATTGATATTTATTGGAAAGCGCCATCACTTTTTCGCGTGCTTCGCCCATATCCAAAAGGCCGCGTTTGACCGTTTCCACGCCCAGCATGATGTTTTCCAGCGCCGTGAAATTATGCACCAGTTTAAAATGCTGATGCACCATGCCGATGCCGTAATCATTGGCATCGTTGGGGTTGGTGATATGAATCACTTCGCCGTTCTTGCGAATCTCGCCTTTCTCCGGCCGGTATAAGCCGAAGAGGATACTCATCAGTGTCGATTTACCCGCGCCGTTTTCGCCGAGCAAGGCGTGAATCTCTCCGGGTTTCAGTTTCAGCGTAACATTGTCGTTAGCGACCACGCCGGGAAACTCCTTGGTGATGCCCAGCATCTCAATTATATAGTCCAAACCATACCTCCGTTTTTCTGCCCTGTCATGGTATATTTCAAAAAAGATATAATGATAATACCATATAATTTTTGAAATATAAATCCGTTGCCATAATAAAATTAAAAAGGATGCTTTGCAAAGAAAGCATCCTTTTAATCGTGAACTAATTATTCAACAACTGTGACTTTAACAATGGAGAGCGGAAGCGCAGTTACATCAACCGAGTTTCCATCTGCATCGGTGTCTTTTACAATACCGCTTCTGATGCCGTCAGTGTCAGCAACCAGTTTTGCATAAATCGCATCGTAATCAGCCTGAGTGAAAGTGGTGAATCTGCTGAAGTCGCTCGGCAGACCAACAGCGCCGATCGTGATATCCAGAGTCTCAGAAACGCCGCCCTTGAAAGCGCCGTCATAGTAGCTCTTTAAACCAGCCTGAACGGAAACAGCCAGTTCCTTCTTCGCAGAAGTGATAACTGTCTTGGATTCAGGTGACTGATCAACGTCTACGCCGATAACTTTTGCATCAGCCGCTTCGGCAGCTGCCATAACCGAGTTGCCCACTTTGCCGCCAGCAGCGAAGATTACCTGGGTACCATCAGCGAACCATGTTGCCGCTGTGGTCTGGTTTTTCGGAGTCGCCGCAAAGTCGCCGGTGTAGTGATATTTCACTTCAACGGAAGATACGCCCATTTCGTTAGCCGCATATTCTGCGCCCTGCAGGAAGCCATAGCCAAAGCGGATAACCGCAGGAACAGCCATGCCGCCCATGAAGCCGAGTTTCGTGTATCCTTCTTTTACAGCCGCATAACCAGCCAGGAAGCCGGACTGCTGTTCTGCATAGAAGATGGAATATACGTTCTTTTCGATACGATATTCGGAGTAGTCTTCATTGTGCGGTGTGCCATCCAGAAGGATGAAGGATACATCCGGATACTTGTCCTGAGCAACAAAGATAGCGGGTTCAAACAGGTAGCCAGGGGTAACAACGATTTTTGCACCGCCAGTGACGGCCAAATCAATCGCAGCGACATATGCGTCTGTTGAAACCTCGGTCGGTTTATAGTACTTGTAGGAAATATCGTTTGCTTTCGCATATTCAACGATACCTTCCCATGTGCCCTGATTGAACGATTTGTCATCGATTTCACCGGCATCTGTAATCATGGCAATTTCATAGGTCTTGGATGCGCATCCAGTAAATACAGCTGTTAAAAGAATTACAGCGAGTACGACCACTAAAATTTTCTTCATATTTTGCTCTCCTTTAAAATATTATGTTACTTAAATATTATATCAACAGTTATTGTCGTTTACAAACAGAAATTTATTATAATACTATTACATTCTCAAGGAAAATTAAGGTTTGATCGGTTCATAATAGAGCTTCAAAATGAGTTCGGCCAGCGCGTCCGAATCCACGAGATAGGCGCTTCGATAATCGCCAAAATGGCTGCCCGGGCGCTCATAGGTGGTGTTGCCGATGACCCCCGGAACGGTGTACAGCGATATGGAATCCACATTGATATCGTCCATCATTGAGGCCACCGCGGCAATCTGCTCCAGCGAAAGATTGGTGTCAATGTAGCGTACCGCGTCGTCATATAGCGTCAGTGCCGCCTTCTTCCCGCCCAGCGCCTGAATCCGCTTGGCCAGCGCCATCATGAACTGCTGGTGCCGCGAAGCGCGCGAAACGTCTCCCTCGCCGGTCGAACGATCGCGTAAGTATATCTCACACGTTTCTTCGGTCAGCGTCACCTCTTCGCCCGCATTGCCGACATTCGGGATGGTGGCATCCAGCGTAATCGGTACGCCGCCGACCACCTTGACAATCTGCGGGACGTCCTTAATATCGATGGAACAGTAGTAATCAAAGTCCAGGTTGAACAGGCCGTCCACTCCGAACAGGTTCTGGATGGCGGTCAGAACATTGGGGTAGCGGTCCTGCTTTCGGGCGGCCGCGGAATAAGCTGCATTGATTTTGGTATGATAGGTATATTCCAGATTTCCTTTTTCATCATATTCATTAATCAGCACCCACGCATCTCTGGGTATGGAGATGACGTTGACTGTCGCCGTATCAAAATCTATCTGGAATACCATCAGCGAGTCGGTATTGCCGCCGTCGTCCGGCCGGTCTTCCACATCGTCGAAGCCCAAAAGAACGATGTTGACAAAGGACTCCTTTTTCTCATAGTAGGTGCCTTTGTACTCCACATCGTGCGGCACCACGGATACCGTCGGGGTCGCAGCGGCTGTGCTCTCCAAAATCAACGGCGTCGCTTCGGTTTCAAACGCGGACATCGGATCATCCTGGATGGTTTTTGCGGTTTTCAGCAATGAAGACACCGCCAGTCCGGCAAACACAATCAGCACCGCCAGAATGATAATCAGCATGGTTATAATATTGATGCGTCGGTTCATACGATCCCCCCCCTGAAAATAAGCAAAAGACCAAGGCCAGATCAGCTTTGGTCTCATTTCTTTTATATCCGTTAATGCTTAAAAACGCTGGTAATAGTCACCCCTGCGGTAGTCATAAACCGCGCCCGATGAATACAGCTCCAGGTCTTCCAAAGCCTTGCCGGTACCAATCGCCACGCAGGAAAGCGCGTCTTCGGCCACATAGCAGGGCGCATGGGTTTTTTCGGTCAGAAGCCGATCGAGTCCATACAGCAGAGACCCGCCGCCGGTCATACAGATGCCGTTTTCCGCAATATCCGACGCGAGCTCGGGCGGAGTTTGTTCCAAAACGCTATGAATGGCATCCAGAATGATGTTCAGCGGTTCTTCAAACGCCTCAATGGTCTCGTTGGATGACAGCGTCACAGTTTTCGGCATGCCCGAAATGATATTTCGTCCGGTTACTTCCATATATAACTCTTCTTTTCGGGGGTAGGCCGTACCGATATTGATCTTAATCTCCTCGGCCGTCCGCTCTCCCAAAAGAACATTGTGCTTTTTCTTCATATATTTAATGATCGCTTCATTAAATTTGTCGCCCGCGCATTTGACCGAGCCGGTGATGACCGCGCCGCCCATGGAGAGCACCGCAATATCACTGGTACCGCCGCCGATATCCAGAACCATGTTGCCGTAGGGCGAGGAAATATCCAGCCCGGCGCCAATAGCCGCCGCAATCGGTTCTTCGATGAGGCAGGTATGCCGCGCACCGGCTTCTTCGGTGGCGTCGATAACCGAACGTTTCTCCACCTCGGTGACGCCTGAAGGCACGCACACGACCACTCTCGGTTTAAAGAACAGCTTTCTTCCGATCACTTTGCGTAAGAAATACCGAAGCATACGCTCAGTGTCATGAAAATTGGAAATAACGCCGTCCCGCAAAGGATGTACCGCAATGATGTTGCCCGGTGTTCTTCCCAGCATGATTTTGGCGTCTTCGCCAACCGCTAAGAGTTCTCCTGTAATTCGGTCAATCGCAACGACGCTGGGTTCACGTAGAACAATGCCCTTGCCCTTGACATAGACCAAAACGTTGGCTGTCCCAAGGTCAATACCAACATCGTTAAATTCAAACATCGCCATGTAAGTTGTTTACTCCTTAAGTCTTGCGCGTGATATCGACAATCTGCGATTGTATGCATTTACACCAAAGATTATCATAATATATATCGCGCTTTTTTTCAACTGTGCCTTTGCACAGCGCTTATTATCTATAAATAATAACGATTAAAAATCAGTACTTTACGCGTTTTAGGATGAGCCCCGATGCCGACATGGTGGCCGAAGCCCTTAAGCGGTCTTTACTTTCAATGATGGCTTTTACGTCTTCCGGGCCAAGTTTTCCCAGCCCCGCATCCACCAGCGTCCCCGCCATAATGCGTACCATATTGTAGAGGAATCCATCGCCTTCCACCGTGATGGTGATGAGCGGGCCTTCCGCTTCGATGCTTAAAGACTCAATGGTTCGCACCTTGTCTTCCACCGCTGTATTGGCCGCGCAGAATGCCGAAAAATCATGCCTGCCCAAAAAGGTTTCGGCCGCTTCCCGCATTTCCCCGACATCCAGTGCTTTTTTGACGCTGGTCGTGGTGCTGCGTAATATCGCCGATGCGGTTCTTCGGTTAAAGATGCGATAGGCGTACACCTTGCCCTTCGCGCTGAACCGGGCGTGGAAATCATCCGGCACGGTTTCGGCTTCGGTCACCCGAATATCTTCGGGCAGAAAAGCGTTCAGCGCCAATGCGAATCCCTCGTCGGGCACACTGCTTTGCGTGTCGAAGTGCGCTACTTGCGCCTCGGCATGAACACCCGCATCGGTACGGCCTGCGCCGTGCACGCGGGATCTTTCGCCGGTCACGGCAAAAAGCGCGTTTTCAATCTCGGCCTGAATGGTGTCGCCGTTGGGCTGAATCTGCCAGCCCGCATAACGCGAGCCATCATATTCGATGGTAATCTTAATCCGTCTTATTTCAGCCATAGCCGTTCAATCACTGGTGAAGCCGTCAGCAGAACCATCAGCGTAAACACCGCGTAATCCCTGCCCGCCATCACCAGCACCTTCATCTTGGTACGTCCTTCGCCGCCGCGGTAGCACCGTGCTTCCATGGCAAAGGCCAATTCATCGGCCCGCCGAAACGCCGAAACAAACAGCGGAACCAGCAGAGGTACCATGCCCGCCGCGCGTTTAAACAGATTCTTGGAGTCAAACTCCGCCCCTCTGGCCATCTGTGCTTTCATGATTTTATCGGTCTCTTCAATCAACGTCGGGATAAACCGAATCGCGATGGTCATCATCATGGCCAGTTCGTGCACCGGAAAACCGATTTTCTTCAGCGGCTTAAACAGCCGTTCAATCGCATCGGTCAACTGAATCGGCGACGTGGTATAGGTCATCAGCGTGGTCATCATGATGAGGAAGACCAGCCGCGCGACCAGTTCGGCTGCCAAAACCAGGCCGTCGGTGGTCAGCTTAAACCGCCCGATTTCGAACAGGACTTTGCCTGTATTGGTAAACAGAAGATTCAGCACAAAGGTAAACGCGATGATGAACCACAGCGGTTTTAATCCCTTTAAGAGATAGCGGAAGTTGATGCCCGAAGCGATGATGGACGCCGCCAGAACCGCAAACATCAGCGCATAGCCGTACCACGTACTAAAGAGAAAAATCAGCACCACCATGACGAACACGAAAACCAGTTTGGTTCGCGGGTCCAGCCGATGGATGAAAGATTCGCCGGGGTAGTACTGCCCCAGCGTGATGTTTTTCAGCATGCCGGAACCCTACCCTTTCAGTCTTTCCAATAGATAGGCATACAGCCCATCCACCGTGATGATGTTTTTCGGAATATTCTTGCCTTTGTCGTTTAAGAGCTTAACGATTTTCGACGCTTCGGGAATATCCAGACTCATGTCCAGCAGCGCGTCCGCATCCGAAAATATTTCGGCCGGTGTGGCGTCCCGAATAATTCTGCCGTCTTTTAAAACCACCACGCGTTTGGCATACTTCGCCAAATCATCCATGCTGTGCGTAATCATGATGATGGTCTTGCCTGTGTCGTTTAGCTTGGTAATGAGGTCCATCAGCGCTTTGCGGCCGTACGGATCCAGACCCGCCACCGGCTCGTCCAGAATCAGGATGTTTGGGTCCACCGCCAGCACACCGGCGATGGCGACTTTGCGCTTTTGTCCGCCCGAAAGCTCGAACGGCGATTTATCTTTCAGTTCCTCAAAATCGATCTCCAGAAGCTCGCACGCCTTTCGCACGGCTTTTTCCTGCGCGGCTTCGTCCAGGCCCGCTTTCTTGGGTGCAAACGCGATATCCAGAAAAACGGTCTCCTCAAAGAGCTGGTATTCGGGGTACTGGAACACCACGCCCACCTGGCTTCGCAGTTTCTTTTTGTCATAATCCCGGCCGTTGATGTCCTCGCCGCCGACCGATATGGTGCCTGTGTCGGGCTTCATGAGGCCCGCAATCATCTGCACCAGCGTGGTTTTGCCCGAACCCGTATGCCCGATGATGCCGATAAAATCGCCCTGTTCGATGGTCAGCGAAACGTCATCCACCGCTTTCACTTCAAAGCTCGTGCCGCCCGCGTAGGTCAGTCCGATATGCTCTATAACAATCGACATAGTTCCTCCGCCAGGTCCGCATTGCTGACCGGAACTTCTCCAAGGTCAATGCCGCTCGATTTTAACAGATAATAAAGCTTGGTTGCCTGCGGAACTGAAAGCCCCGCTTCGTTTAATACATCATATTCGCTGAAAACTTCCCGCGGGGTGCCGTCCAGAATAATCCGGCCGCCGCCCATCACGAGAATGCGGTCGGCTTCGGTGGCTTCCTCAATATAGTGCGTAATATAGATGATAGTCTTTCCTTGCTCTTGATTGAGCTTGTGGATGGTCTTTAAGACTTCTTTTCTGCCGTGCGGATCCAGCATGGCTGTGGGTTCGTCAAAGACAATAATTTCGGGCAGCATGGCCAGTATTCCGGCGATGGCTACCCGTTGTTTTTGACCACCCGAAAGCATATGCGGCGCGCGGTTCTCAAAACCCGAAAGGCCCACTGTAGCCAGCGCATCCTTGACGCGGGCAACAATTTCAGCCGAAGGGATGCCGAGGTTTTCGGGTCCAAAAGCCACATCCTCTTCCACCAGCGTCGCGACCAGCTGATTATCGGGGTTCTGGAAGACCATGCCGCAGGTTTTACGGACATCCCATACCTTCTCGATGTCGCGTGTATCCATGCCCTCAATCAGGACCTGCCCGTCGGTTGGGGTATACAGCGCGTTTAAAAGCTTGGCGAACGTGGATTTGCCCGAGCCGTTGTGACCTAGGATGACCACAAACTCGCCTTTGCCGATGGTGACATCCACACCGTTTAACGCAAAGCTGACCGATTCCTCTTCGGAGATATATGAATATGTGAGATTTTCGGTCACCACTTCGGTTTTTTTCATCACGCTATTTTACCACTTGTACCCTTTTATATTCGATTTATACGATATGTTTTAAAAATTGTTCACACATGATTACATTAACAAAACAGGCCTAAGAACTTCCTCTTAAGCCTGGTTTAAATGCTCTTAATCGATTAAAATCACGCGCTGTGATTTATACCAGCTCGATAATCACGATCTCAGCCGCGTCACCGCGCCGGGGACCTTTTTTAATCATGCGGGTATAGCCGCCGCCCTGTCCGGTTTCTTCTGCTCTCTTCTTGTATTTCGGTCCAAGTTCTCTGAACAGCTTTTCGATGACCGGATATTTGTTGTCCTTGGTTCTCTGATGATAGTTGTATTTGCTTTCTTTCGGCTGCTTTTCTTCCTTTACCGTGTAAAGAAACGCAAGCATCTTTCTTCTGGCCGCCAGTTTGGAAGGCGCGTCATTGGTGAACGTGATATCCTTCACACCGTCTTTGTCCGTGATTTTTTTCTTCACTTCTACCGTGTTGTCGCATTCGCGCACTGCCAGCGTAATATATTTTTCGGCAAATTTACGCACTTCTTTTGCGCGCGCTTCTGTCGTCTCAATTCTACCGTTCCAAATCAGCGAAGTTACCAGATTGCGGAGCATCGCTTTTCTTTGGTCGGAAGGCTTATTCAGCTTTCTATATTTAGCCATCGCCCTTTAAACCTCCAAAAGTTGTATTAATCGTTTGCCCGAAGTCCAAGGCCCAGCGCCTGCAACTTCTGCTGTACTTCTTCCAATGACTTACGGCCCAAGTTTCGAACCTTCATCATCTCTTCTTCGTTCTTCATGACCAGCTCTTCAACGGTGTTGATGCCCGCACGCTTTAAGCAGTTATACGAGCGTACCGATAAATCGAGTTCTTCGATGGTAATCTCAAGAATCTTCTCTTTGGAATCTTCTTCTTTCTCCACCATGATCTCAACGTCGTTAACGTGCTCGCTTAAGTCGATAAACTGCGCCAGGTGCTCGCTCATGATTTTGGCCGCCAGCGAAACCGCTTCTTCGGGGCGGACAGAACCGTTGGTCCATAGTTCCAGTGTCAATTTATCAAAGTCGGTAATCTGACCAACACGGGTGTTGTCCACGGTGAAGTTCACTTTGCGGGTGGGGGTGAACATGGAGTCGGTGGGGATAACGCCGATGGGCATATCCGCCGTCTTGTTCTTGTCCGCCAGCACATAGCCTCTGCCCTTTTCCACCGTAATCTCGGCGTAGAGCGAGCCCGAACTGTTTACCGTCGCAATATGTAAATCCGTGTTGACAATCTCCACCTCGGAATCGGTGGTGATGTCAGCCGCCGTCACTTCTTTAGGTCCGGTCACATCCAGAATCAGTGTTTTCGGTTCATCGGTATGCATCCGAATCGAGAGCTGCTTTAGGTTTAAGATGATATTGGTGATGTCCTCATATACACCCTCTAAGGTGGTGAATTCATGCAGGACCCCGTCAAACTTCACCTTGGTCACCGCCGCTCCCGGCAGGCAGTACAGCAATATCCGCCTTAAGCTGTTTCCCAGCGTAATTCCAAATCCTCTTTCGAGGGGTTCCATGGTAAATCTGGCGTACTGCTGTTTCTCGTCGACTTCTTCACACTGTATTCTTGGCTTTTCAATTTCTAACATATCTAATATCTACACTCCTTCTGCTAAGGATCACATTAAAACGAGATACGCCTGTTTGATAAGCATTACTTAGAATAAAGCTCAACAATCATGTGCTCTTCAATGGTCAGGTCAATGTCTTCGCGCTGCGGCATGGCCACAACCTGTCCAGTGAGATTCGCGTGGTCAAAAGTCAGCCATTTCACAGTACCGCGAGCATCGCTTTCTCTGATCTCTTTAAATCTCTCCATGTCTTTGGAGGTGTCTTTGATTTTGATTTCGTCGCCGACGCTCACCAGACTGGAAGGAATATTCACTTTTCTGCCGTTCACGGTCACATGACCATGGGTCACAGTCTGTCTGGCCTGCGCTCTGCTGTCGGCCAGTCCCAAACGGAAAATGACGTTGTCCAATCTTCTTTCCAGCAGGAACAGAAGTTCTTCACCCGCAATACCGTGGGCTTTCTCAGCCAATTCAAAATATTTTCTAAACTGCTTCTCCTGCATGCCGTATGCGCGTTTCACTTTCTGTTTCTCGCGCAGCTGGATGCCGTACTCAGACTGTTTCTTTCTGCTCTGTCCGTGTTCACCCGGAGGTACCGGACGTTTCGCAAAAGCACATTTCGAAGAGTAGCAGCGGTCTCCTTTAAGGAACAGTTTTGCACCTTCTCTTCTGCAGAGACGGCAAACTGAATCTGTATATCTAGCCATAAAACTTTATTTCTCCTTTACACTCTTCTTCTCTTGGGCGGACGGCAGCCATTGTGCGGGATGGGGGTGACGTCTTTGATTAAAACGACATCCAAACCAGCAGCCTGCAATGCTCTGATTGCGGCTTCTCTGCCCGAACCCGGGCCCTTAACAAAGACTTCAACCGTCTTTAAACCGTGTTCCATCGCCGCCTTGGCAGCTTTTTCAGCGGCCTGCTGCGCAGCAAACGGGGTGGATTTTCTGGAGCCTCTAAAGCCCATTCCGCCCGCGCTGGCCCAGGAAAGACTGTTTCCGTTAAGGTCGGTCAAGGTCACTAGTGTGTTATTGAATGATGAGCGAATATGTGCCTGGCCGCGTTCTATATTCTTCTTTACTTTACGCTTTTTAGTTTTAACGCTTTTCGGGGTAGCCATTTAAGTCCTCCAACTGCTATTTTTTCTTGCCGACAACGCTGCGTTTCGGCCCCTTGCGGGTTCTTGCATTCTGCTTGGAACTCTGACCTCTTACCGGAAGACCGCGGCGGTGCCGGATTCCCCGATAGGAACCAATTTCGATCAGACGTTTGATGTTCATCGCAATCTCACGTCTTAGGTCACCTTCGACCCGGTATTCCTTTTCGATCAGTTCCCTCAGCTTGCTCACTTCATCTTCAGTCAGGTCTTTCACGCGGGTATCCGGATTGACTTTAGCCTTTGCCAAGATATCCTGCGATGATTTCAGCCCAATGCCGAAGATATATGTCAGGCCATATTCGACCCGCTTCTCTCTGGGAAGATCAACACCTGCAATACGTGCCATATCCTTTTAAAACCTCCAAAGTTCGTTGATAAAAATCTTTTATATCCCAATTAAATATCTATTTACTATAAAGCATATACTAAATCCGTATCACCTTTTAACGAATCAGCCGCAGTATACACATTATTTACCAAGATGCATAAAGTAACGCCAAAAAACAGCCTTCAGCCTTGTTTTTGCTTATGCTTCGGGTTCTGGCAGATGACCATCACCTTGCCTCTTCTTTTAATGATTTTGCATTTTTCGCAAATCGGTTTAACCGATGGTCTTACTTTCATTTTTCTAATTCTCCTAATCTTTTTGTTTCCTGAATTGAATTCGCTATTTGGTATTTAAGCCGCTATAGCCTACTTCCCTTTTCCGCGCCATGTGATTCTGCCGCGGGACAAATCATAAGGGGAAAGTTCCACCGTCACAATATCACCGGGGATGATCTTGATGTAGTGCATCCGAAGTTTCCCAGAGATATGTGCCAGCACTTTGTGTCCGTTTTCCAGTTCCACTTCGAATTCCGCATTCGGGAACGAATCGGTCACTTTACCTTCCACTTCAATAACGTCCGATTTTGACAAAGCTAAACGCTCCTTTCGTCATGGGTTGAGATTATAGCCAGCTTTCATTATAGCACTTCTCAGCTCCGCATCAAACACTTTTTTCTCCCCAGCAATTTTTTCGGCTATCCCCGAAAGTACTGTCGGCGTCAGATGCAGATGCTTCAGTTTCTTCAGTTTGGGACTTTCAAGCTTTCGCGTTTCCCCGTCGGACAAAAGCACATAGTTCGCATCAACGACTTTAACAATCATGAAGAACCGATCTTTGTCCCTTCCGGCAAGCGCTTTGGCAATCCGGCCAACCTCCACCAAAAAATCGCTCAAAGAATTTCTCCTTATCACCGGTTATATATGGCTGTCGGTTAGAATCACAAGCCCGTTTCCGGTCAATGCCACGGTGTTCTCGTAGTGCGCCGAAGGTTTCCCATCCGCCGTCACCACCGTCCAACCGTCTTCGCACCATTCCACAGCTGCTTTTCCGGCATTAATCATGGGCTCTATCGCCAGCACCAGCCCCACGTTCAAGCGCGGGTTCGGACCCTTCAGCACGAAGTTTGGTACGTCGGGCGATTCGTGAAGGTCTCGGCCAATGCCGTGACCCACCAGATCCCGCACCACCGAGAAGCCTGCGCTTTCGGCTGTTTCCTGAATCCTTCGGGAAATCTCCATCAGCCGGTTATCTTCTGTAAACCCTTTCAGGCCTTCAAAAAAGCTGCTTTTGGTCACATCCATCAGCCGCTGTGTTTCGCTGTCCACCGCCCCCACCGCGAAGGTTCGGGCCATGTCCGAATGGAAACCGTTCAGTACGGCACCCATGTCGATGCTGATGATGTCGCCTTCTTCCAGTCTGCGGGAGCCCGGTATACCGTGCACCACTTCCTCGTTGACCGAGGCGCAGATACTGCCCGGAAAACCGCGATACCCCTTAAACGAGGGAACCGCGCCGTTCCGCGTAATGATATGATATGCGACTTTGTCCAGCTCGGCGGTTGAAACGCCGGGCCTTATTTTCTCGGCCACGGCCAGCATCGCTCTGGATGCTACTTCTCCCGAAGCCTTCATCATCGCAATTTCCGCATCTGTCTTCAGTTTAATCATATCTGCCATTCCAGCAGACGATGCCGCCTGCCTTTAAGGAACCGAATCTTTTATAGCTTATCCAATTCCTTTGCAATATCTCCGAAGACCGCCGAAATCTCGCCGGTCCCGTCGATATATTTCACAATCCCTTTGTTCTTGTAGTATTCCACCAACGGTTTGGTCTGCGCGTCATACACCGCGATTCGGTTAAGCACCGTTTCTTCGGTGTCGTCCGGCCGCTGAATCAGCTCGGCGCCGCAAGCTTCGCAAGCCGTGCCTTTCAGGGTCTTGACCGAGTAGGTTGCGCCGCATGCGACGCATACCCGACGGGTGCAGATGCGGTCGACCAGGAATTCGCTCGGCACTTCGATGTCGATGACGGCATCCAGCTTAACGAAGGCTTCCATCGCACCGGCCTGCGCCAGCGTTCTGGGCACGCCGTCCAGCAGAAAACCGTTTTTACAGTCATCCTGCTTCAACCGGTTTTCCACCATGGCTACGATGATTTCGTCGGATACTAACTCTCCAGCGTCAATCACCGCTTTTGCTTTTAAACCCAATTCCGATCCGCTCTTTATTTCGGCGCGCAGCATATCGCCCGTCGAAATATGTGCAATCCCATACCGCTCGCAGGTCATCTTGGCTTGTGTGCCTTTGCCTGCCCCCGGAGGTCCTAAAAACATCAGTTTCATACTATCTACTCCAAATGCTATTTCAAGAAGCCTTTATAGTGACGCATTAACAGCTGAGATTCAATCTGCTTGGTCGTTTCCAGAGAAACGTTGACCATGATGAGCAGAGATGTGGCACCAAATATACCGCCTGCTACCGAGCTTAATGTCTTCATCAGCGTCGGTACCGCAGCAATCAGCGCCAGGAACAGCGCGCCAAACAGCGTGACCTTGGCCAGAATCTTGGCCAGATAATCGGACGTCGGTTTGCCCGGGCGAATGCCCAGAATGAATCCGCCGTTCTGCTGAATGTTCTTGGATACGTCGATCGGGTTAAACGAAATCTGTGTATAGAAGAACGTGAAGAAGAAAATCAACAGCGCGTAGACAATCGCATAGGACCATGTGCCCGCCGCCATATACGCATTATAGAAAATCGACATACCCGATGTTTCCTTCGCAAAGAACCGGATCAAAAGCGCCGGAAACTGCATCAGCGTCATGGCAAAAATCAAGGGCAGAACGCCGGACTGGTTGATCTTCATCGGGATGTAGGTGGATTGTCCGCCATACATCTTTCTGCCGACCACACGCTTTGCGTACTGCACCGGTATTCTTCTCTCACCCAAATCGATGAATGTGATACCGACCAGCACCAACAGCAAAATGCCGATGATGGCAAAGAAGGTACCGAGGGTCATCAGTCTCGGGCTTTCAACAAATGTATTCTGAATCATCAGTCCGAACATCTGCGGCAGTCTGGATACGATGGAGATGAAGATGATGAGCGAGATACCGTTGCCGATACCCTGTTCGTTAATCTTCTCGCCCAGCCACATGATAAACGCCGTACCGGCTGTTAAGCACATGACGACAGTGAACTTATTGAACAATGTCGGTTCAATCAAAGCTTCGTCGCCCAGCGAGATCACGACACCGCCCGCCATGAAAAGGCCGAGTACAACCGTTAAGTAACGCGTGACCGAAGCAATTTTCTTTCTGCCTTCCGGGCCTTCCTTCACCATACGCTCCAAAGCGGGAATCGCCATGGGCAGAAGGTTCATGATGATGGAAGAGTTGATGTAAGGCAGAATACCCAACGCGAAAACCGTCAGGGAAGTCAACGCGCCGCCGACAAGGATGTCCAGGTTGGAGAACAGCGTCGAACTGCTGATGGTGCTGGCCACGTAATCCGAGTTAATACCCGGAATCGGGACATGCGTTCCCAGTCGATAAATAAACAGAATCAGCAGTGTGAACAGGATTCGTTTCCTTAAGTCCGGTACTTTCCATGCGTTGATTAATGTTTTTAACATTATTTAACCACCTCGCAAGTGCCGCCGGCTGCCTCGATCTTGGCTTTGGCCGTTTCGGTAAACTTTGCCGCTTTAACGGTCAGCTTTGCGGTCACTTCGCCGTCACCCAAAACTTTCAATCCGTCATTGATTTTTTTAATAATGTTTTTCTCTTTCAAAACCTCAGCGCTGACCACATCGCCGTCTTTGAACGAATCAAACATCCGTACGTTAACGGTGGTGTAGGTTGTGCCGAAGATATTGGTAAAGCCTCTCTTCGGAAGTCTCCGAGCGAGGGGCATCTGTCCGCCTTCAAACCCGGGGCGTGTGCCGCCGCCGGACCGAGAGTTCTGACCGTCCTGGCCGCGAGCCGAGGTCTTACCCAAGCCGGAGCCCGGGCCTCTGCCCACGCGTTTGCGTGATTTTGTGGAACCCTTCGGGGCTTTTAATTCACCAAGTCTCAATTTGTGGGCCCTCCTTAAACTTCTTCAGCCTTAACCAGGTGTGATACTTTATCAATCATACCTTTCAGTTCGGGCGTTAAGTCTTTAGTCACTTCACTGCCAAGTTTGCCAAGGCCGAGCGCCTTGATGGTATCCCGCTGTCTTTTGGAATAACCGATGCCCGACTTCACATACTTGATCTTCACTTGCTTTACTTTTGTAGCCATCATTACCTCCTCAGCTGGTCAACACTCATGCCGCGCAGCTTCGCAACCTGTTCAGGTGTTTTTAAGGCTTTTAATCCTTCCAAAGTCGCTTTAACACAGTTGGACGGTGTGTTTGAACCATAGGACTTGGTTCTGATATCCTTATATCCCGCCAATTCCAGGACGGCACGCGCAGGTCCGCCTGCGATAACGCCAGTACCTTTGGAAGCCGGCAGCAACAGCACTTTGCCTCTGCCAAACACGCCCACGATTTCGTGAGGGATGGTGGTATCTTCGATGGGAACGGTGACCATGCTGCGTTTCGCTTTCTGGACAGCCTTCCGAATCGCTTCGGGGATTTCCGCCGCTTTGCCGAGGCCGGCGCCGACTTTGCCCTTTTCGTCACCGACAACAACCAGCGCTGTAAAACGGAAATTACGTCCGCCTTTTACAACCTTGGCAACTCTGTTGACCGCAACCAGTTTTTCTTTAAATTCATTATCTTTTTCTTCGAACCGTTGCAAAGTATTTCTCGCCTCCTCTTAAAATTTTAGTCCCGCTTTTCTTGCGCCATCCGCAAGAGCCGCGACTCTGCCTGTATAGAGGAAACCGCCTCTATCAAACACGACTTCATTGATTTTTTTCGCTTTAGCCCGATTGCCGACAGTTTCGCCGACCAGCATGGCCTCTTCGGTTTTATTCTTGCCGCTCAATTTCGCTTTTACTTCCGGATCCATTGTGGAAGCCGAAGCCAGCGTAACACCTTTCACGTCGTCAATCACCTGTGCATAGATATGCTTTGCACTGCGAAAAACGCTCAAGCGAGGGCGCACAGCGCTGCCGCTGATCTTGTTACGCTGCCGAAAGTGGCGCGCGACACGTTTTCTGTTTTTATCCGCTTTCTTAATCAATTTAAATTGCCACCTTTCAGTTCCGACTACATGCCAGTCTTGCCGACTTTGCGGCGTACGTCTTCGTCTTCGTATCTGATGCCTTTGCCCTTGTACGGCTCTGGCGGTCTGATTTTACGAATTTTTGCCGCCACTTCGCCCACCTGCTGTTTGTCGATGCCGCTGATTACAACGGTGGTCTGATCGGGCACTTCAAAGGTAATACCCTTTTCTTCTTCAATTTCTACCGGATGGGAGAACCCAAGGTTCAGCACAATTTTATTGCCCTGCTTTGCCGCTCTGTAACCAACACCGATGATTTTCAGTGTCTTTTTAAAGCCGTCGGAAACTCCGACAACCATATTGTTAATCAGCGCACGGCTGAGACCATGCAGCGCTCTGTGATCTTTTCTGTCGGTAGGGCGCGCTACAGTCAGCACACCATTCTCGACGGAAACTTTCATATCGCTGTTTATTTTCGTGCTCAATTCACCTTTTGGGCCTTTGACCTTCACGATGTTATCATTGCTAACGTCGATATTGAGACCGGCAGGAATGTTTATAGGAAGATTTCCTATTCTAGACATTTTCCTTGCACCTCCAAAATTCTTCTGATAATTTCGTTTTTTTTGCTTATCGCCGCAGGTGTGCCTACCAGATGTATGCCATCACTTCGCCGCCGACCGAACCCTGTCTTGCTTCCGCATCGGTAATGATGCCTTTGGAAGTGGACATGATCGCGATACCCAGGCCGCCAAGTACTCTCGGCACTTCATCCTTCTTCGCATAAACACGTAAGCCGGGCTTGCTGATGCGCTTTAATCCCGTGATGACGCGTTCACCGTGAGGTCCATATTTCAATGTGATTTTCAGGCTTCCTTGAGGACCTTCATCAATGAATTCATATCCTTTGATGTATCCTTCGGTCAAGAGTATCTGTGCAATAGACTTCTTAACCTTGGAAGCGGGAAGACTTATAACATCATGCTTTGCAACCAAAGCATTTCTTATCCTTGTAAGCATATCAGCTACTGGATCTGTAACAGGCATCTAGACTACCTCCTTTTGTATTTCAAACTCTAAAAAGTATAAACCCTTACCAGCTCGCTTTTCTAACACCGGGAATCTCGCCCTTGTAGGCTAGTTCTCTAAAGCAGATACGGCAGATGCCGTATTTTCTCAAAACCGCATGCGGTCTTCCGCAGATGCGGCAGCGGGTATAGTTCCGAGTCGCAAACTTGGAACCTCTCTGCTGTTTGTTAATCATCGATTTTTTAGCCAAACCTGATTCCTCCTTATTTAGCGAAAGGCATGCCGAACAGGCTCAACAGTTCGAATGCTTCTTCGTCGGTATTTGCGGTCGTGACAATCGCAATGTCCATACCTCTTACCTTGTCCACGTTATCGTAGCTTATTTCAGGAAAGACCAACTGTTCTTTCAGACCCATGGCGAAGTTTCCTCTGCCGTCAAAAGACTTGGATGAGATTCCGCGAAAGTCTCTCACACGCGGCAGCGCCACGTTCATCAGTCTGTCCAAAAACTCATACATTCTGTCACCGCGAAGGGTCACCTTCGCGCCGACTTTCATTCCTTCTCTGACTTTGAAGTTAGCCACGGATTTCTTTGCTTTGGTCACCACCGGCTTTTGTCCGGAAATAGTGGCCAGGTCATCCAGCGCTGAATCCAGTGATTTTGCATTCATGTGCGCATCACCCATACCCATATTGATGGTGACTTTCTCCAGTTTGGGCACTTGCATCACGTTTTTATAGCCAAACTTTTTTGTCAACGCAGGAATGATATCTTTTTTGTAAGTATCTTTTAATCTAGGCAATGTAGATTACCTCCTATCGGTTTAGTTCTATTTGTCAAAAGTTTCGCCACATTTCTTACATACACGAGCCTTGGAACCATCTTTTAAGATTTTGTATCCAATCCGTGTCGCCTTGCCGCATTTGCCGCATACCAGCATCACGTTGGATGCATCGATCGGGCCTTCCTGATGGATAATGCCGCCGACATCGCCCTGTTTTCTCGGGCGGGTGTGCTTTGTAAGCATATTGACTTTTTCTATAATGACGCGTCCCTTGGCAGGCTGTGCAACCAGCACTTTGCCTTTTTTCCCTTTGTCTTTGCCGGAAATTACAACGACACGGTCATCTTTCTTCACATGCATAGCCATTTATTATCTTTCCTTTCCTATAAAACTTCCGGGGCCAGAGAGATGATCTTCATATAATCTTTTTCTCTGAGTTCCCTCGCCACAGGACCGAAGATACGTGTGCCTTTTGGCTGTTTATTGTCATCAATAATTACAGCAGCATTATCGTCGAACTGGATATAGGATCCGTCGGGTCTAGAGATGCCGTAGACGCTGCGGACGATAACCGCTTTAACCACGTCTTTTTTCTTGGCAACGCCGCCGGGAGCGGCAGACTTGACACTGGCGATAATGACGTCGCCGATGTTCGCAGTTTTTCTTTTCGATCCGCCCAAAACTTTGATACATTGGATAACCTTGGCTCCCGTGTTATCCGCAACTTTAAGGCGTGTTTCTGTCTGAATCATACTTTAAGCCTCCTTGCTAACACTCTACTTAGCCTTTTCGACTATCTCAACGAGTCTCCATCTTTTTTGTTTGCTCAAAGGGCGGGTTTCCATGATGCGGACCGTGTCCCCCATGCCGCATGCGTTTTCTTCATCATGCGCGTGTAACTTTTTTGTCGATTTAACCGTCTTGCCGTATTTGGGATGCATCTTTCTTTCTTCAATGGCCACAACGATTGTCTTGTCCATCTTGTCCGAAACGACCACACCGGTACGGGTTTTGCGGAAAGTTCTGTCTGCTTCAGTCACGGCTAATTAACCTCCTTCTTATCGGCTATCTTAGCCTTCAGTTCACGTTCCTTAATAATCGTTGCCACACGGGCGATATCCTTCTTGGTGTTTCTGATAGATACCGGATTATTGAGCTGACCGGTTGCCAGCTGGAAACGTAGGTTAAAAAGCTCAGACTTCAGGTCGGACAGCTTTGTATTCAATTCTTGCATGGATAATTCTCGTATTTCATTTGCCTTCATCTACGCTCACCACCTAATCTTCTTTCTGGTCAGTTTTCTTGACGATCTTGCACTTGACCGGCAGTTTGTGGGAAGCAAGCCGCAATGCTTCTTTGGCTATATCTTCTGTAACGCCCGCAATCTCAAACATGACCCTGCCCGGTTTAACCACTGCTACCCAGTATTCGGGAGCACCTTTACCGGAACCCATGCGGGTTTCGGCCGGTTTCTTGGTGACCGGTTTGTGCGGGAAGATTTTGATCCAAACCTTACCGCCTCTTTTGATGTAACGTGTCATCGCGACACGCGCCGCTTCAATCTGGTTACTGGTAATCCAGGATGGCTGCAGCGCCATCAAACCATATTCGCCGTAGGAAACGAAATTGCCTTTTTGTGCGCTGCCTTTCATGCGTCCGCGTTGGACTTTTCTGTATTTAACCCTTTTTGGCATTAACATTTCGCTTTCCTCCTTCCGCGTTATATTTCTCTTTTAATGGGTTGCCCAAAACTTCACCGGTATAGATCCAGGTTTTAACGCCGATCTTGCCGTATGTGGTGTTGGCTTCCGCAAAGCCGTAATCGATGTCGGCACGGATGGTCTGCAGCGGAATAGAACCTTCCGAGTAGCTTTCGCTTCTCGCAATTTCAGCCCCGCCCAAACGGCCGCCGCACATGATCTTGATGCCCTTTGCGCCCGATTTCATGGTTCTGCCCATGCACTGCTTCATCGCTCTTCTAAAGGAAATTCTGCGTTCCAACTGGGAAGCCACGTTCTCGGCGACCAGCTGCGCGTCCAAATCCGGTTTTTTGATTTCGATGATGTTGACGACACAGTCGCGGCCGGTCAGCTGCAGCAGGTCGTTTTTAACCGTCACAACGCCCGCGCCCGATTTGCCGATGACAATACCGGGTTTGGATGTGAAAATGTTGACGGTCAGTTTGTTGGCCGCACGCTCGGTTTCAATCTTGGAGATACCCGCGGCGAACAATTTTTCTTTCAAAAATTCTCTGACTTTATTGTCTTCGATGAGATAGTTGGCAAAATCTTTCTTCTTCGCAAACCATCTGGCGTCCCAATCCTTTATAACTCCTACCCTCAAACCATGAGGATGCACTTTTTGACCCATATCGTAACTCTTCCTCCTTTACGATACCTCATCCAAGATGACGGTAATGTGGCTGGTTCTTTTTCTGATTCTTGTTGCTCTGCCCTGTGCGCGCGGTCTAAAACGCTTCATGGTGACGCCCTCGGTTGCGAAGGTTTCCGCAACATACAGGTTGTCTGCGCTTAAGCTCTTGTTGTTCTCAGCATTTGCCACTGCGCTCTTCAGCAGTTTTGCCACCACCTCAGATGCAGCTTTCGGGGTGTGCATCAGAATTGCGAATGCCTCAGCCACCGATTTGCCACGGATTAAGTCCAGAACGATTCCCACCTTGCTGGAGGAAATTCTGACATGTCTTACAACTGCCCGCGGTCTTAAGTCTTTTTCGGCCTTACGTTTTGCGGCCTTTTCTCTTTGACGCGTTGCCATTTGTTCCTTTCCTCCCTATCTTATTTACCGCCGGAAGTCTTGCTTCCCGCGTGTCCTCTAAATGTTCTTGTGGGCGCAAACTCGCCGAGCTTGTGTCCGACCATATCTTCAGTCGCATATACGGGCACAAACTTGCGTCCGTCATGTACGGCAATCGTGTGTCCAACCATCTCCGGGAAAATCGTGCTGGATCTGGACCAGGTTTTCAGAACTTTCTTTTCGTTCTTTTCGTTCATTTCCTGAACCCGTTTCAGCAGCACTTCCTGGACAAACGGTCCTTTTTTAACCGATCTGCTCATATCTTACTTAACTCTCCTTTATAAGACTATTTCGCGTTTCTGCGTTTTACGATGAACTTATTGCTCTGGTTCTTCTTGGACCGAGTCTTATAACCCAGTGCCGGTTTGCCCCAGGGCGTTGAAGGACCGGGACGGCCGATCGGCGATTTGCCTTCGCCGCCGCCGTGCGGATGGTCGTTCGGGTTCATAACCGAACCTCTGACCGTGGGACGGAATCCCATGTGCCGCTTTTTGCCGGCTTTACCGATATTGATGTTTTCGTTTTCAACGTTGCCCACCTGGCCGATGGTCGCCTTCGCCGTCGTCGGAATCATCCGAACTTCGCCCGATGGCAGACGAACCTGCGCATACGCGCCTTCTTTGGCCATCAGCTGAGCCGCATTGCCGGCCGCGCGAACCAACTGGCCGCCGCGTCCTGCTTTCAGCTCGATATTGTGGATCATCGTTCCAACCGGGATGTTCTGAATCTTCAGCGCATTGCCGGGTTTGATGTCGGCGGTTTCGCCCGACAGGACCACATCGCCAACCTTTAAGCCGAGCGGCGCAAGGATGTAGGTCTTTTCGCCGTCCGCGTAGCTGAGAAGCGCGATGTTTGCGGTTCTGTTCGGATCGTATTCGATGGTCTTCACCGTTGCCGGTACGCCGTCTTTGTTCCGCTTGAAGTCGATGATTCTGTATTTACGTTTGGCTCCGCCGCCTCTGTGACGAACGGTGATGCGTCCGTTCACATTTCTGCCGCCGCTGCTCTTCAGCGATTCGGTCAGGGATTTCTCAGGCGTCTTCGCTGTGACTTCCTCATTGGCATTGACGGACATAAACCGTCTGCCCGGAGAAGTTGGATTATATTTTTTAATCGCCATTTTACGCTAATCCTCCTAGTAATCTTAAAAACTATTGTGCCATGCTCTCAAAGAATTCGATTGACTTGGAGCCTTTAGTCAGGCTCACGTACGCCTTCTTTGTCGCAGCGGTTCTTCCTTCAAATTTCCCCTGACGTTTCACTTTGCCCTGGTGGTTCAGCGTGTTGACTTTCTCAACCTTCACTCCGAAAACCTCTTCAACCGCACTTTTAATCTGCGATTTTGTCGCTTTGGGGTCTACGAGAAACGTATATTTCTTCTGGGATATCTGGTCATAACTCTGTTCGGTCAAAACCGGTTTGATGATAATATCATGTGCGCTTTTCATTATGATAATACCTCCTCAATCTTTTTGACCGCCGCTTTGGTCACAATCAGTTTCTCATGATTCAAAACATCATAGGCCGAAAGCACGCCCGCAAAAGTGGGAGTGACGCCAGCGATGTTTCTTGCGCTCTTGACGACCGTGTCAATCTTCTCGTCGGTGCAGACCAGCGTTTTGCCGTCCACCTTCAAGTTTTCCATGATCTTCACGAAGTCCTTGGTCTTGGGCGCATCCATCTTCAGCTCGTCTAAGCAGATGATGTTGTTGCCGTTCACTTTGGCGCTCAAGGCCGATTTCAGGGCCAGGCGTTTTAACTTCTTGTTAACGTCCTTGGAATAATCTCTCGGTTTGGGTGCAAACACCACGCCGCCCTTTCTCCAAATCGGAGATGTGGCGGTACCGGCACGCGCACGGCCGGTTCCCTTTTGTCTAAAGGGTTTGATGCCGCCGCCGCGAACTTCGGCACGGGTTAATGCGGATTGAGTGCCCTGACGTTTGTTGGCCAGATGCGCAACCACAACCTGATGCATCGCTGCTTCATTTACTTCGATGCCGAATATATCATCATTTAAGTTCAGCTGACCGCTTTTGGTGCCGTCAGTCTTATAAACATCAATTTTTGGCATTGTACTCTTTTCCTTTCCAGTTTCCTTAAAAGCTCTTTAAGCTGTTATTTTTACGATTTTTTGACGCTCTTCTGGATGGTCAGATATCCGCCGCTCGCACCGGGCACTGCGCCCTTCACCAGCAGGATATTGTTTTCCGCATCCACCTTGACGACCTCGATATTCTGAACGGTCGATGTCAGCATACCGCCGTGACCCGGCAGGTTCTTGCTTTTAAAGACTCGGCTGGGATCCGCACACGCGCCCATGGAACCCGGGCTTCTGTGGTAATGGGAACCGTGGCTCATCGGGCCTCTGTGCTGTCCGTGACGCGCGATAACGCCCTGGAAGCCTTTACCTTTGGATGTGCCGGTGACGTCCACATACTGTCCGACTTCGAAGATGTCGGCCTTCACTTCCTGGCCCACTTCGTATGCCGAGATGTCGTCCACCTTAAATTCCTTTAAGTGGCGTTTAACAGGGATTCCCGCTTTTTTGAACTGTCCCTGATCCGGCTTATTCTTCAGACTTTCGCGGACATCCTCATAGCCTACTTTTAAGGCTTCGTATCCGTCGGTCTCTTTGGTTTTCTTCTGAACGACCACGCAAGGTCCGCAAGCGATGACCGATACGGGTACAACCGTGCCGTCCGCTTTAAACACCTGCGTCATGCCGACTTTTTTTCCTAAAATTCCATTTATCATGATTAACTCTACTCCTCTAAAAATGTCAGTTCATTAAGCCGTAAAAAACGCTTAAAGCTTAATCTCGATATCAACACCGGCCGGCAGATCCAGACGCATGAGCGAATCGGTGGTTTTCGATGTCGCTTCCAAAATGTCGATCAGACGTTTGTGGGTCTTGATTTCGAACTGTTCTCTCGAGTCCTTATACATGTGCGGGGCTCTTAAGATGGTGACAATCTCTTTTTGTGTCGGCAGGGGGATTGGGCCCGAAACTTTAGCGCCGGTGCGCTTGGCCGTTTCAACAATCCGCTGAGCCGATTGGTCGATCAGGTTGTGATCATAAGCTTTCAGTTTGATTCTAATCTTCTGTGTAGCCATTAAACTTCTTTCCTCCTCGTTATTTTCGAGGCCGCTATACACTTTGCCGTGTGTGCCGAACATTAATTTTCGACACGGCGAACCGCGGCCCGCCGCTTTGCTCTTAGGCAAAACGTTTGTCTGCAAAAGTTATCCGTAATTGGAAGACCGGTAACCTTCTGCATCATCCCGTGCTGTACATTTTCCGCACAGCTTTTTAATTATACATGAACACCCACACCAATGCAAGGGTTTTTTTAGAATAAACCCGCAAAAAAACGCCGAATTTCAGCGGTTTTTGGTGCGTCCGATATGCAGTATATCGAAATGCAGCGGCGCTGTCAAGCGGATGATTTCCCCCATCTGCGAGCATGAAAAAAACCCATGGCACGCCATGGGTTTTGCTGTCTTAATTGATTAGAAGCCTTTGACGGTATTGCCGACGCCCAACAGCACGAAAGCCGCCAGAGCAGTCCAGCCGCCGTCGAACGGAATAAATCCGAGCAGGCCGACCATCTGTAGCAATGCCACAACTCCCAATGCAACAGAAATCCAAAATACGATCTTTTTCGGTGGTGTTAATCTCATATGAATGATACCTCCAGAAATTTTCATTAAGACAAATTAATTTGTCTTTTCACTAATATACCATATTTTAGCTCAATTTTCAATCGGTCGCCCATAATTTCACTTAATCCGATACTTCGGTCGAATCGTCCCCGTCCGACTGCTTTTTCTCCCGAAACGCCCAAATCTTCTGCAAAAAGTAGTTGTAAGGTGTGGTAAAGCAGATGGTGATAATCGGCGCGATTTTTTCGGAGATGCCAAGCCCGTCCACAAACAGCGCGATAAGGCCGGTGGAGAGCAGCAGCGATGACCCGTACACCACATAGAACTTTAAGACCGACTGCTTAACCGTTGCGCCCGCGTCCTTGAAAACCCAGAGCTTGCTTAAAAGATAGCCGTTGATTGAGCCCGCAAAATAGGCGATGATGTTCGCCGCGAGATGATGCACACCTAAGTACAGCAGCAGATAATAGACGCCGAAATAGACCGCCGTGTTGATGACGCCGACGATGCTGAATTTGATGAACCGTTCAAAAAAACGGTAAAGCTTGATGATGAGTGCTTTCATTGGTTTCCTTCTATTTATAGTAATGAATGCCCGACTGGAACAGGCGTTTGTCCTTGATTCCCGGCACGTTCTTAAACGTGTTTTCCGTGCTTCGTTCGTTATGCCCCATCTTGCCAAACACGCGTCCGTCGGCCGAGAAAATACCTTCGATAGCGAACATCGACCCGTTGACGTTGTACGCGCCGTCCATGGTGGGCAGGCCATCCGGCCCCACATACTGGGTGGCGATTTGGCCGTTCTTCATCATGGTTTGGATATCCGCATCGCTGGCCACAAAACGGCCCTCGCCGTGCGAAACGGCCACAGTATGGATTTCGCCCGGTTCGCTTAGGGCCATCCACGGTGAGTTCACCGAGGTGACGCGCGTGGTGACCAGCCGCGAAATATGCCGGCCGATGGTGTTAAAGGTCAGTGTCGGGTCGCCCGCCTCCATCTCGCCAATCTGTCCTTTGGTGAGCAGTCCCAGCTTGATGAGCGCCTGAAAACCATTGCAGATGCCGATCATCAGCCCGTCGCGGTTAAAGAGCAGGTCATGTACCGCGTCTTTCACCTTGGGGTTTCTAAAGGTGGTGGCGATGAACTTGCCCGAGCCGTCGGGTTCGTCGCCGCCCGAGAAGCCGCCGGGCAGCATGATGATTTGCGAATTTTTAATCTTCTTCACCAGCGCGTCGATGCTGTCTTCAATCGCTTTAGGCGACAGATTTCCGATGATGATATGTTCGGCCAGTCCGCCCGCCTCGTTAAACGCGTTCATCGAATCGTACTCGCAGTTGGTTCCGGTGAACACGGGCAGAATCACGCGCGGTTTGGCAAAGCCCGTCTTGGCCTTGGCAGATTTTCTTTCCTTATATATGGGCGTTTCCACATTGGTCGCGCCGTTTTTCGCGGTATGCGGAAACACTTTGCCCAGCGGTTTTAAGTATATGTCGATGAGCTCGGTTACAGGAATGCTTTCTTCCCCTATTGTCAAGTTTGAGCCGCCGGTTTGCCCCAGCAGAGCCATATCCAGCGTTTCGTCGGTTTCAATGAGGATATCCGCGTAAGATTTGTCGAACAAGCCGTCCAGAACGATGTGTTTATCCAGCGTAAATCCGATGCCGTTCCCCATGCACATTTTGGCCAGTGCCGCACCAACGCCCCCGCGCTCCAGCGCGTAAGCCGCTTTCACCTTCCCCGCTACAATCAGCGCGGTCAGCTCGGCGTACTTTTGCTTTAAATCGGCAAAGTCAGGCGTGCCGTCTTCCAGCGTCTTCACTGACAGCCGATACACCTTGGAGCCCGCTTCTTTGAATTCGCCCGAAACAATGTGCTTTGCCTCCTGTGTCGATACCGCAAACGAAACCAGTGTGGGCGGAACATGGATGTCGTTAAACGTGCCGCTCATCGAATCCTTGCCACCGATGGCCGCAATGCCCAGACCCGCCTGCGCATAAAAAGCGCCCAGCAATGCCGCGGCGGGTTTTCCCCAGGTTTCGGGGTTTTCGGTCATGCGTTCAAAGTATTCCTGGAAGGTCAGCCATGTGTCTGATAGTGCCCCGCCCGAAGCGACCATCTTGGCCGCCGAGGAAACCACGGCGTAGACGCTGCCGATAAACGGATTTTTTTCGGTTAAATAAGGGTCGTAGCCATAGCTCATCAGCGTGGCGGTATCGGACATGCCGCCCGAAACCGGCACCTTGGCCGCCATGGCCTGCGCCGGAGTCAGCTGGTTTTTGCCGCCCAGCGGCATATTCACCGTACCCGCGCCGATGGTGCTGTCGAACATCTCAATGAGACCCTTCTTGGACGCGATATTGATGTCCGAAAGCAGGGCTTTCAGGGTTTCCCCCGCCGTACCGCGGTTTTCTTCTATATATAATTCTTTTTCAGATAAATCGATTTTTGCCTTGGCCGTCTGCGTGACCCCGTTGGTGTCCAAAAACGCGCGGGAAATATCCACGATTTTTTCGCCGTTCCACGTCATGCGCATCCTTGCGGTGTCGGTGACGTCGGCAATCTTGACGGCTTCCAGATTCTCTTCGGCGGCCAGCTTCAGCACAGCATTCAAATGTTTCGGTTCAATCACCACCGCCATGCGTTCCTGCGATTCGCTGATGCAAAGCTCGGTACCGTTTAAGCCCTCATACTTTTTGGGTACCGCGTCCAGATCAATATCCAGCCCATCGGTCAACTCGCCCACAGCCACACACACGCCGCCCGCGCCAAAGTCATTGCACCGCTTCACGCGTTTTGAAAATTCGGGGTTGCGGAACAGCCGCTGGAGTTTGCGCTCGGTCAAAGGGTTGCCCTTCTGCACCTCGGCGCCGCATTCGGATATCGACGAATCGTCATGGCTCTTGGAGGAACCCGTCGCGCCGCCGATGCCGTCCCGGCCGGTTCTGCCGCCCAGCATCAGCACGATGTCGCCCTTTACGGGGCGTTCGCGCACCACGTTTTCGGCCGGAGCCGCCGCGATAACCGCGCCGATCTCCATGCGCTTGGCCTTGTAGCCCGGATGATAGATTTCGTCCACCAATCCCGTGGCCAGACCAATCTGGTTGCCGTAGGACGAATAGCCGTGCGCCGCCTCCTTGGATATCTTCACCTGCGGCAGTTTGTTCTCCATGGTGAGCGCCAGGGATTCGGTCACATCGCCTGCGCCGGTCACGCGCATGGCCTGATAGACGTACGCCCGTCCCGAAAGCGGATCGCGGATGGCCCCGCCAAGACAGGTGGCCGCGCCGCCAAAGGGTTCAATCTCGGTCGGGTGGTTATGCGTTTCGTTTTTAAACATGATGAGATACGGCCGCTTTTCGCCGTTCACCAGAATGTCTTTCTTGATCGAGCAGGCGTTGATTTCCTCAGATTCATCCAGCCCGTTTATCAGACCCTGCTGTTTAGCGAACTTGGTGTAGACCGTCGCCATATCCATGAGGCAGATGTCTTTTTCTTTTCTTCCTTTATATATGCTTTTTCGTGCAAAAAGATAGTCAGCATAGGTTTGTTTGACGCGCGCGTTGGTCATCCCTTCGCCGAAAGCGACGTCCTCCAGCCGCGTTAAAAACGTGGTGTGGCGGCAGTGATCCGACCAATAGGTATCGATGACGCGAAGCTCGGAAACGTACGGATCCCGTCCCTCTTCCTTAAAGTACCCTTGCGTAAATTTCAGGTCCTCAAGCTTCATGGCAAACCCGTAATCGGCCACCATGCTTTTAAGCTTCTCATCAGCAAAGCTGATGAAGCCCTGCACTTTTTCCACCGGCTCGGGTTCGCGGACATCCATGGCCAGATGATCTCGTTTCTGGTCGTTCGCCAATCTCGAATCCACCGGATTGACGATGTATTTTTGAATAGCGGCCACATCCGCCGGGGTCAAATCGCCCGAGAGCGCATAGACCGTGGCGGTGGCGATATTCGGGCGGGCTTTCATGGTGAGCAGCTGAACGCACTGCGCCGCGCTGTCGGCTCGCTGGTCGTACTGGCCGGGCAGGTATTCCACAGCAAAGCACACACCGGATTCCGCGTGATCCTCCAAAAACACCTCGTCCACCATGGGCTCGGAAAAGATGCTCTTGACCGCCTTGTCAAAATCGGCGTCGTCCATGCCTTCCACATCATAGCGAATCAGCACGGCCAAGTCACTTAAGCGCTGGATGCCCAGAGATTCTCTTAAGTCCGCCAGCATCTTTTTGGCCGCAATATCAAAGCCCTGCTTTTTCTTCACAAAAATCCGTCTAACCGCCATAACCCGCTCCTTATATTAAACAAACTAAATTAGATTCACAAAGAGAACAATCGCCGGCATGGTGACGAAGGAGAGTACCATGGTCCAGGCAAACGCCTTGGTCGCAAACTCGGCGTCCGCACCGTAGTATTCCGAAATGATGATGGCCTGCAGCATGACCGGCAGGGTCATCTGCACCGCAAACACATCGCGTCCCAGACCGCCTAAGCCAAACAGAACCGCGGCCAGCAGCATCACGCCCGGCGCGATAATCAGCCGCCCCAGCAGAACCTTCATCACGTCCCACTCAAATTTCAGCGCAGGAAGGCCCAAATCACCCAGCATAATGCCTGTGAAAATCAGCGACAGCGGCGACGTCAGTCCCGAAAGATATCCCACGGTGTCCATGATGAAATCCGGCAGTTTGACATTGAGAAACATCAGCGCAAATCCGATGAACAGCGAGATTAAGGGCACGCTGAACACCTTGGAAAGCGCATCTTTCGCCGTCACCTTTTCCTTAACGCCGGTCCGCACCGCGGCATCCCGCCGGATGCCGAAATAGCCGAACGTCCAGAACATGGTGGTGTTCACCATAAAATACATCACAGCATAAATCATCCCGTCCTCGCCGAACACCGCCATGGCCAGCGGAAAGCCGATGAATACCGAGTTTGAAAAAGCAAAAAGAGCCGAGAATAGTCCCCGTCTCTCTTTTTTAACTTTTAAAAGCGCGCCCGCCGCCATCGACAGCAGATAGATGCCGAAGGATGCCGCCAACAGAGCCAGCAGATTTATGCGGGCATTTAATATATCCTCCCGCGTGAACCGCGTTAGGAAACTATAGATGACACTGGCCGGAACCGCGATGTTGACCACAATCTTAATCAGCAGTGTGGCGTCCTCACGTGTCGCCCATTTTTTATAATGTATGAACAGCCCCGCCCCAATCATCAAAAAGACGGTCCCGACGGCGCCCATCGCGGAGAGTATCACGTCTCGCTCCTTTAGTTGAATTCGTTATAGATGGCAATCACCGCACTGTCGAAGTCATCGTTTTCCACCCCGACAATGATGTTGATCTCGCTGCTGCCCTGGTCAATCATGCGCACATTGATTTTCGCCTCGGAGAGTGCGTGGAAAAGCCGTGCCGCTGTGCCGACCTGATGCCGCATGCCGCGTCCAACCACGGCAACCAGCGCCATGTTGGAGAACTCCTCAATGACATCCGGTTTACATACGCGGTAGATATCGTCCTTAACCTTTTTCAGTTTGCCGTCGATGCACTCGTCCGCAATCACCAAAGACAGCGTATCGATACCCGAAGGCATATGCTCAAAGCTGACATCGTTCTGTTCCAAGGCTTCCAGCACTTTGCGGCCGAAACCGATTTCAGCATTCATCTTGTTTTTCTCAATCGCAATGACCGTGAAGTTCCTTTTGCCCGCGATGCCCGTGATGACCCCGGCGTTTTCGTCACCCACCTTGGACACAATCATGGTGCCCGGGTGGCTGGGGTCGTTGGTGTTCTTGATGTTGATGGGGATATGCACTTCAGCCACGGGGAACACCGCGTCCTCATGTAAAACCGAAGCACCCATATAGGAAAGCTCGCGTAGTTCGCGATAGGTGACGCGCTCAATGGTCTTGGGGTTTTTGACGATTCTCGGGTCGGCCATCATGAAGCCCGAAACATCCGTCCAGTTTTCATAAACCAGCGCCGAGACCGCGCGCGCCACGATGGCACCCGTAATGTCCGATCCGCCGCGCGAAAAGGTCTTAACCTCGCCGTCCGCCGCGAGGCCGTAAAAGCCCGGAATCACCGCGTGCTCGGTGTGTTTCAGCCGGCCAGACATCATCGATTCGGTTTTGCTCAAATCCAGACGGCCTTTGCCGTCAAAGAAAATCACGTCGGCCGCATCGACAAATTCGTAGCCTAAGAAAGCGGCCAGAATGAGTCCGTTTAAATATTCGCCGCGGGAGGCCGTATAGTCCAGGCTCGCGCCGTTTAAGATATCGTGCTCCACTATATCCAAATGTTTTTCAATATTAAGATCCAGTTTCAGCGCGTCGCGCATCTCGACAAACCGACTGCGGATTTCGGTAAATGTGTCATCGATTTTCTCGCCGTCCAGCGCCTGTTTTTTCACAGCGTACAAAAGGTCGGTAATCTTGTGATCCTTGCCGAACCGTTTGCCCGGTGCCGATGGCACCACAAATTTGCGGCGGTCATCCATCTCGATAATCGCCTTGACTTTTCTCATCTGCTCGGCATTGGCCAGCGAAGACCCGCCGAACTTTGCCACCAAAATGTCATTGTTCCCCATTATCTTTTCCTGTGCTTTCCGTTGAAGTTATCATATCATAAGGCCCGCCCGCGCGTTTGACCACCAGCGTTCCTTTTCTGCGTTTGTTTTTTTGTCTGCCGTCGGGCACGTCCGCAAGCTTTCGTCTGCCAATGATTTCGGATGTGCCTTTGCGCATAATCACCTTTTCAGGCTCTCTGCCTGCGGCTTCTCCACGTTTCACCTCGCTGACCACTTCATCCAAAATCCCGGCCAGTCCCTTGCGGCGGCGTTCATCCTGAAAGACAACTCCGCGTTCTTCATCTACGGCGTCACTGCCGGTTCGCTCTCTTAAGAGCTCGGCCAGTTCCTCCTCATCGGCTTTCATCAGGGCTTCGCGTTCCATACGCTTCATTGCCTTCTGTTTTTCGCGCTCCAACTGCAATTTCAGCCGCGTTTCCTCACGCACCTTGTAACGCTCCAGCTTGATGCGCTCTTCTTCCAGACGGATGCGTGCCTTTTCCAGCGCATATACCGAAAGGTCGAGGTCTTCCTCTTCTTCGGGCATGCCTTCCAGCGCTTCCAGTACTGCTTTCGGCACTTTCTTTGATTTCTTGAGCGCGGCCATATCCGGTGTTTCGTCGCCGGCATCCGCTTCCTCGGCTTCTTCTGTATCGATACCCGCCATCGCCAACAGCTCTTCCGTACGCTGTTGACGCGCCAACGCGCGCTGTTCCTTTCGGGACAGCGGTACTTCCTCGTCGGCCTCTTTTTTCGCTTCTTCCGGTTTCTCGGGTTCCGCTTCGGGTTCCATGCCCAGTTCGGCCATCAGCGCGTTGTATTTTTCCATGCGTTTCTGCTCGCGCATCTCTTTTCGGGAGAGCGGACGCTCAGGCGCTTCTGTGGTTATTTCTTCTTTGGGCTCAGCGCCTGCTTCTGCGCTGTCGTTTTCAATCTCGGCCAGCAGCGCTTCATATTCCTGCTGACGCTGCAATGCACGCAGTTCGCGCTTGGAAAGCGGTGCGCTGTCGATATCCGTTTCGACCATTTCCTGAACAGTTTTCCGTTCAGGCTCTTTGATGATGCGTTCGGTTTCTTCGGCAATCCGTTTTTCGCGCCACGTTAAAACTCTTGGCGTTTCTTCGGTCGTTTGTTTTTGCTTTTTGGGCATTTCCGCCCGCTTCTTTTCGGCGCTGTCCATTTCACTTAGGAGCAGCTCATATTCCTTTTGGCGTTGCAGCAGTCGTTTTTCCCTGCGCGTCAGCGCCGGTTCGCCCGCATCCACCACGATATCTTCGTTCACTTCGTTTAGAATTACGTCCGCACTGCCCGAAATCTCGCCGATCATTTTCTCGATGCGCTGCTGTTTTTTGAGCATCTTCAGCTCTTTGCGCGAGAGATAATCCTCGGGTCTTAAGTCAAGCGGCTCAGCGTCTAAAAATTCATTGATACCCGGCTCGGGCATCTCTTCTCCGTACTCATCGGTTTCGGCAAACGCCAGCGAGATGATATCCTCATTGTTGCCCTGTTCCAGCCAAGATTCCTTCTCCTCCTTCACCAGAATGGTTTTGGATTCCTTTTCCTCTAATGTGGTCAGCACTTCATGGGTTTCATCGACTTCAATCACTTCGTCCAGCAGACGGGATTCCAGATAATAGCGCTTATCGTTGGCTTCACCTAAAGAAAAGCACTTTTTAGGCAGAACGCCGTACAGCGAAAGCGCGTCGATAAAGCCTTCTTTTTTCAGCGCGGGCAGGATAAACCCGGTGGTTTCGTTTAAGTCGCACAGCCGGTTCAGCTCGGCTTCCCCGTGGATATACTCCACCTTCACATCAGGATGCGCGGACAAATACTCGTCCATCACCGACTGAAAGTTGACGGCTTCCATCTCGTGCTCGGGTTTGCCCAGCTGAATATAACCGCGCTTGTCCCGGGCGGCAAAGTCGATGGACTGGTCGCCCACACGGTTGACAAAGCGCGCGGCCGTGGAACGCTTGAAATAAACCTTGGCGTCCATGCCTTTGCGGTTGAATATGCGCACCAAATCACCGATCAGCGCATTGGTGTCCACGCCGAAGATGACGCGATGGATGGGTTCAAAGATCAGGCCTTCGTCATACAGGTTGACGATTTCGACCAGGGCAAACCGTTTGGGGTGATTCTTCCTTTCGGTGGGAGACAGGGTTTCCTTCAGCTCCTCCCAAACCACTTTGGCCGTCGCCAGCGAATGGTTGCCGTCGCCCACAGCAAAAAGGATGTCGTTTTCCTCGGCAATCATGTCCAGGCGTTCATACAGGTCATTGATTTCTTCCGCGTCGCCGATAAAGCTTCCTTTAATATGGCCGCCGTTCTCCATCAGATCAAAGTCGTAGAGGACGGGGAATTTCTTGACGCGCACCGCCAGCGGTTCGATGACTTTTTTTCGCGGGTCGTTTAACAGCACCAGAATATGCGGTGTTTCCAGCAGCGCGGGTTTTCGAATCTCCACACGCGGCGGAATGCGCTCCATCACCGTGTCCTCGGTCGGACGAATCTTGGTGGTTTTTGTCGGCTTAAAGCTGTATTTCTCCAGGTCGATATTGGCGATGAGGCCAGTTCTTGTGCCGCCGGCCAGCTTCCGCTGAACCAGAATAAATCCTTCGGGCAGGGCTTCCACCACGCCGCCCGCTACATATTCCTCCATCTCATAGGTGATGTCCGGAATCCGTAAGTCCCGTTCATCCAGATAGATTTCGGGCAGAATCATGTGCAGGGTGGACGCACTGTTGCCGACAAACCGTTCCACGCGCTGCCAGTACTCCGGATTGGAGTTGTATTGATCGCACGCAACTACAGCCCATTTTTTTAGGTTGATTTTTTTGTTGGGCAGCAGGATTTGCGGCGTCGCTAAACCGTTATTCTTCATAGTTCCTCTAAATCTCTATTTCAAATTTTTTTTGTCAAATATCAAGAAAAAGTTCTTCAAGTAATATACCATAATAAGCTTAACGCATCAACACGTGCTTTAAGTTGTTGAATATTTATTCATAAGCGGGCGAGTGCGTTTTCAGTGCTTTACGAATCAAAAAATAAAAAAAGACGAAAGCGTTTGCCGCCCTCGTCTTTAATTTCATATTGTTTGGTTTATTCGATAACGCTGGTAACAACGCCCGAACCAACGGTTCTGCCGCCTTCACGA
>ERZ1645192.364-NODE-364-length-37182-cov-7.324481_pt1 | contig 37182 bp, 17 predicted proteins | sample MGYA00575354_ERZ1645192 | MGnify/ENA primary metagenome ERZ1645192 (study PRJEB40844, sample SAMN11349763) | freshwater sediment metagenome | isolation source: river sediment | host: Sediment | place: India: Faizupur Khadar , New Delhi | collected 2017-02-21 ...
CCGTGGACGGAGGACACCGACCTCGACAGCTGGTGGGACAACTGGGACAGCGACCCGCTGAGCCGCGCCGTGTTCTACTGGGGAGCCGCGGAGCTGACGACGGGAAACGTGTACCGGTACACGGGGCCGAAGTGGTGCCTGTGGGGCTCGAAGGTCGGCGCGGGCGTGTGGTCGAACGGCTGGTTCGTGGCGCCGAACAATGCGGCGACGAACAACTGCCTGCGGATGGACTTCAACCGGGCCTACCTGACCAACGACCTCTCGATGGACCTTTACCTGTACGATCACGCGGGCGCGGCGCTCTACGCGGACCTGCTGAGCTCGAACGGGGTGTCCATCTCGAACAACGTCCTCGGCAACCTGGTCAAGGGCACCAATCAGACCCGCATCGTGCGCGTGACGGTGCCGCTGAAGGCGAACCCCGCGGCGCGGACCCTGCAGTTGCGCCGGACGGCGGGCGAGGTCCGCGTGTACGGCACGGTGCTGTTCGTCGACCGCGACGGCGACCGGCTGGACGATGCGCAGGAGGCGTACATCGGCTCGAGCCCGACCAACAACGCCCTTCCGTTCATGATTCCCGGCCGGGTCGAAGTCGAGAACTTCAACTCGGGCGGCGAAGGCGTGTCGTTCCACGACACAACGTCCAACAACGAGGGCGGGCAGTACCGCACCACGGAGGGCGTGGATATCGAGGCCTGCTCCGATACGAACGGCGGCTACAACGTGGGCTACACGAAGGCGGGCGAGTGGATGGACTACACGGTCAACGTGCTGACGGCGGGCTGGTACAACGTGATCTTCCGCGTGGCGAACGGCGAAGCGGCCGGCGCGCAGTTCCATCTCGATTACTACGGCAGCAACATCACGGGTCTGGTGACCATGCCGGGCACGGGCGGGTGGCAGGCCTGGCAGGACGTCGTCGTCACGAACGTCTGGCTGTACCGCGGCGCGCAGATCCTGACGCTGGTCATGGACAGCCAGGGCGCGGGCTCGAACGCCGGCAATTACAATCACATCCGTTTCGCGCTCGCCCGGCCCTACGTGAACAATCCGCCGCGAGTGACGGTCTCGGGCGACACCGCGGTGGTCCTCCCGGCCGCGGCGCGGTTGAACGCGACGATTGTCGAGGATGGCGAGCCGGACGGCGCGCTCTACGGCGGCTGGCGGCAGGTGCTTGGGCCGGCGAGCGCCGCGTTCACGAACACGCTGACCTTCAACACGTCGGCCAGCTTCCCCGTGGCCGGAACCTACGTTCTGCGGATGCTGGCGGACGACGGGGAGTTCGCGGGCTGGGGCGACATCACGGTCAACGTGACCTCTGCCCAGCCGCCGTCGGTCACCTCGATGTACCTTGACAGCATGGCGGCCGCGTCCACGCCGTCGCGTACGGTGACGCTGACCAACTGGTGCAGCGGAAGTCCGACGCAGTACATGGCGAGCGAGGCGTCGAACTTCAGCGGCGCGGCGTGGCAGACGTACTCGACGGGCCCGTCGTTCACGCTCTCGTCGAACGCGGGGACCAAGACGGTCTACTTCAAGGTGAAGAACGCGCTGCTGGAATCGCAGCCGAAGAGCGACTCGATCGTCTACTCGCCCCCGGTCCCGCTGACGATGAACGCCGCGCCGATCACCAACAGCATCTCGGTGCTGTACGAGGAGGACTGGTACACGTTCAACGCAAGCGCGACCGGCGCGTACACGGTCGTCGCGCAGCGGGGCACGCTGACGGCCGGGTGCTTCGTGGTGATCTACGAGCCCGGCAGCTACCGCAGGGCGATCATCGGCGTGCAGACGCAGGCGACGTTCACGGCCAGCGTGACCGGGACGTACTACGTGAGCGTTTCAGTGCTGAACGGGACGGCGACGGGGTCGTACTCGATCCGCGTGATCAAGGGGCAGCCGCCGTGGGTGACCTCCATGTACATGGACAGCATGGCCGCATCGACGCCGTCGCGCACGGTGACGCTGACGAACTGGTGCGGCGGGGACCCGACGCAGTACATGGCGAGCGAGGCGTCGAACTTCAGCGGCGCGGCGTGGCAGACGTACTCGACGGGCCCGTCGTTCACGCTCTCGTCGAACGCGGGAGTGAAGACGGTTTACTTCAAGGTGAGGAACGACTACTGGGAGTCGCCCGCGAAGAACTGGTCGATCCAGTACTCGCCGCCCATCACGCTGGCGGTGAACGGGGCGCCGATCACCAACAGCATCTCGGTGCTGTATGAGGAAGATTGGTACACGTTCAATGCGGGTGTGACGGGGGCGTACGCCGTGATCGCGCCGCAGGGCACGCTGACGGCCGCGTGTTACGTGGTGATCTACGGCCCGAACAGCTACCGCCAATCCATCATCGGCACGCTGACCCAGGCGGCGTTTACGGCGACGAGCGTCGGGACATACTACGTGCGGGTGTCGGTGCTGAACGGGACCGCGACGGGGTCCTACACGGTCCGGCTGGCCGGGCCGTCGCAGCAGGCCGTGACGAACTCGCTCGTGGGCAGGTGGAGCTTCGAGCAGACGGCGTGGACCGGCGCGGTGAACGAGGTCGTCGACAGCTCCGGGCTCGGCAACCACGGCCGCGCGTACAACGGCGCGGCGCCGGTGAGCGGCGGAGTCAGCGGCCGGGCGGCGTCGTTCGGCACGACCAATGCCTACGTCGAAATCCCGAACAGCAGCAGCCTCCAGGTCGCGGGGAACATGACGCTGTCGTTCTGGATCAAGGCGAACAACATCGGGAACAACCGGCTGAATCCCATCGACAAGAACTACGGCGGCGAGTTCGCGCTGACGATCGAGACGGACGGGCGGCTGTCGTACTATCACGGCACGGCGCAGTCCACGAGCAACTACTGGAGCTGGACCGCGCTGCCGGCGAACAAGCTTGTCAACACGCTCTGGCAGCACGTGACGATCGTGCGCGACGCGGTGTCCAACCGCGTGTCGAGCTACTACAACGGAGCGCTGGTGTCGCAGACGACTTACGCGACCGCGACGAACCTCAAGCCCAAGGCGACGACAAGCCCCGTACGGATCGGGCGCGGGTACACGGCCGCGACGCTGAACGGGCGAATCGACGAAGTGCAGATTCACTCGCGCGCGTTTTCGGCCGCGGAGGTGTCCGCGCTCTACATGACCAACCGGCCCGCCAACCAGCGGCCGTACGCGTATGCCGGCCCGGACCTGGTCGTGAAGTGGCCGGCCTCGGCCAGCCTCAACGGCAAGGCGGCGGACGATGGCCTGCCGTCGAACCGGCTGAGCACGGCGTGGAGCAAGGTCAGCGGCACGGGCACGGTGACGTTCGCCAACGCGACGTCGCTCGTGACAACGGCGAGCTTCTCGACGTCCGGCATCTACGTTCTGAACCTTGCGGCGAGTGACACCGTGCTGACCTCGAACGACACCGTCCGGGTGGTGGTCAACCAGCCGCCGTCAATCTTCGCCGGCACGAACCGGACGCTCCGGCTTCCGGCATCGCTGGGCCTGACCGGGACCATGTGGGATGACGGCGTGCCGTCGAACAAGGTCACGGTGGCGTGGGATCGGGTGAGCGGCCCGGGCCCGGTGATCTTCTCCGTTACGAACAACCTGATCACGCTGGCGAACTTCTCGAGCAGCGGCGTCCATGTCCTTCGGCTCCGGGCGAGCGACACGCTGATGACGTCCACCAGCACCGTCTCGATCACGGTAAGCGCGGCGACGGGCACGGTCGCGTTCCAGGAGGGCGGCGGCTACTACGGCCTGACGGCATTCGAGGCGGAACAGTTCGAGACCAACGTTTCAATGGGCGGCTCGAGCTGGGTGTTCGCCACGTCGCCGACCGGGTTCTCGGGGACCGGCGTGATGACTTCCGCGCCCAACGCCGGCGTCCTGCGGGACACGGGCTACGTGACCAACTGCCCGCGCCTGGACTTCCGTGTGAACTTCCGCCGGACCGGCACGCACTACGTCTGGGTGCGCGGCCGCGGCCCGAGCGGCAACGATGACTCCTGCCACGTGGGCCTCGACGGCGCGGCGGTGAGCACGGCCGACAAGGTCACCGGCTTCACGACCAACTGGGGCTGGTCGCGCTCGACCGCGGACGGGCCTTCGGCCACGCTGAACATCACGAACCTCGGCCTTCACACGATCAATGTCTGGATGCGCGAGGACGGCTTCGTGATCGATCGGATCGCGCTGGCGACGAACGCGGCGTACACGCCGACGGGGCTCGGGCCGCCGGCGAGCGAGCGATCCATCAGCTGGCTCGACAGCGACGGGGACGGGCTCTCCAACTGGGAGGAGACGAGCGTCTACGGCACGAACCCGCTGAACCGCGACAGCGACGGCGACGGCCTGCTCGACGGGTACGACCCGCGGCCGACGGTCGTGAACGTCTCGCCCGTCCTGCAGTCGGTCACGATGACAAGCACGGGCAATTTCCACACCGCGTCGGCCGTGGCGTTCTCCGCGGCGGCGACGGACGCGGACGGCGACGCGCTCTCGTACCAGTTCATCGTGGACAGCACGGTGATCCGGTCGTGGTCGTCGACGGCCACGGCCTCGTGGACGCCGGGGACGAACAGCTGGGGCTACCACGTCGCGAAGGTCGCGGCGCGGGACCCGCTGAACGCCACGAACCAGATTGCGCGATCGGTCTACATCTACTGCGCTCCGCCCAAACCTTAAGGAAAGGACCCGAACATGAAAATGCCTTACAGAAAATGGATCAAGCCGGTTGAAGCGCCGATCACGTGGATCCTGATCCTGGCGTTCTGCGTCTCGCAGGTCACCATCCCCGCCGCCGAGGCGGGCGGGCCGGGCACGACAACCGTGTCCGCCGGCTCCGCGCCGGCGCCGGCCGCGACGGTCACCGAGAGCTTCCAGCCGGACCTGTTCACGGGCCGCGCGACCGCGGGCGTGCCGATCGGGGTGCCGCCGGGCCGCAAGAACCTGCAGCCGCAGCTGGCACTGTCCTATTCTTCGTCGAGCCGGAACGGCTGGCTGGGCGTGGGCTGGGGCCTGGACATGGGCTTCATCGAGCGCAGCACCAAGTACGGCGTGCCGAAGTACAACGACGCGGACGTCTTCGCGTTCCAGCTCGGCGGCGGCAGTTCGGAGATGGTCAAGCTGACGAACGGGACCTACCGGGCGGAGGACGAAGGCCTGTTCATGAAGTTCGAGAACCTCGGCACGAACGGCTGGCAGGTGACGGACAAGAGCGGCACGAAGTACCTGCTCGGCCGCACGTCCGCCTCGCGCGTGGAGAACGGGACGCAGGTGTTCCGGTGGTGCCTGGACAAGGTGATCGACCCGAACGGCAACACGATGGACGTCGTGTACGAGAAGAGCAACACGGTGGTCACGACCCTGCAGGAAATCCGCTACACGGGGCATGACCCGAGCGGGCTCGCGCCGGCGAACCGGGTTGTCTTCTACAACGAAACGCGGCCGGACGTGTCCAGCAGCTACCGCAGCGGCTTCGAGATGAAGATGAACCGGCGGCTGAGCCGGATCGAGACCTACGCGAAGGTGGGCAGCGCGACAAACCTCGCGGCGCGGTACAACCTTTCGTACCGGCAGAGCGCGCGGACGGGCCAGTCGCTGCTGGCGAGCGTGACGCAGGTCGGCTCGGACGGCACGTCGAGCCTGCCGCCGCGGACGTTCACGTACCAGGAGAGCGATGCGCCGGCGTACTCGGTCAGCCTGAAGCCCGGCACGGGAAGCAAGGTGGCGTGGAACGTGAGGCACGCGGGCGCGGACATGGGGCACGAGAACTTCGGGTGCGTGGATCCGTATGCGGGCCTGCCGTGGGGTTCGCCCGTCGTGGTCAGCAACTCGTACAGTTTCGGCGGCGTGCGGGTGAGCGTGGGCTCGGACGGGAGCATCTCCTTCAACGGCGACCAGGACAACTTCGTCCACGCGTGGACGGCGGTGTACGTCGCCTCGCAGAAGACCATCACGCTGTCGCAGGCCGGCGGGTGGGACGTGTGCTGCATGTACATCCAGTCCGGCGGCTACCCGGAGCGCGTGAACCCCGGGAGCGTCACGCTGAAGGCGGGGTGGAGCATCATCCACCTCGTGGGGTACCACCAGCACGACGGCTTCTCCGGCGGCATCGGGAGCTCGCTGGTCTCGCAGGTCGACCTGATGAGCCCGAACATCGTGACCGAGCCGCAGATGGCCGGCGACATGGACGGCAACGGCATCAACGACCTGATCAACTTCAAGAACGGCACGTGGAACGTGTCGCTCGCCTCCTCGTCGGGCACGCTCGCGCCGCCGCAGACGTGGCTGAGCAGCTTCGGCGACAACGGCTACGCGCCGCTCGTCGGCGACTGGAACGCGGACGGCCGCACGGACGTGGCGCTCTACAGCAACGGCGTGTGGCGGTTCGCGCTGTCCACGGGCTCGAACTTCACGGCGAACGCGATCTCGCAGATGAGCTTCGGCAGCGGCAACCCGTACGCGGGCGACTTCAACGGCGACGGCGTCGTGGACCTCGGCACGTACAACGAGGGGCAGTGGCGGGTCGCGCTCGGCTCCGGCTCGGGCTTCACCGCGGCGTCGCAGTTCGACCTGACGATGTCCGAGGGCGCATCGGTCCTCGCGCCGCACGACGTGCGCTGGATCGCGCGCATCGCGAGCTACGACTGCGGCCACGACAACTACGGGTGCGTCGCGCCGTATTCGCCGGGGAACTGCGGCCAGCCGAACTACTCCATCGGGACGGTCGGCGGGACGATGAACGTCGGCGGCATCAACGTGGCGGTCGGCTCCAACGGGGACATCTGGATCCCGGCGGGTCAGGACCGGCACACGTGGGCGACGGTGTGCGTGTACCTCAAGACCGCGAAGACGCTCTACCTTCCGAACTCCGGCAGCTGGGACGTCGCGTGCATGTACAAGGAGCCGGAAGGCGGAGGCGTCTCGCAGGTGTCGCCCGGCAACGTCTCCTTCGGCGCCGGGTGGTCGCGGATCCACATCACGGGCTACAACCAGAACCAGGGCATCTCGTACGGCCTCGGCGCGAACCTGCGGGGCCAGGCGGACATCGTCAGCCCGACGATCATCCCGGCCAACGTCTCCTCGGCCCAGCACATCACGGGCGACTTCAACGGCGACGGGCTGACCGACGTGGCCGTGATCAAGGACCAGGTGATGTACCCGGCGATCTCCACCGGCGCGGGGCTGATTCGCCTCGGCGCGTGGTCGATCCCGTTCGGCGACAAGGAGTATACGACGGCGGATTACAACGGCGACGGCCTGACCGACGTGGCGTGGTACGACCGCAGCAATGGGACCGTGAAGGTCGCGTACTGCTCGGGCAGCGGGCTCGGCTCGGTGGTGACCCTGCCGATGACGTTCACGCTGCGGCTGGCGCACGACCAGGTGCAGGTGGGCGAGTGGAACGGCGACGGCCTGCCGGACGTGTGCATCATCGACAGCATCAGCGGCGACATCGAGATGGCGTACTCCAGCGGCACGACAGCGGACCTGCTGAAGAAGGTGGACAACGGGCTGGGCGGCGTGGGCGAGCTGACGTACCTGCCCTCGACCCGCATGGCCAACGACTTCCTGCCGATGGTGATGCCCGTCGTGACGGAGACCCGCGCCAGCAACGGCATGGGCGAGACGAACGCGACGAGCTACATCTACTCCAAGGGTCTCTACGACAGCGGGACGAAGGAGTTCCGCGGCTTCGGCCACGTGGAGGTGCGCGACTTCGAGCAGACCTCGTGCGTCACGGACTTCCACCAGGACTACGCGAAGAAGGGCCGCGTGTACCGGACCGCGGTGTACGACGTGGCGGGCAACCAATGGTCCAGGGAGGAGCGCACGTACTCGTCGACCGTGCCGTACGCGGGGCTCAACGCGTACTTCACGCGCCTCGACGAGGTGAACAGCTTCCTCTACGACGGCGACCTGACGTACAAGCAGACGCGGACGCGGCACACGTACGACGCGTACGGCAACCTGACCGGTTCCTACGTGGACGGCGACGTCGGCGTCACCGGGGACGAGAAGGCGACGATCACGACGTACAACGTGAACCCAACGCTGTGGATCCTGAACACGGCGAACACGGTCCGCACGTACGACGCGGGCGGCGCGGTCGTGGCCCAGCTCCTGACCTACTACGATGGCGCGGCGGATTACAACACGCCGCCCACGAAGGGCAACATCACGCGCGAGGACAAGTGGCTCAACCTGCCGACGTCGCAGTGGATCGGCTCGCGGGTGACGTACGACGCGTACGGCAACGCGGCCGTCGCGACGGACGCGCTGGGGCGCTCGTCGACGAACACCTACGACGCCACGTTCACGTACCTCACCGTGGCGAAGAACCCGCTCGGGCACGCCCGGACGATGACGTACGACCCGCGGACCGGCCAGATGACGAGCGTGAGGGACCAGAACAACGTGCTCGGCGTGTCCACGTTCGACGCGTTCGGCCGCAAGGTCAGCGAGGGGATCGTCGATCCCGCGAGCGGCCAGACGAACGTGCAGATGGAAACGGAGTACCGCGTCGGCGGCGCGCCGAGCCGGGTCAAGACCACGATCTACACGCAGACCGGCAAGGGCGGGCCGATCGTGACCTACGCGTTCCTCGATGGCTGGGGGCGCAAGGCGCAGGTCCGCGAGCCGGCCGAGGTCGCGGGGACGCAGCGCGTGACCGGCGCGGCGCAGTACGACGGCAAGGGCCGGATGATCAAGCAGTGGACCTCGTACAGCGACACGTTCTCGGAGGAGTTCAGGCCGCACACAGCCGTGGCGGGCCTCGCGGCGCCGGAACAGTACACGTACGACCCGCTCAACCGGCTCACGTCCACGATCAAGTCGGACGGCTCGGTCTACGGCATCGCGTACAACGACTGGGTCACGACGTACACCGACGCGAAGGGCCGCGTGCGGCGGCTGACGACCGATGCGATCGGGCAGGTCGTGAAGGCGGAGGAGGTCAACGGCGGCGAGACCTACGTGACGACGTACACGTACGACGCGTACAAGAACCTCGTGCGCATTCGTGACCACTTCGGCAACGAGACCGCGGTCACGTTCGACAGCCTCGGCCGGAAGATCGCGACGGACGACCCCGACGCCGGGCACTGGACCTACGAGTACAACGCGAAGGGCTATCTCACGAAGCAGACCGACGCGCGCGGCGTGGCCATCGCTTTCTCGTACGACGTGCTCGACCGGCTCGTGCGCAAGGACTACACGACGCCGTCCGGCGTGGAGACGATGCCCAGCGCGGTCTACAGCTACGACGGCGCCGGCGTGGCGTTCTCCACCGGGCGGCTCACGCGCGTGACCGACGCGAGCGGGACGAACACGTACTCCTACAACTACCTGAACCGCCTCGTCAGCCAGACGCGCACGATCGGCGGGACGGCGTACACGCAACAGAACGCGTTCGACCTGCTCGGGCGGCTCGTGAGCTTCACGTATCCGAACGGCCATATCGCGTCGTACACCTACGACGCGGCGGGCGGCCTGAAGACCGTGAACCTGCAGGCGGGCGCAACGGCATATCCGATCGTCTCGAACATCACGTACAACGCGGCCGGACAGGTCACGCGGATCGCGTACGGCAACGGCGTGGTTTCGGACTACACCTACAACCCGCAGACGCTGAAGATGGATCACAAGCATACGACGGCCGCGGGCGGGACGGTGCTCCAGGATCTCGCGTACACGCGCGACGCGGTCGGCAACATCGAGACCATCACCGACACGGTGAACACCGGCACGCAGAGCTTCCAGTACGACGCGCTCAACCGGCTCACGCAGGCGATCGGCGCCTCCTATGGGACTCAGAACTTCACGTACGACGCCATCGGCAACATGACCTCGAAGGCGGGCGTCACCATGACCTACGGCGCCGGCGCCGCCGGCCCGCACGCCGTGACGGCGACGTCGTCGGGCCTCGCGCTCTCGTACGACGCGAACGGCAACATGACGGGCCGCGTGTCCGCGGTGAGCGGGCGGCTGGCCATGAAGTACGACGCGGAGAACCGGCTGTGCGAGGTGCAGTCGTCCAGCACGGCGCCCTCGAACGTCACGCTCCTGTCCGGCATGAACATGGTCGGGTTCCCGATGCTGGGCGCCGCCGCGGCGACGACGAATGTCCTGAAGCAGTTCGGGACGGCGTACAACCAGGTCACGCGCCTGCGCCCGCAGGATCAGAAGTTCGAGAGCTGCATCGGCGTGTCCACCGTGAACCAGTTCAGCGCGGTGACGCCGGGCGACGGGTACTGGGTGTTCTGCACCAACGCGGCGGGCGCGACGATGAACCTGCCGAGCGTCGCGGGGACGCCCGGCGCTCGCTCGCTGACGAACGGCTGGCACATCCTCTCCGCGCCCGCGCGCGGGATGACCGTGGCGCAGTGGCTCAGCCCGCTGGTGCCGGGGACGGACTACGGCACGGTGAAGACCTATGACACCGCGTCGGGGACGATGTCCACGGTGGATCAGGTCGTACCCGGCAAGGCGTACTACGTCCAGATCCTGAGACCGAGCACGTGGACACCGCCGCCGGCCGGCCAGGCTGAAACGATCCGCTACGTCTACGACGCGGACGGCGCGCGCGTGAAGAAAACAGCGTCGGCCGGCACCACGCTGTTCCTTGGCATCGCCTACGAGGTGCAGGGCGGTTCGACCATCGAATACATCATGAGCGGGAGCGACCGGGTGGCCTCGTTGACCTCGGCGGGCGCGCTGCGGTATTACCTGACGGACCATCTGAACTCGGCGAACCTCGTCGTCGACGGGAGCGGTCAGGTCGTGGAGCTGTCCGAGTACCAGCCGTACGGCCAGCTGAGCCGCCACTCCGGCTCGATGGACACGCCGTTCAAGTTCACGGGCCAGCGGCTCGATGCGGAGTGCGGCCTGTACTACTACGGCGCGCGGTACTACGATCCCGAGCTCGGACGGTTCGTCGCGCCCGACACGATCGTGCCCGATTCGTTCGATCCGCAGACGCTGAACCGGTACACCTACGCCGGCAACAACCCGATCCTGTTCGTCGATCCGTCCGGCAACATCTTCATCATCGACGACATCCTCATCCCGATGCTGATCGCCGCCATCATCGGCGCCGCGATCAACGTCGCGATGGCCGCGATCATGGGCGGGGACATCGGGCAGGCCGCGCTGACCGGCGCGGTGACGGGCGCCATCACGTGGGGCTTCGGCGCGATCGGGGAATCGCTGTTCACGGGGGCCAAAGCCATGGCCTACCTGGGCCGAGGCGTGGTCAACGCCGTGGGCGGCGCCGCGGCGGGCGCCGCCGGCGCGGCGATCAAGGGCGAGCCCATCGGCAAGGGCGCGCTCGAAGGCTTCAAGATGAGCGCGATCATGTCGGCGGCGAACTACGCCGTGGGCCAGTACAGCGGGTACGCCAAGAAGGGCCAGATGGACATCAAGAAGGGCACGCGCGCCCCGGACAGCAAGGTCGACCTGAAGGTGAACGGCATCAACACGACCCCGGATCAGGTAAAGGCTCAATTGAGCGACTGCGACGAGTTCATCTACAACGTCTCCGGCACCGGCTGGGACGGCAGCCTGAAGGACATCGTCGAGAGCGCGCAGGAAATCCTGTTCGGGCCGTCCTCGTTCTCGCGCGAGCTGGGCCAGCACCTGCAGACGTTCTCCGGGCAGACCGTCTCGATCGTCGCGCACAGCCAGGGGACGATCATGATGACGCGCGGCCTGCAGATCGCGGGCCGGAACGGAACGCGGTTCGGCGCGGACTCGTCGATCACGTTCAACAATCCGCCGATGGACCCGATCAGCGCGTACGGCGCGGCGTGGTCGTGCGGGATCTCGAAGATCGCGTACCGGCCGGATCCGCGCGACCTCGTGTCGGGCCTCGGCAACATCGTGTACATCCCCACGTCGCTGCCGTTCACGCTGGCCGGCAAGCTGGGCACGTACCATTGCGCGTACAGCTTCGAGGACGCGTTCCCGCACAACTAGCGGCGCGCGAGGCTGCGATCGGCGTACAAGGCGCCGGGGCTTTCCAAACATTGGAAAATCCCGGCGCCGTTTTTCCAAGACTTGGGGATTTCAGTTGTTCGCAGCGGGCAACGGCGGCGGCGCGTTTTGCGCCGCGGTCTCAAGCGCGTTCAGCTTGAGCGACGCCTGGAGCCCTCCGTAGATGCAGACCAGGGCGAACACGTGAAATCCGATGCTGAGGAAATCCTTCACGAGGAGGAAGATCAGCCCGTCGAACGCGTACAGCACCATGCCGACCACGTAGGCCCACGTGTGCCGCCGGACCGCAAAGGCCCCGAAGAAGACGAACAGGCCGGCGATCAGGAGATCGAAGACGAATCCAAGGACTTTCAGGATCAATCCCGATTGCGCCGATGCCTGCTGGGCGATGCCCATGGCGATGCCGTCAACCAGTTGCGTGGCTCCAAGGCCGACGATGAAACTCCACTGTGAGCCGAGAAGGATCACGATGGAGTTGATGATGGACAGGCCGGCGATCCAGTAGAACCACGAGGCGCCGGCCTTGTGTTGGGACTGGAGCTTGAGAAAGGATGCGATCAACGCCGTTTGGGCGGCATTGTCGGCCGTGGCGGCAGGCGTGTCTGACATGGGTTCCCCCTTTGATGATCCCGACCGCGGGAAAGAATACGCGGTTCTCCGGAAATAATTAAACGCCTCCGTGCAAAAAGCGGACGCGCAGCGCACACGATTGCGTCAAGGGAATCGGCGCGTTATGATGGCGGCGTGAAACGGATTACCATCAAGGACGTGGCCGCGAAAGCCGGCGTTTCGCATCCCACCGTCTCGCGCGTCATCAACGACGATCCGCAGATCAGCGAGCCGACAAAAGAACGCATCCGCGCGATCATGAAGAAGCTGGGCTACCGGCCGAATCTCATCGCGCGCGGGCTGGTGAAGAAGAAGACGCAGGTCTTCGCACTCGTCATCCCGGACCTGAATCCGCACGTCCAGCCGATCGTGCGCGGCGTGATCGACGAGTGCCGCCGTCGCGGCTACGGCCTGATGCTGTTCTCCACGGAGTATTGGACGAAGGAAGACGAGACGTACTCGTATGTCGTGTCCAACTGGCGGGTCGATGGCGTGTTGATCTACAACGTGGTTCACCACGAGCGGCTGACGGAGGATGTGAGGCAACTCAAGGCCGAGAACGTGCCGTTCGTCTTCATCAACAAGTACCTTCACAAGAAGAACGTCAATACGGTGGCGATCGACAATTCTCAGGCGGTGCGGCAGGCGGTCGAGAACCTTGCCGGTCTGGGGCACAAGCGAATCGGGATTCTGAACGGCAGCCTGATGGCCGTGGATGGCGTGGAGCGGTTCGAGGCGTTCAAGGAGTCGCTTGCGCGTCTCGGCCTGAAGTTCGACGAGCGCTACGTCGGCAACGCGAACTTCTCCGACTCCGAAGCGGCGGAGGAGGCGAGACGCATCCTCGCGCTGCCGGATCGGCCGACCGCAATGTTCTGCGCGAACGACTTGATGGCGATGGGCGCGATCCGCGCGGCGGAGGCCATGAACCTGCGCGTGCCGGCGGACGTCTCGTTCATCGGGTTCGATGATCTCGAAGCCGGACATTGGTTCAAGCCGGCGCTGTCCACCCTGCGTCCGCCGCTGCGGGATGTCGGCGGCCGCGCGATCGATCTGCTGTTGAAGGCCATCGAAGATCCGCGGCGGAAGCCGGAGCAGGTTCCGCTGCTGGCCAAGCTCGTGCTGCGCGACTCATGCGGCCCGGCGCCGAAGAACTGAACTCACCGATACTTCAGGGCGATTTCTGCGGGAAGGCGATCCACGCGAATCCCGCCGGCCGCCGGCTCGACGACCTTCCCGTCGATCGTGACGTCAACGGGCTTTGCGTCGAGAGGCGAGCACACGATGAATCCATCCGGCGGCTGCGCGTCTCCCGCGATGTGCACGTTCACCGTGTCGCCCGTCTTCTTCATGCTGTAGCTGAACACGCCGAACCGGGTGGGGGCGTGGCGGATGGCGACTCCGCGTTCGGTATCGAGCCAGCGCGGGTCGATCCCGGCGCCGATCACGAGCTGGTTGCCTTTCTCGTACAACAGCAGGCCGCGAGCGGCGTGGACGAATTCGGAACCGACCCACGTGTGCGGCATGTCGCCGATGTAGCAGGGGAAGCGCAGGTCGCTGTGCACGACTTCCGCGAGGTGGTTCCATCCCTGCGGCCGCCGGCAATCGAGCAAGAATTGCGTCAGCCGCAGCGCGCGGTCCTTCTGGCCCATGAACAGGAACGCGAGGATCGTTCGCGCCTCGTACGGCGTGAAGACGAACTGCGCGCCGGACTTGAGCCGCGCGGCTAGGTCGTTGTAGTAGCGGTCGAACGTGTGCTGCGCCTGCGGCTGCGGCAGGTTGTCGAGCTCGGCGCAGTACACGATGGCGGCGGCGGTCGAGGTGGCGTCGAAATCGCCCTTCTCGGCGCAGCCGGGGATGTAGTCGATGCCGTACTTCTCCATGACGCGCTGGATCGTGTCGTACACGCCCGCCTTCAGCGCCTCGTACTCCTTCTGCATCCACTCGGCGCCCTTCGCGTCGTCCATGATGCGCGCGAGCGCGACGCCGTCCTTCCACCCCCGCAGCGCCCAGAAATCATCCCAGTAGGAATGCGCGAGCCAGTAACCCTCGTGGCTGCGCGACTCGGGCAGGATGTCGTGGAAGAACTGCTTCTCGGGGTTGTCGCGGTATTCCGGTGTCGCGCGCTGTTCTCGCAGCGCCTGCAGGAATTCCAGCGCGCGGACCACGCGCGGGTAGATGCGCACGAGGAACCCGACGTCCTTCGTGTACGAATAGTACTGGTTCACGAGATGGACAAACTCGCCGTTGCTGTCGAACTCGTGCAGGCCCTGCTTCTCCTCCCACAGCGGGTCCTTGTGCTTGTTGTCGATGATCGGCGGGATCTCGCCGTTGTCGAACTGGTACTCCGCGAACCACTCGATGAACTCCTTCACCTCGTCGCGGAATCCCATCTCCAGCATGGCGATCGCGGCGGAACTGCCGTCGCGCATCCAGGCCTTGTCGTAGCTGCGCGAGCCGGGCTGGAAGCCCGGGCCGTCTTTCGTGATCAGGTTGTACGCGACGTTCGCCTTGATCGTGTCGAGCAGCGCGCGATCGGGGATGTCGATCTCCACGCGGTTCACCGCCTCGCTCCAGTACGCGATGTTCTGTGCCAGCAGGGAGTCGAACGAGTCCGCGGGGATCGGCGAATCCGGGTGCAGGGGCACGGTCACGACAAGGCTCGTGGAGCTGCCGGGAGCCAGTTGAAAGGCGAAACGCGCGGCGCCGGACGCGAAGCCGTCCTCGTCTTCTGCGCGGGCCCCGGACGGGAGTTCGCCGCGCGCGACATCGTCGGCGATGTTGCCTTCAACGGGGCCGCCGACGCGGAACGTTCCGCCCTTCGCGGCAAACGCGTCCGGCGATTTGGAGAACAGGATTCGGCGGTCGTTGTCGAGCGTGACTGTTCCATCGCTGTACGCCAGCGACTTGATCGGCGAGAACCCGTTGTGGCCTTCCTGCCACGGCGGATAGACTTGAATGGGGTGGATCACGAGGTACAGGCTGCCGTCGATCGGAGACGCGCCGCCGTTGGTAAGCGTGTATCGCGCGAGCATCGATGATTGGTCGCCGCCGACTGCGAGCGCGGTGACACGCATCGCGAGGTCCTTGTACTTCCAGTCGACGGATGGGATGGGCAGGTACGACTGCAGAAGTTCCTGCGAGACCTCCGCGTTCTCGCGCGTCACGAGCTCGGCGCCCACGCGCAGAAGCGGCATGAGGGTGAAACCGCGCTTGTGCGGCTCGAGCGTTCCGTCCTCGCACAGCGAGCCCTCGACCGTGTCCTCCGGCGTTCCGACGAGCGTCCAGTACGCCTGTTCGTTCGACAGCCAGCGGGGATAGCAACCAGGGTGTGCCGTGGCGGCGAGCCGGTAGAACTTCGTGACGGTCATCTCTTCCTCGGGCGCCTTCAGCTCGATGTTGCGGATGGCGTAGCCCGTTCCCGCGAGCGCTTCCTTGCACGCGATACGGATGAAGCGCGCCTCGGTCTCCTTGAGGAAAATCTGGTGGACGTCGCCGGGCTGATTTGTGGCCGTGTAGGCGGGCCACCAGTTCAGCCCGTTCGTTGACATTTCCACCGCGTACGTCTTCGGACCGTCGTCGCCCCAGGTGATGAACAAACCGCCGCAGGCTTTCTCGCCGCGGAGATCGAGCTGCAGCCACTGCTCTCCGGCGCCGCTGCTGCGCCATGCCGTCTGCGTATTTCCGTCCATGGCCTGCACCGCCTCTCCGTTGTTTTGGGCCGACGAAGCCGAAATGACCGGTGCCTCGCCGGGAGGGATGATTTCGATTTCAGAAAGCGAATAGCCGTCGCGGCAGGCTTGCCGGCGCGTCTCGATGCGCAGGAACCGCGCCGGGCGCGGCGCGAAGTAGATCTCGTCGAGTCCGCCGTCGGGAAGATCCTGCCGATAGGCTTCGGTCCAATTCGTGCCGTCCGTGGACGTGAGAAGATCGTAGGCCCCGTAGTTGCCCCAGAAGAGCCGCAGGCCCGCCATCTCCTGCCCGGTCTGGAAATCCACCTCGATCCACTGCGGATCGAAAGGCCGGCTGCACCAGCGCGTCGACCCGCTCTCGTCGACTACGTTGACCGCGGCGAATTCCGGACCGCTTTCCGACGATGCGCGCACCGCCGGGAGCGGGCGGGGAGGCAGGGGCGGCAATTCACGAAGGGCGACCGGGCCGATGAGCAATTCGCCCGGCCCGCCTCGGCCGGATGTCACCGCGAATTCAAGCCGGTGAATCTCGCGGGGTTTCGCGAGCGGATCGCGGCCCCAGCCGTAGCGCAAATCGCGGCGGCTGACCGCGAGCGTTTTCCAATCCTCGGACAGCCGCACATTCCGAAAGATTTTCAGGAACGTGTTTCCCTTCCCGTCATCCACTTTGAATTCGAGATTGTTGCGGAGTCCGGAGCCCTTGATCGGGAACGAAATCTCGAAGTTCTCCGGAAGCGTGTCCCGCAAATCGCGGCCCGCGACGACGTACGAAGACGCCCCGAGGTCGAAAGACAACTTCAGGGCGGCGGCGTCGTTCGTCTGGACGCCCTGGACGGCGATCGTGGCCTCCTGCGGACAGAGCCCATTCCAGTCGGCGGGTTGTTCAAACGACTCGATCACGCGGACCGTCCCCGTCTGCGCGAACACGGCCGGAGCCGCGGCCAGGACAACAGCCGCAAATCGAAAGAGACCTTGGATGGATTTCATTGAAGGCAGAATACGCACACGTGTGCGTTATGTCAATAGCGCAGGGCGCCACGCGGCGGGACGCCTAGGGTTTGTGCACATTAAACCGATAAAACCGGCGCCCGGAGGCGGGCGCGGAGGATGTGGTGTTCGTGCCCTCGTCGTCCGTGAAGGTGTGCGTCGTCGAGGTCGGGCTGGTCTCCAGCCACGAGCCGACGCCCAGGTTCGTATTGCCGAACGGGGACCACGGCATGTTGTTGCTCATGCCTCTGTCGCCGTAGAAGATCATGTAGTGCCGCCCCGGTTCCGTGGAGACCGTAACGCTGCGGTTTGAGGTTCCGTCTGCGCTGGAGACGGAGATGACCTTGAACACCGATCCGACGTTCGTCGGCTGCGTGCCCGAGATGTACTCGTCGTAGTCGCCCGCGCCATCGCCATCGTTGTCGTTCGCTGCGGCGTTGGTCAGGTTCTGGAAGTTGATCCATTCCCAGCCGTCGCCGATCCCGTTTCCGTTCCAGTCGAACGGGACGGTGATCGTCGTGCTGTTCGTCGCGGACAGCCCCTGGTCGTCCGTGGCGACGAACGTGACGGGATTGGTGGTGTTCTCGAACGCCGGCGTCGCCGTCCACGAAAAAACTCCGCCGACAAATGTTACATCTGGAAGGACGGCCGCATTCGTGAGTGTAACAATTGTTCCGTCGGGATCGGTGGCGGTGACGGTGAAGTTTGTCGATGCTCCGACCGGCAGAATGTGCGGGCCCGGCAGGTTGATCACCGGCGCCAAGTTGTCCTCTTCGATCTTCAGGAACTGCACGAGCTCGCCGTCAGCCGTGATCGGCTGGGCGTCCGTTCCGGCGTTCAGGGAGACCCACAGGCCGCTATTGTAAAGCGTGGAGCCGGAAACATTTGTCCAAACGTATGTGGCGAGCGCGTTACTCGAAACGAGGTTGCGGGCTTTGTAGAACTTCGACGTGTTGAGGCCGAGCAGGCTCCACACGGGCTGGAGATTGTAGGTTGCGCTCGCGCCGACGTGCGTGCCCTCGTCGTTGCGGAGCAGGAGCGCGAACGCGAGAACGACGTCGCTCGTGCGCGGCGAGGCGTAGGGCGTCTGGTACTTCGCCGCGGCGAGGATGCGCGACTCGTCGCCGCCGCCGACCTTGCTGAGGAACCAGCGGTTCTGGCTCCGGAGCGCGGCGCTGTTGTGCCGCGCCCAGTTGACGCGCCCGTACCACTGCGCGAGATCCGTGCCGCCGTAGTCGGGCGTGTTGGTCCAGACCGTGAGCTGGTTCCACTGCTTGAAGTTCGGGATGAACTTGCCGAAGTTCTCCTCGTGTGGCGTCTTGAATCCGGTGTTCTTCGTCACCGAGCCGGCCCAGTTCTGGATTCCTTGCTCCTGCCCGTAGAAGATCATCGGGATGCCGTCGACGGCGGACACGGCGCCGTAGCGCGACGCGACCATCCACGTGTCGTTGCCGGGCAGGATCTCGTCGTGCGAGGTCAGGTTCAGCAGGACCGCGCCGCCGCTGTAGGCGGTGCGCCGGTCCTCCAACGCCTGCTTCAGCGCCCACGAGTCGTTGATCCGCTCCTGCGTGAACTTGAAGACGAGGTTTTCGTTCAGCACGTCGAAGTGGCGGTTGGAGCGGTAGCCCGGCTTGCCGCCGTCGAGCGTCTCGGCCATGAAGAGGAAGTTCCACTTCATGTGCCGCGTGCGGTTGATGATGTACTCCCAAAGCTGCGGCGGCAGGCCCTGGCCGAAGTCGCACCGCAGGCCGTCGATGCCGCGGTCGTCCTGCGGGGCCACCCACGAGTTCGTGCCGGCGTGGCCGGTTTTCTTGAGCCAGAACTCGGTGTAGTAAGCCATGTAGCGCCAGAGGTCCATCTCGTTGGCGGTGGTCATGCCGGCGAAGTCGTATACATCATCCTCGTTCAGGTAGTCGCCGTTGTTGTCCGGGTTGTGCCGCACGAGCGCGGAGTACTTCCCGTAGTACAGCTCGGCCACGTCGAACCACTTGCCGAAGTCGCCGCGGTCCGGCGCGGTGGCGATGTCGTTGGAGTACGCGCTGTGGTAGTACGTCGCGGGCAGGCCGTAGTCCGTCCAGAGCGCGTACCAGCCCGGCTTGAACCAGCCGATGCGGTCGTTGACGTTCGTGCAGTAGTTGAAGTTCGTGCCGCCCTCGCCGAACACCGCGTCCCACGAGGTGTGGTTGAACACGCCGTCGAGCATCACGTTGATCGTGCCGACCGTGCCGGTGTACGCGTCGCACCTGGCGACGAAGTTCGTGAACTCCCTCATTGCGCCCGCCTCGGTCGTGTCGTCGCCGTAGTACTTCGAGACGGCGAAGTAGTTCTTCGTCGCGTACGGGCTGCCGGGCGTGTACGAGTCCTTCCGCTCCTCGGCGTTCGGGTGGATCGGCTGGAACCACAGGCAGTTGACCTGGATGAAGTTCAGGTAGTCGAGGTTGAACGGGTCGTAGCCGTCGGAGTCGCCGTCGGCCGCACCGAGCAGGTCCTTGAACGTGCTGCGGCCCGCCTCGGAGTTGTCCGTCGCCTCGACCGTCAGCGTGTTGAGCTCGTACATGGTCTGGCTCAGGACCTTTCGCGGCGATACGACGATCGCGTGGTCGCGCAGGCCGCCCGAGGAGTACCAGTTCCAGTTCGTCGCGCTCGCGGCGTTCTTCTGGTAGCGCGCGGTGAGCCGGTACGCGCCGCAGCGGCTGACGACGCCTGTCCAGTAAAACGTGGTCGGGCCGCCGCTCATCATGAACGCGGTGAAGTACGCGCCGGTGTCGGCGGGCGTGAGCAGGTTGCCGTCCGGCGGCCGGATGCCGTCCGCGTAGCCGTCACCGCTGATCAGCGCGTTGGTGTAGTCCACGTCGCACAGGTCGCGGCGGTTGAGGTTGCAGAAGACCTGGACGTTGGACGCGCCGGCTTCGGGCGTGTAGACGACCGTCACGTATTGCGTCTCGTGCGCGGCCTCGTCGATGAAGAACTTCGTGGTCGTGTAGTCGGCGTTGACGCCGTTCACGGTGAGGCCGGCCGCGCCGGGCACGAAGAGGGAGAACACGAAGGTCTGGTTGTCCTGCCCGGACGTGCCGTACTCGGCGAATCGCTCGATGCCGCCGGTCTTCCACGCGCCGATCTTGTACCTGATCGTGCTGCCGTCGGTCGACGGCAGGTTGGTCAGCGTGCCCATCCACCACATCGCGTCGCCGTCCGCATACGTGTCTTCCTCCATGTGGTCGAAGCTCATCATCTGAACCATCGTCGACGCGCCGGGGACGCCGTTGGTGCCGGACGGCTCCGCGCCGTTCGTCGTGTAGTAGATTGCCGCGTAGTCCACCCAGCGGTTCGTGCCGATCCCCTGCGCATAGCCGATCTTCGCCCAGCACTGGACGGCGCCGCTGCCGACGTTCACGCGATTCGTGTTGTGCCAGATGTACGCCGCCTCCGTGCCGGGTTCGCCGCCCATCGTGAACGAGAACGGATGCGCCTGCGCGTTGCTCGCCGCTAGATACGTCACGCTTGATGCTCCGTCGTTCGTCGTGCCGATGTAGGTGGTGTTGTGGTCGGTGTAAGTCACGGACAAGTAATATTCCACGACGTTCGTATTCCCGTACGTTCCCGCCGGGATGATCGACTTCCAGTACTTGTTGTTATCGATCTGGTTGTCGTACGAAAGGTTTGTCGCGGTCCAGCTGGCGGCGCCCGCGAGGCGGTGGTACAGCGTGCCGCCCGACTGGTCGGCCGCATTGCCGGCGCCCTGGAACTGGTTGCCGTTGTAGATGTACACCGCGTTGTTGGAGTAGGGGCTTTGCGGGTTGCGCATCGTGGTGCCGACCGGCTCCGCGTTGGCCGGGATGTGCCAGCAGTTCGCTCCGCCGAACCGGAAGCTGTAGTTCGTCGTTCCCGATTTTTTGCCGCGGAGCGTGCAGAGGTCGGGATCGGCCGTGATCTGGTTCGACGGCATGGTGGATGTCAGGGCGTAATACTCGATCCTCGATCCGGCGGCTGCGGGAATCGTCGCGGAGTAATTCGTCGAGCTGCCAAATGCCGCGGCGGTCAGCTTGCTGAACCCCCAGCTGTTCGTCGTGTAGCGGATCCAGATGTTCTCCTGCGGGCTCTTCGCTGCGCTGAGCTGGATCATGACGGGCGCGCCCGCGGCCCATGGATCCGCGAGCTGGACGTCCGCGCGAACGACGGACACGGGATCGCTGTCCGTCTCCATCACGACGTAGGAGGTGTGTTCCGTGTTCACGTTGAAGTGGTACCGCTTGCTGGAGAGGGCGCTGAAGCTGAGGTTGCTGCCGCCCGATGAGAGCGATCCGATCGTCGAGTTTTTGGTGGCGCTGCTGCCGGCGCCCCAGTTTTCCGTCCAATCGCCGAAGCGGTCGAACTTGAACTCCGAGGTTGCGTCATCCGCGCCGCAGGTCACGCTGACCTTCCATATGCTTCCGAAGTCGGTGTCTTGGGCCATCCAACTTGTGCCCCAGGAATTCATCTCGCCGCGGTAGGATTCGGCGGTTGCGGAACCGGCGAATGTGCACAGGATGGCCGCGAGGAAGAAAGAGGAAAATCGATTCATGACCTTGCCTCCCGATGACGGCTGTTTATTAATTGTAAAGCGATTGACTTGCCTTTCAAATTACCTTTGTGCCAGAATGGTGTCAATCAATGCGGGCTGTTGGTATGGGCTGTCGGAAAAAGAAAGTGGCCGAGGGCCCTTTACGGGTTGACCCCCTTGGGCATATAAATAGCGACAGCCGCGGGACGTACAGCTGTGCGGGTAACAGTTTGTGCAGCGGAGCGGGAATGTGACTAAAGAATCGCCTAAAAAGCAGCCCCCCGAAAAGTCCTTGCCTCTTCGAGCCCTCGATTTCCTCAATGATGGGGTGATGATTGCCGATCTGCAGGGCAAGATCATTTATGCGGACGCCGCGATGGGCCGCATGCTCGGTGTGAACCCTGGGAAGGTCATTGAGCAGCCGGTCGAATTGGACGGCCGTTTTCAGTTTCAGGGTGGGTTGTCCTTCGGCGACATCGCGAAGGCGTCGGAGAAGGAGGATGTGTGGGTTGGCGAGGCGACCTGCATTTCCGACGATAATCACGCGCTGTTGCTGGATGTTCGGGTCTCCCCTTTGAACGACTCGAACGGCGGGCATATCGGGTCCATGATCGTGGCTCGTGACGTCACCCGCGAACGTTCTCTCGAAAAGCAGGTTCTTCAATCGCAGCAGATGGAGCTGGTCGAGAACCTTTCCATCGGAATCGCCCACGAATTCAAGAACCTGCTGACCGTCATCATGGCCTACGCCTCGTTGCTCCAGGACCAGATGGCCGGCCAGCCGTTCCAGAAGGACATCGCCAAGATTCTGGATGCCGCGCAAACGGCCAACGAACTGACGGGTCGTCTCCTTTCCGTCACGCGCCATTCGGCGCCGCGGATGGAGAACGTGGATATCCAGGTGGTGCTGAACGACGTGGTCGCGATGCTGAAGAAGACCCTTCCGCGCAACGTCTCGCTGTTCGCGCCTGAAAAAACGTCTTTGCCCAAGGTGCACACCGACCCGGTCGTGCTGTACCGCGCGCTGCTGAACCTCTGCCTGAACGCGCGGGACGCGATGCCCGACGGCGGCAACCTCTCCATCGAGGTGGACCTGGTCAAGGTGGAGCAGGAGGATCTCGAGCGCTGGCCGGAGCGCATGCCGGGCTCCTACATCACCATCTCCGTGACCGACACCGGCCACGGGATGGCGCAGGACGTCAAACAGCACATTTTCGAGCCGTTCTTCACGACCAAGAAAGCCGGCACGGGGCTGGGCCTCAGCGTGGTGCAGCACACGATCCGCGCGATGGGTGGCTGGGTGACGGTTTATTCAGAGCAGAACCTTGGCGCCTGCTTCCGGCTCTACATTCCAACGGCCAAACCGGATACGCCGGTGGTGGTCGAAGAGCGCGATATCGAAGCCATTCCGGGCGGGACGGAGACGATTCTCGTTGTGGACGACGATCCGCTGGCCCTGAGCATCACCCAGCGGCTTCTGCACAAGTCCGGCTACACCGTCTGGACGGCGACCGGCGGCGAAGAGGCCATTAACACGTACAAGCAGCACGCGTCGAAGATCGACATTGTCCTGTTGGATGTCGTCATGCCGTACGTGAATGGCGAGGAAGTCTACCGCGAACTCGTACGCATCAACCCGAAGGTCGCGATCCTGGTTGTCTCGGGATTCACGCCGAAGACCGCCGAGCGACTGCTCAAAGTGTCCGGCGCGCGATTCCTATCCAAACCGTTCAGCCGCCAGAAGCTCGCCGTCGAGGTCCGCACGATTCTCGACGCGCGGAAGAAGTAGGAAGAAGTCCAAAGTCTAAAGTCCAAGGTCCAAAAGTACTCCGCCCTTTAGACTTTGGACCTTGGATTTTGGACTACCCCCGTCATATTACTTCTATCTTGGAGGGCCTGCCCATGACACGAGTACTGGTTCCGATGGCTGACGGCACGGAAGAGATGGAAGCCGTCATTGTGATCGACACGTTGCGGCGCGCGAAATGGGAGGTTGTCGCCGCCGGCACGAAAAAGGGTGTCATCACGGCCTCGCGCGGCGTGAAGATCGTCCCCGACGTCGCGTGGGACGAGATCGATCCTTCCTCGTTCGACGTGATCGTCGTGCCGGGCGGGGCGAAGGGCGTCGAAAATCTTCTCAAGGAAGAGTCTTTGCGCGAGGCAATCCGCAGCCTGCATCGCGCGGGGAAGATTGTTGCGGCGGTGTGCGCCGGGCCCTTGGTTCTTCAGCATGCGGGCGTGCTGGCGGGCCGCAAGGCGACGTGCCATCCCGACGTTGTGCCGAAGCTCACGCAGGCGCAATACGTGAATGAGGCTGTGGTGGTTGACGGAAGCGTCATCACAAGCCAGGGAGCGGGTACATGTTTCAAGTTCGCACTCGCGATCGTTGCGAAAGTGGACGGCTCTGAAAAAGCGGAGGCGGTCGCGCGCGGGATGGTTGTAAAACAGGCGGATTTCGAGACGCGAGGGAGTTGAAAAACACCCCAAAAAAACGTAAAAAAACACTTGTTTTGCCCATAAATCACACCACAATGCCGAATGAAATTGGATCGGATTTGGTCAGTAGGCAGCAAACTCAAACCGAAGGAGGATAGTCATGGCGTTGACCAAGGCTCAGATTCAGGGACAGTTGGCAGAGAAGACAGGTCTCGCGAAGAAGCAGGTCGGTCTGTTTTTCGATGAACTGTGCAAGCTCGCTTACAAGGAAGCGAAGAACAGCTTCACGATTCCCGGTCTCGGCAAGCTCGTCCTCGTGAATCGCGCTGCTCGCATCGGCCGCAATCCGGCGACAGGCGAACAGATTCAGATTCCGGCCAAGAAGGTTGTGAAGTTCCGCGTGGCGAAGGCTGCGAAGGACGCGATCCTCGGCCGCTAAACTGACAATCCTAGACGTTTTAGGTTGGAAAAAGGATGACTGGAAACAGTCATCCTTTTTCGTTTGGGAAGACGTGTTGAAAGAAAGCGAGCCCGCCTGGCCGGGGCTTTCATTTCAGCCAGAAGCTTGTGCCGCAGGCAGGCTAGGTTCGTTCGACCCTGGCGCGTTGTGCGCCCACGCCTTCAATGGCGGTTTCCACGATGTCTCCGGGCCGGAAAACAACCGCCGGCTTGTGGGCTGATCCGATTCCACCGGGCGTTCCGGTGGACATGAGATCGCCGGGCTCCAGCGTCATGGTGGCGCTGATGAACGAGATCAGGTGTGCGATCTTGAAGATCATATTGGCCGTGTTGTTGTCCTGCAACGTGCTCCCGTTGACCTTGGAACAGAGCCGCAGGTTCTGCGGGTCGCGGATTTCGTCCGGCGTGACGAGGTATGGGCCAAGCGGGCAGAACGTGTCGGCGCTCTTCGCGCGGAACCACTGTTTGCCCTCTTTCTGGGCCTCGCGATCGGTGACATCGTTCAGAACGGTATAACCGGCGATGAACTGAAGGGCGTCGGATTCCGAAACGCGGCATGCCGTTTTGCCGATCACGACCGCAAGTTCGACTTCGCCGTCGACGATGTTCGCGCCTCGCGGGAGGACGATCGGGTCGAACGGTCCGACGAGCGACGTGGGCGCCTTGCTGAAGAGGATGGGGGACGAAGGAATTTCAGCGTCGAACTCCGCCGCGTGATCCGCATAGTTCTTTCCAAGGCAGACGATTTTTCCGGGTCTCGCGACGGGCGGGCCGAGGCGCACGCCGTCGGCCGGGACGGTTTTGAGCGACGGCTCCTTCAAGAGGGCCTGGATGCGCTGGATTCCCCAGTGCGTGAAGAAGTGGCCGTTGAAATCCTCGATATCGAACGCCATCGCGCGGACGTCGAGGATCTTCGAATCCTTCTCCATCAACACACCGGGGCGTTCTTCACCGCGTGGGCCGAAACGAACGAGCTTCATGCGTGAATCCTCCGGAATGCCCAATGGCCAAGTCTTAATGACCAAGGAATGACCAATGACGCAGAGAAAGAATGGGCCAGAATATCATTCATTGGACATTTGCTTTGACGTCGCCTGTCCTTCCGGCCCCAGAACGCTCCGGTCGAACGAAGTTTTCCCGAGCACGACGTCGGCGGTTTTGAAATGGCACTTGGCGATATCGAGCAGGATCTGGGGTGTGTTCTTGCCGATCAGCTTGACCGCGGTGTCCTGCACCTGGGCCGACGCGCCTTTCGGAATGGCGACACCGAATTTCTTCTGGAGGTCGATGAGCGCGAGCAGGAACCCGGCGCGCGCGAGGATGGAAGCGGCGGCGACGGCCATATCGGACTCCGCCTTGTGGCGCTGGACGAGTTCGATCTTCCGGCCCTTCTTCATGAGCGCCTGCTCGATCTGCCGTTTCGGGCCGAACTGGTCGGAGATGGCGCGTGGGCAATCCGGCACCTTCTCGAGAAGGTTCTCGATGGCCCTCGCGTGGCCCCAGGCGAGGATCTTGTTGACGTTGCGCATGCTGGCGTAGAGGCGGTTGTACGCGCGGGGACCGATGGTCACGATCGCGAACCGCTCGCCGAGCAGCTTGCGGATATCCCGGGCCATCTCGAGCGCCTTGCGGTCGCTCGTAATGGTCTTGCTGTCGCGGACGTTCATTTCCTGCAGGGCGTCCGTCAGGCGATCATCAGCGTAGGCCGCGGCGATGACGAGGGGGCCGAAGAAATCGCCCTTGCCGCTTTCGTCGATGCCCATGTGGGGTTGTGACGCTTCGGGGTTGAGGATTTTCTCGTAGCCGAGATGCGCTTCCTGAAGAACCTGGGGTTCGAGAACAAACGTCACCCAGTCCTGTGCCCCGCGACCCTGGACGAGGCATTTGCCGCTCTTGTAGAGGGCGATATTGCAGTCCTGACCCTCGGCCGCCGCGATGGTGTGTTCGACCTCTCGCGGGATGTAGTTTCCGGCCTTCAAAAGAGCAACGAGGGTGGCCTGCTGCCCCGGGTTCAGTTTGAAGGTAAACGAGGTTCTCGGCGTCATGCGCAAACAGTATCAAAAGGGATATTCGGTGACAACCAGAGGCCGCGTGACCCGAGAGGGGTTGAATCCGCCGAGATTTTCACAAAAACGCCGCGTATTTCGCGGAAATTGTTGTTGACCGGTTCTCTCGCGTCGGGGTACTAATGCTCCATACGTAGTCGTAACTACATTCATGTACGGGGTTTGTTCTGTCAGTTTGTGGCAAACGCCATGGGTGATCTGAACGTGGAGGTCTCAAATATGAAGAAAATGTGGTCGGTGTTGTTGGTTGCAGTTCTTTGCATCGCATTTACCGTTCCCTCCGTAACCGCCGCAGAAAAGAAACCTCAACCCGTCAAGGAGAAAAAGGCTCCTGCGACCAAGACGGCCGAGGTCACCCAAGCCGAACTGGCCCATCTCCTCATTCAGGTTCTGGGTCTTTCGCGGTTCCTCCCGGCAGCCCCCAGCGACCAGCAGTGCTTTGCGTTGCTCATGGATAACGGCATTGCCCCGAAGGATGGATGGAAACCCGGCAGCCCGGTGGTGAAGGCGGATCTGGCCCGCGTGATTGTGCAGGCGATGAAGAAACAGGGCGACATCAAACACCCCGAGGATCCGAAGGAATGGATCGACTACCTGAAAGCCCAAGGCGTTCCGCTCGACGCCGTGGGCGAAACCGCGAGCTACGTCGAACCTTTGGCGGAACCGGTGGCGGTCCATGTGGCCTCGCCCCAGGTCGATCCGCTGGATAAGCGTCACAAGTTCAATCCGCTCGACGAGACCCAGTACGGCGTGGATATGGCCTATGTGGTGCGCGTGTTGAGCCAGTTTGAATTCATTGCCAACGAGTTCAAGCCGAAACCCGTGACCCAGGACTGAGGCAGACGATTTTCGAGGATGAATTGTGGTGCATCAACGGAACCGAGGAGATAGGCCGATGAAATGGACAAAATGGCTGTGTGCTTTTCTGTTTGTGCTGGTAATTGCTGATGCCGCGTGGGCCCGCGAGGGAGCAAAGCCGTTCCAGGTCAACAACCGCCTGCGCTTCGAGTATGACGACAACATTTACCAGTCTGAAAATGACAAGGAAAGCAGCTTCAAGATCATTGAAGAGCTGGAATTCCTCGTCAATTTCAACCTGCAAAACACGTACATCGGCGTGCGCTATCGCCCCTCCTATGTGTGGTGGGACGAGAGGCCGTCCGACAGCACCGATTTCCAGAATGAACTGGACTTCATCCTGAACCAGACGTTCTCGCCCCGGTTGACCTTGAGCGTGGTGGATACCCTGCGCCGCGGCGAATCCCCCAAGCTGAAGGATGACGCCGGCAATGTGGTCCGGGAGAACAGCGATTTCTACTACAACACCCTCAACGGCACCTTGGGATATCTCCTTCGGCCGTCGACCCGGTTGGAACTGGCCGGCCGGTACATCGCCCTGCGGTATGACGAGGACATGTATTCCGACTCTGAGGATTACGACCTGTACGTCGGCGGTCTGACCCTGCGTCACCAGGTGGTTCCGGAGACCACGCTGATTGGCGAGTTCCGCGGTGAGGGCGTCGAGTACGAAGGCCCGGATCGCGGTTCGAAGAGCGTGTATGTGGGCGGCGGTGTTGAGCAGATCTTCAGCCCCAGCCTGATTGGTAATGTGGTGGGCGGCTACCAGCAGAAGGAATTCAACGACGACGAGATCGACTCCCAGAGTTCGCCGTATGTGGACGCCTCGGCCACGTTCCTTCCGACCCCGGCGACACGCATCAGCGCGGGCGTCGGCTACTCCATGTTTGAGACCGAAGTGTATCCGTTCGCGAGTCAGGATCGTGCGCAAGTGTACGCCAGCATTGCCCATGATTTCACGGCGCGCGTGGCGCTCTATCTGTCGGGCAGCTACATCGTCGGGGATTACAGCGCGGACCAGGCGCTCCGCGAGCCCGATCCGGCCAATCCGTCGGTCGGCGCGAAGGACGGGCAGGAAGAGACCTTGCAGGTCAGCGCGCGCGTGACCTACCAGATCAACCGGTCGAACTGGCTGGAAGCTGGCTGGCAGTACTCTGACTTCACATCCGATCTCGAGTACAATGACGGGGCCAAGATGCGCGAGGATTTCGTGGAGAACCGGGTTGATGTGGGGTGGAAGACCCAGTTCTAATTCCGGGAGCGCACAGGGAAAGGTTGCTCGGACCGGATTTCAGGTCATTATCCAGCAGGTCTTGCCGTGCTAGTGAGGCGAAAGCCTCACTAGCTTTTTGGGGAACCGACGATTCATGGATCAAGTTCAGACTCAGTCCCAGTCCGGTGAAGGCAGTTTGCATTTCTTCGACTACTGGCGCGTCATCCGGTCGAGGAAGGAAGTCATTCTTGCCGTCATGCTTCTGGTGGTCGTGACCGGCACGGCCTTCACCCTGACGCTGCCCAGGAAGTACATGGCGAATGCGCGGATCATGGTCCGCGAAGACGCCATGGACATCGACGTGTTTGAGCGGCAGTACGTCGCCGGCTACAACCCGTTCTTCATGCGGACCCAGTACGAGATCATCCAGTCCCGGCAGATTCTCTACCAGGTGATCAACAATCTGAATCTCCAGCAGGTCTGGGGGGAGAAGGCGCATGACGACGGCGCGCCGCTGACCCGCGAAGATGCGTTTGTCCTGCTCTCCCGCTCGATCAAGGTCGAGCAATTCCGCGACACCAGCCTGATTGACATCCAGGTGTATCGCGAAGACCCCGAAGAAGCCGCCCGGATTGCCAATGAAATCGCGGCGGTTTACAGGGACCAGCGCCTCACCGCCAAGAGGCAGGAGGTCAAGCGCGCCGTTGAAGTTCTGGAGAGCGAACTGCAGAAACAGCAGGACCGCGTGGACCGGGCCGAGCAGGAACTCGAGAAGATCCGAAAGGAACTGGGCGTCAGCGTGATCTCCAAGGGGTTCCAGGCCGACAAGCTCCGGCTGCAGCAGCTCGAGGCTGACCGCATCGCCGCGCGCGTGGACATGCTGGTCCGCAAGGCGCGCCTGGATCAGCTGGAGTCGCTGGACGGCGACGAGCTGATGAACGCGTCGTCGTATATCGTTAACGACCAGAATCTGACCACGATCAAAGCCCAACTGGCCGACTCCGAAGTGAGCTTGAAGGTCCTCCTCGAGACCTACGGCGTCAATCACCCCGAGGTGAAGAGACTTCAAGCCGGTGTGAACGAACTCAAGCAGAAGTTGAGCAATGCCCTGGAGGGGCTGAAGACGGGGCTGCGCGCGGACTACGCCGTCGCGCTTGAGAAGTATAACGTGCTGGCCTCGGAACTCGAAACGGCGCGCAAGAGCGACATCGATGCCGAACGCGAGAAATTCCTTCCGTTCGACAAGGCGGAACGCGAGGTGGAAGTCCAGCGTCACATCCTCGATGCCCTGCGCGCGCGCGTGGCCCAGACGGGGATCGAGATCGAGGTGCCGAGGACGCCCGTGGAAATCACGGATCCCGCCGAGCCGCCCATGTTGAACCGGCCGGTCAGCCCCAATATTGTCATGAATATCCTGCTCAGCCTGATTCTCGGCCTCGCGGCGGGCATTGGTCTGGCGTACTTCATTGAGTACCTGGATACGTCGGTGAAGACGGTGGATGACGTGGAACGATTCCTGGGCCTGCCCGTCATCGGCGTGATTCCTCAGAAAGTCCGCCCGCTGGTTGAGGAGGGCCCGGATAGTCCGCACGCGGAAGCGTACCGCGTGCTCAAGACGAACATGCAGTTTGCCAACAAGGGGATCGGCGCCGGTGCGTTTGCCGTGGTCAGCGGCGGCGTCGGCGAGGGCAAGTCCACGACGTTGTTCAATCTCGCCTACATCTGTGCCCAGCTGGGGGATAAGGTGCTGATCGTGGATTCGGATCTTCGCCGCCCGGTCCAGCATACGATCCTGAGCATGTCCAATCGCTTCGGCCTGACCAACGTGCTGATGAGGGACGTGCCGATCGAAGAGACGATCAAGCCCACGAGCATTCCGAACTTGCACTTCCTGCCCAGCGGCAAGCTTCCCCGATCCTCGCTGGGCCTGCTCAATTCCCAGCGCATGCGTGAATTGGTGAAGAATCTGAAGGCGCGGTACGATTACGTGTTCTTCGATTCCCCGCCGATCATGGGTGTTACGGATGCGTCCATATTGGCCAGCGAAGTGGACGGCGTTCTGCTGGTTGTGCAGTATCGGAAGTATCCGAGGATCATTTCGTCCCGGGCGAAGCGGATGATCGAGAATGTCGGCGGGAATCTGCTCGGCGTCGTGCTCAACAACATAAATATTCTTCGCGACGACTATTACTATTATTATCATTCGTACTACTCGCATTACTACCAGTCCGACGAGTCGAAGCCGGCCGACGAAATTCAGGCGGCTCCGGAACAGAAAAAGGACAGTTTGTAAAAGAGGTTTTGGAATGTTGAAGCGTGTAATTCTCGCCGTTTGTGTGTTGGCCGTGATCTTTTCTGCTGGTTGCCGCACACGCAATCGGTACAGCTATGTCGTTCCGGCAACGTCGAAGCCGGTTCCTGCGGCGGAGCGGGCCCGGCCGGCATTGATTGCGTCGGCGCCGCTTCTTTCGGTTTCGACCGCCAGCACAGCGGTTGTATCGAAACCGGCAACAAGGCCCGCCCCCGCGCTTCAGCCGCCGGCGTCGCCAGCCCCGGCGAGGAAAGATTCCGCTGCGACATCCGTCGCTTCGTCCTCCTCCGCGTACCGTCTGAAGGTTGGAGACCCGGTGGTCATCTATCTGCGGGGGATTCCTGGTGTTCCCGGAGGGGAACAGCAGCTCGAGGATATCATTGACGAGAATGGCGGCATCAACATGCCGTACGTGGGGGCGATCGAGGCCGGCGGCAAGACCAGTACGGGGCTTGAGCAGGCCATCCAGAAGGCCTACATCGATCAACAGATTTACAAGACCGTTACCGTGAATGTCGTGGTTCCTTCGCGGAGCTATTATGTCCGCGGCGAGATCAAGCAGCCGGGCCGGTTCCTCCTGATGAGCCGCGTTACCGTCGTCCAGGCGATTGCCGCGGCGGGCGGATTTACGGAGTTTGCGAATCACTCGAAGGTGGAAATCCTGCGGGGCAACCAGCGTATTCGCGTGGACGTTGATGAAATTGAAAAACATCCCGATCGGGACAGAGAGCTCGAATCGGGTGACGTAATCATCGTGCACAGGAGCTTCTTCTAGTTGCAAGGCAACGAGCCATGTCGCGGCGTTGAGCCAACGCCCCGGCGTCGGCGCCGTCACGCCGTCCCGAACTCAACCCGCCGATCCGTTCTCGACTGGGTTGCGATCTCGCTGCTTCTTCTTCCCTCGCTGGTCGGCGTCTACCTGTTCGGTGCGGTACGCCTTTGGTCGATCTGTCCGCTGATGTTCGCCTCGTCGATTGGATTGATGTTGTTCTTTCTTCGGCCTTTCGCCGGGGCGGATTTGAGGCAACTGCAAGTGCCGCCGGGCGGAATCCTCTGGCTGCTCGTCTTCGTGTTCCTGGCGGTCATGGTTCCGCGGGGTTCCGTGCCGTACGACGGGCGGTTCGAAATCCTCAAACTGGCCAGCTATATGGGCGCCTACTGGGCGTGGTCGGAACTGGCTTCGCATCACAGGCGCTGGCGAATCCTCCTCGGCTTGTTGATCTTCGCGGTGACGCTGATCGCGTGGTACGCCATCGTCCAGCACAGCCACGGAACGCGGATGGTGCTGAATCTTGAAAGGCCGGACCAGTACGGGATGCGGGCCAGCGGCACCTATTTCTGCCCCAACCATTTTGCGCATCTGCTGGGAATCATCATTCCCCTCTGCCTGGCGTTGGCGCTGATGCCATCCGCCGGAGTGCCTTTGAGATTGCTCGCGGGGTATGGTCTGGTCCTTTGTCTTCCCGTCATGTTTCTGACGCAGTCCCGCAGCGGCTGGATTGGAACGATTGCCGGGCTGAGCACCGTGATCTGCATGGTGGGAGCGAGACGGGGAAGAAAGTTCTTTCTCATCACTCTTCTGGTCGTTCCTTTGGTTGTCGCGGCAACCGCGGGCGGATTGTGGATGTTCTCCGATATCTTCCGGGATCGAATCCAGATGGCCATCCAGGGCGACATCCGCCTTCGGATCTGGCCGGATACGCTGGCCATGATCCGCCAGCAGCCGTGGCTGGGCTGGGGCGCGGGCAGCTACCAGTGGATCTTTCCGCAATTCAGGACGCTCAGCGATCAGATGCTTTTCAACTATGCTCACAACGAGTACCTGCACTTCGCGGCAGACTACGGCCTGGTCGGGCTCTTCCTGTTTGCGCTGGTTGTGCTGACGGCCTGCGTCCGTTTCTTCGGGGCTTATCTCAAGGCGGATCGGGACCGGGATGCCTACCTGGTCGCCGGCCTTCTGGGAACTCTGGCGGCGACGTTTGCGCACGCCATATTCGATTTCAACCTGCATATCTTTTCCAACAACCACGCAATTATCATGATCGCGGGAACGACCACGGCATGCCTGTACGCAACCGGTCTTTGGAAACCGCGCCCGCTGAAGTCGCCGGCATGGATGCTCGTTTACGGAGGCGGTGCGCTGGCCGCTCTTGTGCTCGCGGTGATGACCGTGAAGGTGTTCCTGTCCTACGGGCTGCACTTCATCGGAGAACAGCGCCGCGAGCAATTCCAGATGTCCCGGGCCAGCGACCTGTTCGACAAATCCATCGCCGCGGACGCCGGCAACTGGCGTCCCTACATGAGCAAGGCGCACGTCTTCATGTCGCAGAGCTTCTGGAACTTCGACGCGGATGAAAAGGTCCGGCAGGCGCGGGATGCCGTGGCGCTCTATGACAACGCGCTGGCTCGCAATCCGTATGACCTGGAGGCGGTTTTCGGGCTGGGCAAGGCCTACAATGTTCTGGGGGAACAGGAAAAAGCGCTCGATTGCCTTCGCCGGGCGGTGGCGGCAGACCCCGAACACCTGTTCTACGCATCCCACCTGGGCCTCCAGCTTCGTCGAATGGGCCGGGACCAGGAGGCTCTCGATGTTTTCCGGCAGGCGGCGGCGAAGTGGAACAACGAAATGGTCCTGCTGAACATCAAGGCGCTGGAGGAGAAGCTCGCGGCAGCCACGGCGGCGACCAACGCGCCAGCCCCGTAAAACGGCCGGTCCGCTGGCCCGCCCGCTCGTTCCTTCCCTCGCGCCGAAAAAGATTGCCTCTTTCGATAATTATGCTACGTTCAAAACTAATTGAACGTAATGAAACTTGCCGTGTATGGTAGGAGGCAAGTTCAGTCCTCCCGGCGCCCCGCCGGGAACTGACCGGGACGAAGTCTGCCCGGGAGAGCGTTGAATCCGCGTCTGGAAAGGAGCGACCTCCAGCCGCGTGATCCTCCGAATCCATTCACAAGGAGCCGTACAATGAACCAGGAACTGCAATCCCTTCGCCAGCGCTTCATCGAGACCGCGGGCCACTTCACGCAATCGCTTGGAGCCGGCCGGGTGCTGGGCCAGATTTTTGCCCACATCTACTTCAGCCGCGACCCGCAGTCCCTGGATGATCTGACACGGAAACTGGAAATCAGCAAAGGCAGCGCCAGCATGGCGGTTCGCCAGTTGGAGCAATGGGGGGCGCTGCGCAGGGTCTGGATCAAGGGCGACCGAAAAGACTACTACGTGGCGACGGACGAGTTCGGCCGGATCATCCGCAAGGCGTTGCTGGACATGATCGGCCGAAAGATGGAGACGTCAGACGGACTTCTCGAGGATTCGCAGGCGCTTCTCCAGGAACGGATGCGGAACGGGAAGAAGGCCGATGAGGACTGGGCCTTTATCGACGACCGTGTAAAGAAACTTCAATCGTTTCGTGACCGCGCCCAAGGGCTTTGGGATAGTTCGATTCTGAAAATGCTGCTGAAATAATGGAGGTTCCTGTCCAGTCATGAAAGTTCCCCTTCTCGATCTGCAAGCACAGTACCGCGCCATCAAATCCGAAATAGATCCCGTGGTGGCCGAGGTCTTCGACTCGCAGTACTTCATCCTCGGTCCCCGGGTCGTTGAGTTTGAAAAAGCCGTAGCGGCCTATTGCGGTTGCGCCCATGCGTGCGGCGTGTCTTCCGGCACGGACGCCCTGCTGATGGCCTTGATGGCCGAGGGCATTGGGGCGGGGGACGAGGTGATCACAAGCCCTTACACATTTTTTGCCACCGCGGGGTCCATTGCCCGAACCGGCGCCAGGCCGGTCTTTGTTGATGTGGATCCGGCGACCTGCAACATCGATCCGGCGCTGATCGCCGCGAAGATCACGCCGCGAACGAAGGCCATCATGCCGGTCCATTTGTACGGCCAGTCGGCGGACATGGATCCGATCGTGAAGCTGGCGAAAAAACACGGGCTCGTGATCATCGAGGATGCCTGCCAGGCGATCGGTACCGAATACAATGGCCGGCGAGTCGGCTCGATCGGCGACTACGGCTGCTTCTCGTTCTTCCCTTCCAAGAACCTTGGGGGCGCCGGGGATGGCGGACTCGTGACAACGAACGATTCGCGCCGCGCCGCGAAGCTGAACTCTCTGCGCAATCACGGCATGGAGCCGAAGTACTATCACAAGATGATCGGCGGCAATTTCCGGCTGGATGCGCTTCAAGCCGCGGTGCTGAACGTGAAGCTCAAGCATTTGGAATCGTGGACGGCGGCGCGCCGGGCCAACGCGAAGCGATATGATGTTCTGCTTGAAAACAGCGGCTTGCTGAAGAAGGGAATCGTCAGCCTGCCCGCGGTTGTCCGGGAACGCCATATCTTCAATCAATATGTCATCCGTGCCGACCGCCGGGACGATCTCATCGCGCACTTGAAGAAACACGACATCGGGTGCGAGGTGTACTACCCGGTTCCGTTGCACCTTCAGGAATGCTTTGCCCATTTCGGCCACAAGGCAGGCGATTTCCCTGTGAGCGAGAAGGCCGCGCTCGAAACGCTGGCCCTGCCGGTTTATCCTGAATTGACGGACGAGCAGGCGCGGTTTGTCGTGGATACGGTGGCAAGTTTTTACGCGTAGCGGACCATGGACATCCGGGAGAACAGCCAAGTTGCCGTCGTTGTGGATCGGAGCGTGAGTTCCTATCCGGCCGCCGGCGGCGAGTTCCATCCGTCCGAGCGGTTCCCGGAGTACTCCGGCGAATTGTCGCCGACACCGAACCCCGTGTATGGCATGGTGCGGCAGGTCCTGGCGGACCTGGGTCTGGACAAGGCGCGATTCGGCGCGCCCGATTGGAACCCAATTGGAGAGCTGGTCCCGTCCGGCGCAAAGATCGTCGTGAAACCCAATTGGGTGCTTCACCAGAATCTTGGGGAAGGCGGCACGGATTGCCTGGTGACCCACGCGTCTGTGCTTCGGGCGGTGCTCGACTACGTGTTTCTGGCCCGGCCGCGCGAGGTGATCGTGGGCGACGCACCGATCCAGGATTGCGATTTCGAAAAGCTTCTCGGGCTTGGCGCACAGCGGGTGATCGACGCGATGGCGTCCAGGGGACGGCCGGTGCGGATCGCGGATTTCCGCAGGACCACGCTCGTGGACGACGGGCGCGAGGTGAGAATTCGCGAGAATCTCCAGCCCTTGGATCGCTATACCGTCGTGGACCTCGGCGCGCACAGCCTGCTGGAGCCGATCGCGGCCGACGCGCCGCGGTTTCGCGTGACGAAGTACGATCCGCGACGCATGAGCGAGAACCAGCGTTCGGGCGTTCACCGCTACCTGATCGCCAGGGATGTGCTTGATGCGGACCTGGTGGTGAATCTTCCGAAGATGAAGACGCACAAGAAGGCCGGGATCACCGCCGCGCTCAAGAACCTCGTGGGCATCAACGGAAACAAGGATTACCTGCCGCATCACCGGAAGGGCTCGGTTGCGGGCGGGGGAGACAATTACGCGCGGCCGTCGCTGCTGAAGGCCTGCGCCGAACAGATCTTGGATGTCGCGAACCGGCACCTGGACCGGCCCCGTTTCAACGGTCTGTGCAATCGGCTGGTATACTACCTGCTGGTGGCCAACATGAAACTCGGCGGCGACGGCGATGTCGAAGGCGGATGGTCGGGAAACGACACCGTGTGGCGCATGTGCCTGGACTTGAATCGCGTTGTGGCCTACGGCGACCGCGAAGGACGGCTTTGCGATGTGCCTTGTCGGAAGACCCTATCCCTGCTGGACGGAATTGTGGGGGGGCAGGGAGAGGGTCCTTTGAAACCCGAGCCTGTCGCGATGGGCGTTCTGCTCGGGTCGGTGAATTCGCCGGCGCTGGATTGGATCGCCGCGATTCTCATGGGATTCTCTCCCGAAAAAATTCAGATCGTGGCGAACGCGTTTGCGCTTCCGGAGTATCCGTTGGCGCTGTTCGCGCCGGACCGCATCCGATGTACAGTGAACGGAACGATGGTCTCGCAGGCCGAATTGAAGGAGCGGTGGAGTGGGGCCTTCGTTCCATCCGCGGGCTGGAAG
>ERZ1645192.366-NODE-366-length-37119-cov-10.604549_pt1 | contig 37119 bp, 27 predicted proteins | sample MGYA00575354_ERZ1645192 | MGnify/ENA primary metagenome ERZ1645192 (study PRJEB40844, sample SAMN11349763) | freshwater sediment metagenome | isolation source: river sediment | host: Sediment | place: India: Faizupur Khadar , New Delhi | collected 2017-02-21 ...
CCCCTTCGAGGCGTCCAGGGAGTTTCAAGGCAATATGGCGGATCAGACAGACCGAACAGGCACGGTGTCCTATTTCCACGGGAGCGATGGGGTCCTGGCGACTCCTGATGCAATCGAGCCAGTTGCCGTGCTGGTTGTCGCTCTGGACCAGGTGAATCTCCTGCGGGCCGGGGAAGGCGGTGAGGATCGCCGGATCACTGGCATAGAGGGCCTTACGGCTGGCATCACGGGCCACGGGGTCGCTGGCGGAGGCCACATAGTCGCCCCGGGATACAAAAATCCACCCTTCGGTTCCTTCGTAGCGGATGCCATTGGGAAAGCCACCGCTGGTATACATGGTGATTCCGTTCTCATATTCGGCCTTGACCATAAAGTCACCATGCACATTCCACCACCCTGATTTGGGGAATTCGGCCACCGCCTCCACGGAAACAGGCCCTGTGAATTCGGTATCCATGCCCCAGGCGGCCGCGTCGAAGTGGTGTTGTCCCCAGCCGGTGATCATTCCCGCGCCATAATTTTCATGGCGGAGCCATCCCGGGCGGTCATAGCCCTGGCGGGGGTGAACTCCCATTTCGGAGTAGGGGACCACGGGGGTGGAGCCCAGCCACATGTCGAAGTTGAGTTCGGGGGGCACCTCCTGTGGCAGGGCATCAGGGCCGGAGGGATCGCCAGGAAGCCCCACCTTAACGGTATGGAGCCGGCCGATGCGGCCATTGCGGACCAGCTCAGCCGCTACCCTGAACTGGGGCATAGAGCGCTGCTGGGTTCCCACCTGGAGTATCACCCCCTGCCGGTGAACAATATCGCTCAGCAGCCTTCCCTCGGCAATAGTCAGCGAGGTGGGCTTCTGCAGGTAGATATCCTTGCCAGCCAGCGCCGCCTCAATGGCCGGTTGGGCATGCCAGTGGTCGGGAGTGCTGATGATCACCGCATCAATGGAAGGATCAGCCAGCATCTCCCGGTAGTCACCGTACATTTTCACGCCAGCATAATCCTTACTGCCGGTCTTAAGCCTGTAATAGTCGTCCACCAGTTTTTTGCCGTCGGCCATCCGCCGGCGGTCAACATCACACACCGCGACGAACAAGGCCTGCTCGTACCGGATGGTCTCCCCGATATCATGGCCCCGGGCAATCCGGCCACAACCTATCTGCCCAATCCGGATACGGTCGGAAGGCGGATTCTGACCCCTCACCGATGACGGGATAATCACCGGGGTCACCATGGCCCCCGCCGTGGCGGCCACCGACGTACTGATAAATCTCCTTCGCTTCATGACACTATTTATTGGTTCTTAACGTGCAGGCCCGGGGATGCCCCTGGTTTCCCCAGGGTTTCGGGGCACCACAGCCCTCCGCCACCACCGTCCAGCCCCTGTCATTATTCTACTCCTATCACCCTGGGGGGTGCGGCAAATGCGCTCCAGTAATTCTCGGCCTCCCCGGGAGAGAGGGTGCCGTCAAAGATAACCATCCTGTAGCGGAGGGTATAACTCTTCCGGGGTTCCAGTTTCCAGGGAGTATGCCTGATGGGACAGAATTCAAAGAAGAGATCTCCGCGGCCGCCATTGGAATCGGGAGGCCACACGCGCATGGGTTCGGGGTGGCTTCTGTTGGCTGGGTGGCTCATGAAGAGAATGCCCGACCTCCCCTGGGGCACTGCCGACTCTCCCTCGTTGATACACCAGCGGGCGGCCGTCCCGTCGGCATCCTCCCTGCGTTTCCCTTCGGAAGTGAGCACGGTGCAATTCTCTTTGTGCCACTTCTCCGTAGCCCGGAATCCCAGTCCCCCGCCATAACGGTACGCTTCGAGCAGAATGCCCTCCCGCAGAGGCGTATGAAGGGTGGAGATAAAATCCACCAGAGTGACCTTCTCGTCGGGTGTATTCCACACCCTGACTTCCCATACCTCCTGCATGGCTGTTTTCGCCCGGTTGCGCTCCCCGAACCAGAGATGTTCCTGAAGTACCTTGAACCCGGCATACAACGGCCCCACAACGGTTTCAAGGCAACCGCCATATTGCACGGTGCCCTGCCCTTTGTATAGATTCCAGAAGTCTATTTCCCGGCCGTCGACCAGGGTCTTTGTCCATGGGTTCCAGATCCCGTAGTGGTGATAGTGATCGGGAGGCTGGATGCGGGTGAGGACCTCCCCGCCCGGTGACCAGAGGGGATGGATAAACCCTGACCGTTTAAAGAGGGGGTCTACCCCCTCGGGGGGCCACACCTCGGCATGGTTATAGCTGAGCACCGGAGATCCCCTTTTCAGCAGGGTGATCGCCTGCTCCGTGATGTCCAGGGAGACCCCACCACGACCAGTGGAAGGTGCCTGGGCAGGGCCGATGGTGGAGCCGGCCCCTCCCACAGGAGGTATACCGGTCGCAGGAGGGGCTCCGGGAGGAACCATCTGATCAGCAATCCCCCGGGTGCGTACCTCGAACGTCCGCTTCTCACCCATGGGTTCCGCCAGGAACCAGATTCCCGAAAGTGGAGTGGTGACCACCTGACAAGGGATCTCCCGTTCCCCCCGGCGGGTGACCTCATAAAGAAGAACACTCCCCTCTTCTGCCGGTTCACTCTGGAAATCCAGGGGAACAAATACCGGCAGGGCCAGGGCGACGGGTTCCGGGGAGAGGGTAAAACGTATCGCCTCCTGCGCCGGTGAACCCAGGGGAAGCAGAAGCCCCATCAGGAGTATCCAACCCAAAAATCTGACCATATGGCATTGTAATCAAAAGTAAACCATTAAGGGATCAGGCGGGCGCCAGACCTTCGAGGAAAGCCCTGATATTGGCGGAGGTGACTTCCGGGGGCATTCCGCCGCCCACCGACCAGAGGATACGGCTATGGTCGTCGATGGAGGCGACCATTTTGCGGGTTTCCCGCAACACTTCTTCCGGAGTGCCGGCAGCCAATACATCGCGGGGGGGCAGATTGCCCAGAAGGGTGACAGTCGGCCCGGCCAGCGTACGGATCTCCTGCAGGGAGTGCTCAAAGCTGAAATTGAAGAGGTTGACTCCGATCTCCTGCAGGTAGGGGGTACTCACCAATCCCTGTGCATCATTGTGAAAGAATCTCACCCTGGCGCTGAAGGCATTGAAGATCCTCTTGAGGTAGGGTACCGCAAACTCCCGGCATTCATCGTCACCGACAAACCCCACGATATCGTCGAGCAGAAGGATCCCCTCGATGGAGGGAAATTTCTCCTTCTGGAGTTGCAACCAGTTGATGGAGAAACGGGTGATTTTCTCCAGGAGGTGGTGGACCCTTTCGGGTTCCATCATCATACCCATCATCAGTTCGGTGGTGCCCATCAGGAAAGAGGCGATATTGAGGGGACCGCGGGCGATGGCGAACCGGATCTTATGGCCGGCGTTGATCATAACCGGCTGACAGTTCTCCAGCCGCTGGATCACAAAGGGGAGCAACCCATCGGTGCGGGGATTGGGCTCTTTGATCGCTTCGGCTTCTGCCAGAGAGGTAATGATCCTGTCGGCATGGGGCAGGGCGTGGGGCGTCCAGATGGTCTTAGCCCCGAAGGCCGAGGGTTCAGTGCACATCCCGTACTCCGACCAGAAACCTGGAAGAAAGAGCACCTCCGGGAATTCAGCCTGGGCCTTCAGATTGGCCTCCAGCCAGAGATGCTCGGAGGAGTAATACTGTAAGGTGGATATTCCCGCCCATCCCGGTAACCAGGGACTATCGATAATAAAACCGGCTACGGGCGATGGCAGTACCTCTCCGTCGAGGATATTCAGCAGGGTCTGCCATTGTTGTTCTGTCATATTGATAGGCTTTGGTTAATAACTTAGCGTATTCTATACTCTCCGCTTTCCGGCCGGGCCAGAAGGGTGTGCAGCTCGTATGGAGGGATGCGGGTCAGATCAGGTCTGCTTCCAGCAGTTCTTCCTCCATGTCGACCTGGAGGTTGAGGGCCTCATTGCGGGCGGCCGTGTCAAAATCATGCTCCCCGGAAGCATAAATGATATTGCGCGACGAGTTGACCAGGAGTCCGCACTGGTCATTGATTCCATAGCGGCAGACCTCCTCCAGGCTGCCTCCCTGGGCCCCGATACCGGGGACCAGCAGGAAATGACCGGGGATGATGGCCCTGATCGCCTCCAGGCTTTCGGCCTTGGTGGCCCCCACCACGTACATCATATTATCCTCACCTCCCCACACCATGGAACGCTTCAATACTTTCTCGTAGAGTTTCTCTCCTCCTGCATCCGCACTCAGCTGGAAGTCGGCTGCCCCTTTGTTGGAGGTCAGCGCCAACAGGATCGCCCACTTGCCCGGATATTCCAGGAAGGGCTTCACCGAATCCTCACCCATGTAAGGGGCGACCGTCACCGCGTCAAAATCCATTTCCGAGAAGAAGGCTCTGGCATAAAGCCCTGAGGTGTTACCAATATCCCCCCGTTTGGCATCGGCAATGACGAACATCCCCGGATAGTGGTCCCTGATATGGCGGAGGGTCTTTTCCAGACTGGCCCACCCTGCCGCTCCCCGGCTTTCATAAAAGGCCAGGTTGGGCTTATAGGCCACACATAAATCGTGCGTGGCATCAATGATCGATTGATTAAATTTGAACAGGGGATCTTTTTCCTTGCGCAGAAACTCCGGAATCTTAAGGATATCGCTATCGAGGCCGATGCAGAGAAAACTCCTTTTTTCCCTGATCTGGTTGTAAAGTTCCAATTTATTCATGGCAGGGTATTTGCTATGTTGTTTCAAATTTTAAAGATACAATTTAACGAGAGATAAAATCTCTACCTTTGAACAAAACAAAAGCTCACCATGGAAAAAGAGATCATCGTAGCCATTGCCCTGGGCATCGGGTTAAGTGCCAGTACGGGGTTCCGGGTTTTCCTGCCGTTGCTCATTGCCGGTATCGCGGGGCGGCTGGGATTTCTGCCGCTGACGGAGAGTTTCTCCTGGCTGGCGGGGAATACGGCACTGGTCACGTTGGGTGTGGCCACGCTGGTCGAAGTGGGGGCCTATTATATTCCATTTGTCGATAATCTGCTCGACACTATATCGACGCCCCTGGCTATCGGGGCAGGCACCCTGATCTCGGCATCGGTGCTTCCTGTCGATAATGAGCTGGCCCGTTGGATCACGGGTTTTATCGTGGGTGGAGGGGCTGCTGCCGCCGTCCAGGGGAGCACCGCCGCCCTCCGGCTGGGCTCTACAGGAACGACTGGCGGCACCGGCAACTTCCTGGTATCCACGGCTGAAAATATCGCCGCCGTGGTCACCCCCATCGTCACCATTTTCATCCCCGTGATCATCGCCATCCTTATCCTCCTCACCCTTTTCATCCTCTTCCGGCTGATCTTCCGCAGAAAAAGAAAGAAAACAGCCGCCACCGCCTGAGACCGCCACCTGAAGTCTCCCCTGAAGCTTGGGCGGTACGCCATCAGCGATGGCGACAGTTCCGCCGGGATGGCCATGTTTACACAAAAATTACGTCCGGGATTACCGTGTTTCCGCAAATACTAAGCCCGGAATTGCCTTGTTCTCGCAAATGCAACGGAAGTGATTGCCTGGCTTTCGCAAGTGCTAAGGCAGGCAAGAGTGGAGGCATTGGTCAGATTTCGGCTTCCTTGAGTCGCTCGGCATTCTCCTCAATCATCAGCTTTTCGATGATTTCATCGAGGTCTCCGGCAATGATGGCCGGCAGGTTGTAAAGGGTAAGCCCGATGCGGTGGTCGGTGACGCGTCCCTGAGGCCAGTTGTAGGTCCTGATTTTGGCCGAGCGGTCACCCGTGGAAACCATCGTCTTGCGCCTGTGGGAGATGTCGTCGATGTATTTCTGGTATTCCATATTGTAGATGCGGGTGCGGAGCTCGGTCATCGCCTTGGCCAGGTTTTTCAACTGGGATTTCTCATCCTGGCATGTGACCACGATACCCGTGGGAATATGGGTGAGGCGAATAGCCGAGTAAGTGGTATTCACCGACTGACCCCCTGGCCCCGAAGAACAGTACGTATCCTTGCGGATATCGCTTTCCCTGAGTTCCACGTCGAACTCCTCTGCTTCAGGTAGCACCGCTACCGTGGCGGCCGAGGTGTGGACCCTTCCCTGGGTTTCGGTTTGCGGCACCCGCTGCACACGGTGAACCCCCGACTCATATTTGAGAATCCCATACACGCCCTCACCGGTCACCGTGGCCACCACTTCCTTGAAACCACCGGCCGTCCCCTCACTTACATTGGTGACCTCCAGCCGCCACCCCTTTCTTTCACAGTACTTGGAGTACATCCGGAACAAATCGCCGGCAAAAATGGAGGCCTCGTCACCCCCTGTGCCTGCCCGGATCTCCAGAATGGCATTCTTCGAATCCTCCGGATCGGCAGGTATCAACAACAGTTTGATCCCCTGCTCCTTCTCAGGAAGCAAGGCCTCCGACTTCTCGATCTCCTCACGGGCCATCTCCCGCATTCCGGGATCACTCTCCTCCTCCAGAATCTCCTGGCCCGATACGATGTTATCTACCGTGGCCTTGTACTCCCGGAAGGCGGCCACCAAGGCCTCCATCCGCTTGTACTCCTGGTTAAGCTTGATATACCGCTTCATATCAGCCATCGCCGACGGATCGGTGATCTGCTGCGAAATCTCTTCAAAACGATTGCGGATCGATTCGTATTTTTCCAGTAATGGGTATTCTGAATTCATAATGGGATGGATTTACTATTACTAATATTGGATTTTCTTATACTGATGACAGATCAAATCAATCGGTGATGGTTCTGCTTTAAAAAGGGTTCCCGGAGCATGGCCGGGCCGGTTCGGGGTGTACAGGGGTTCCAGGCGAGGCCCATAGAACTGAGAATACCGGAATGTTGTCCCTTCGCTGATCCGAACGGTGCATCTGCCTTTGCGGTCCATCCAGGGCAGCCGTCAGCCGCAGCCCTGCTGCAATTCCGGGGAGCTAATATTCGAAGAGGCCCGCTTCGGTGTGAATGGTCAGCTTTTTCCCCGGGTAAGCCTCCACATGGCCAATGATGCGGGCGTCGATATGAAAGGAGGCGGCAATATCAATGATTCTTTGAGCGGTGGTTTCGTCGGTATAGATTTCCATACGGTGGCCCATATTGAAGACCTTGTACATCTCTTGCCAGCTGGTTCCCGATTCTTCCCTGATCATACGGAACAGCGGGGGCACCGGGAAGAGATTGTCCTTGACCACATGGGCCTGGTCCACAAAATTCATCACCTTGGTCTGGGCGCCGCCTGAGCAGTGGATGATACCGGAGATATTGCCACGGGCTTCAGCAAGGATAGCCCTGATCACCGGGGCATAGGTTCGCGTTGGACTAAGGACCAGCTTTCCGGCATCGAGACCGGTTTCTTTCACGGGGGTGGTCAGGTGATAACTGCCGGCATAAACCAGATCACGCGAAACAGCAGGATCAAAACTCTCGGGGTAGCGCCCTGCCAGCGCATGGTGGAAGATATCATGGCGCGCCGAGGTCAGGCCGTTGCTCCCCATTCCACCGTTGTAAGCCTTCTCGTAGGTCGCCTGCCCATACGAGGCCAACCCCACGATCACATTCCCGGGAGCGATGTTGCCGGCATCGATCACCTCACGCCGTTTCATCCGGCAGGTGACCGTCGAATCCACGATGACCGTACGCACCAGATCACCGACATCGGCCGTCTCCCCTCCGGTCAGCCATATCCCGACACCCAGGCCGCGCAACTCGGCGCACAGCTCCTCCGTTCCCGAAATGATGGCCCCTATGACCTCTCCCGGAATAAGGTGTTTATTGCGCCCGATCGTCGACGAGACCAGGATTTGGTCCACAGCCCCCACGCAAAGCAGGTCATCGAGGTTCATCACCAGGGCATCCTGGGCTATCCCCTTCCATACCGACAAATCACCCGTCTCCTTCCAGTACAGGTAAGCCAGCGATGACTTGGTCCCTGCCCCGTCGGCATGCATGATGTTGCACCATTCGGGATCGTTGCCTAAAATATCGGGAATGATCTTGCAAAAAGCCCGGGGATACAAACCCTTGTCGAGCCGTTGAACAGCCTGGTGCACCTCCTCCTTGGAGGCCGACACCCCACGGGCACTGTATCTTGAACTCTTTTCCATGATTGATAAACCGCGACAAAATTAACATTTTCCACGGTTTCCCGGAAAAAGAGCATCAAGCTTATTTCTCCTTGGCCTCGTTTTTCTGAAGATAAAGGAATCGCTTGATTTTCTGGGTAGGCGTCTTCTCAAAGGGATCTTTCTGGAAGAAGACCTGTTGCAGTTTGGAAAACTTGTTGACCTGGGCATTGACTTTCTCCTGTATCTCCTTCAGGATCTCATCCTTGCGTTCGCTGATCTTTTCGGTAAAAAGGGAGGCATCATTCCGCATCGACTGGTACTGGTGCTCGATCTCCTCCATGTTCAGGTGGATCAGGGCCACCAGTTTTCCCTTTTTCTCGACCACAAGGGATTCAATGACATATCGCATCCTGTTGATGACCGATTCGATCTCCTCGGGGTAGATATTTTCTCCGGAAGCGCCAACGATGGTATTTTTAAGCCGTCCTTTGATCCGCAGGAAGCCGTCCTTGTCGAAGGACCCCAGGTCGCCCGTCCGGAACCATCCGTCGGGGGTGAACACCTGGGCTGTGACCTCCGGATTCTTATAGTATCCTTTCATGACGTTGGGCCCCTGGGCCTGGATCTCTCCTTCTCCGGTCACCGGGTCTGCATCGGCCAGGCGCAACTTGACGCCCTTCAAGGCAGGTCCTGTGGAGCCGATCCGTGGGGTACGCGGACTAGTGCCCGCCAGCAGGGGACTGGTCTCTGTCAGTCCGTAACCGATGGCGTAAGGGAATCGGGCCTCCTTCAGAAACCGCTCAACCGTTCCGTCAAGCTTGGAACCGCCCACGCCAAAAAAGGTAATCTCCCCCCCAAAGGTCTTCATCAGCTTCTTTCCGGCCACACGGTGAAGGATTTTTCTGACCGGCGGTAACTTATACAGGGTTCTGACCACCGGGCTCTTCTGGAACTCAGGATAGACTTTCGACTTGAAGATTTTCTCGATCACCAGGGGGACCGACAACAGTTTGGTGGGTTTCACCTGCTGGAGCGCAGGCAGCAATACCGGGGGAATCGGCGGTTTCCGCAGGTACCATACCGAGCACCCGAAAAACATGGGGAACAGTAATCCCAGGGTATTCTCATAAGTATGCGACAAGGGGAGAATACTGAGAAAGCGGTCGGTGAAGGTCAGCGGCTCGATATTATAGGACTGGAGGGCATTCCAGGTGATATTCTTATGGGTGAGCATCACGCCCTTGGAGCTACCAGTGGTTCCGGAGGTGTAAATAATGGTGGCCAGATCCTCCTCGCGGGTGGTGATTTCCGGCAGGGTAACCCTCGTTTCCTGGGCAAAGGGAACCAGAGCGGCCAAACCGCTGACGGAGGTTCCCGCAGGAATATGTGCCATCCTGTCCATCAGTATCATGCCGGCAAGGCCGGGGAGCTCCTCCTTTTCCACCTTGTAGTAGAGGTTCTCGGAAACAAAGAGCCATTTGGCTTCGGCATGCTCCAGGATGATCCTGATCTCATTCGAATGAAAATCGGGCAATACGGGCACGGCCACAGCTCCCAGCCGGAGGATGGCAAAATAAGCTATGCCCCAGTTGGGCATGTTGCTGCTCAGCAGGGCCACCTTATCCTCCGGCTTCACCCCTTCGACCATCAGAAATGAGGCCACCTCATTGACCTTTTCCCTCAGTTGGGCGTAAGTAATGGGGTTCTCACCGGCAAACCCCAGGGCCGGCCGGCTGGCAAATTTCTCATAACTTTCTTCCAGCAATGCCGGAACCGTGTATTTTATCATTATGGTAATATCCCTTTGAAAATCTTTTTTTGATATGCTTCTGGTACAGGGTGCAAAACTAATCATTTTGAAGCTACCCTGAAAACCCGCGCTTTAGCTGTTTCGGACATTTTCAGAACTGCCCTGCATTGGGAATTTTTAACAAATTTAATACCAGGCCTTTATCATATTGAAATCCTGATCCAAAAGCGGATCCAGGGTTCAGCAGGTCAAGCCGTTAAAAGTTAATTTTACTTAAGTCCCCCTCTGCTGCCGACTTTTTGACATATTTAGTTTAAAAAATGATTTCCCGAGGATATAACCATCTGTAAAAACTAGCGTAAACATAATCGTTAAACGAAAACATAACCCTATGACGATTGATCATATAGCCATCTGGACCTACAACCTGGAGGGGATGCGTAATTTTTACATGCACTATTTTGATGCTTCCTCGGGGCACGCCTATTACAACCATTCAAGGGAGTTCCGCTCCTATTTTCTCTCGTTCGGAGGGGGAACGAAGCTGGAGATCATGGAGATGCCCAATGTACCACTGAACAAGAACAACACCATGAAGCAGTATACGGGATTGATTCATTTTGCCATCAACCCCGGAAGCCGGCAACGGGTGAATGAGTTAACCGATGAGCTGCGCCGCGACGGGTTCAGGGTCATCGGGGAGCCCCGGGTGACCGGAGACAACCTCTATGAGTCGATCATCCTGGATCCTGACGGCAACCGGGTGGAACTGATGGCCTATTGATTATAGCAGGCAGCAGCTACCAGGAGGGCGGGCGCTCTGGTCAGAAGGGCACAGCCTTGAATGGCTTATTGATTATAGCGGGCAGCAGCCTCCAGGGCGAGGAACCACTCCTCACCGTACCTGCGGATCAGCGGTTCCCTGAGGAATTTCCACAGGGGAAGCTTGTTTTTGACCCCGCACTCCCTTCCTGGCCGGCAAATATCCAGTTTTTGATAGTTGACGGCGTCAAAGTGCCGGTATTCACTGATTCTTACGGGAAAAAGATGGCAGGAAAGCGGTTTGCGGAAAGGGGTTTTCCCCTCCGCCCAAGCCCGCTCTACAGCGCATTTAAGAATCCCCTCTTCGTTATACCAGGAGAAGGCACACTGCCGGTTATCCACCAGGGGGGTCACCAGGTCACCATCGCTGTCAACGAGAGAGAATCCCTCCTTTTCAATTATTTCGCGATGGTTGAGGGGAAGATAATCACGGTAGGCCGGGTATTCCTCTTCCAGGGCTTGGGCTTCCTCAGGAGTCAGGGGTGCCCCTGAATCGCCTTCGACACAACAGGCTCCTTTGCACTTTTCCAGGTCGCAAAGAAAATACTCCTCCAGGAGATCCCGGCTGACAATGGCATGGCCAATCTCAAACATAGGAAAGCGAAGGGTTAATCTTCTATGAGTACCTTGCCGGTCATTTCGCGGGGTACTTCCAGTCCCATCAGGGTGAGGAGCGTCGGGGCCACATCAGCGAGAATACCATTCCTGAGCCGAATGCCCTGGCGGTCTCCCACGTAGATGCAGGGCACAGGGTTGAGCGAATGGGCAGTATTGGCTGAACCATCCTCGTTGACGGCATTGTCGGCGTTACCATGGTCGGCAATGATCAATACCTCGTATCCATTGGCACGGGCAGCTTCCACCACCTCCCTGACACAGGCATCCACAGCGGTCACCGCTTTATAGATCGCTTCATAAATCCCCGTATGGCCCACCATGTCGCCATTGGCAAAGTTGAGGACCACAAAATCGGCCGACTGCTTGTTGAGCTCGGCCACAATCGCCTCTTTGACCAGTGGGGCAGACATTTCAGGCTGCAGATCGTAGGTGGGAACCCGTGGCGATTGGATCATGATCCGGCTTTCACCCGGAAATTCCGCCTCACGGCCGCCACTGAAGAAAAAGGTGACATGGGCATACTTCTCCGTCTCGGCGATGCGGATCTGCCTTAAGCCTGCGGCGGCAACCAGCTCTCCCATCGTATGGGTGACATTGTCCTTGTCGAAGATCACATGGATCCCCCCGAAATCGGACTTATAATTGGTCATGGTGTACCATTGCAACGGCATGGTGTGCATGCCGAATTCGGGTAACTCCTTCTGCGTGAAGGCGATGGTCGTCTGCCGCAAACGGTCGGTGCGGAAGTTAAAACAGATGACCACGTCGTTTTCGCGTATCAGCCCCAGGGGTTCCCCATCGTCGCCGGTCACTACGATGGGTTGCAGAAACTCATCGGTGATTCCTTCATCGTAACTCTCCTGAATAGCCTGCAGCAGGTCAGTGGTTTTCTTACCCTTGCCGGTAGTATAGAGGTCATAGGCCAGTTTCAACCTGTCCCAGTTCTTATCGCGGTCCATGCCATAATAGCGGCCAATCAGGGAGGCAAAACGGCCGTTGGTCCCTTTGAGGTGCTCCAGGTCGTCGGCCACGAAGCCGTATCCTGAGCGTGGATCGGTATCCCTGCCGTCGGTGAGGCCATGGACCAGGATTTTCTCCACGCCCATGTCGGTACCGATCTGGCATAAGGCAATCATATGGGAACTCAGGGCATGAACCCCGCCAGGGCCGATCAGGCCGATCAGGTGAACCTGCTTTCCGTGTTCCCTGGCATAGGTGAAGGCCTTGACAACCTGGGGATTCTCCCACATTTCACGGTCTTCAATCGACTTGGTGATCCTGACCATGTCCTGGTAGATGATCCGGCCGGCACCAATATTAAGGTGCCCCACCTCCGAATTGCCCATCTGTCCGTCGGGCAACCCTACATTGCGGCCGCAGGTCAGCAACTGCGCATGAGGATGGTGGGCATTGAGATAATCCATGTAGGGCGTGGGCGCCTGCGTGATGATATCACGGGCACTGCCATCACCGATACCCCATCCGTCAAGAATGACCAGTATTGCTTTTTTCAATGTTTTCATTTTTTAAATTTTTAAATTGACAGGGCATCTGGATGCCCGTCCATCCCCGGGTGGTGACCCCCGGCTCAAACATCAATAATCGTCCTCATCATCGCCCTCATCCTCAGGCTCATCCACCATGTCGTCCTCTTCTTCCTCATCACTGGCGGCCAGCTCCATGTCGGCATACTTATCCTCGTATTCCTCTCTGACATGATCCTTGAGGAAACCGTCATCATCGTAATCGTCATCGTCTTCGATAATGCGTTCGGCCTCGCTGAGGGTCATCCTGATCAGATAGTATTTATCTTCCGTTTCAAAGGGCAGTGCGCTGACATTCTTGCCATCCTTGTCAAAATAATAGATCAGGTGGTCGCTGAAACCAGCCGGGTAGACCAGCTTGATCTGTTCCTGAATTGCGGGATCGAGCTTGTCATAGTCCTTAATGACGCGTGGTTTGTTTTGGTTCATCATTTACCGTTTACTCAATAATAATCAAATGGTTTTATACAGGCAAGATCACCTGTAACGACGGGGTGAAAATAAAAACTTTTTAATAAAAAACAGGCGCTGCCAGAAATAATGGATTTATTTTTCCGCAGTGGCTTCAGGGATGGACCACTAATGGGGCAGAAAGGTTGTGGTGGGAGGAGACCAGGCGGACCAGGTAGGTTCCTGCGGGCCAGCCGGTGAGGGGCAGGAAGGCCGTTCCGGCCAGGGCGTCGGCGGCATTAAGCGGGCGGTGGATCATCTTGCGGCCCATCAGGTCGAGAACTTCCAGAATCCCGTCTTCTCCCCTGAAAGGAATCCACCCTACCCGGCATCCGGAGGTGGCAGGATTGGGATAAACGGCCAATCCGGGGTCTAAAGCGGGCCTTTCAGAAAAGCTTGAAGAAGCGGTATAGCCTCCGGGAACCTCCACCGAGGTGAGTGAAAGGGGAGGCAACAGCAGTGTAAATCCCGCATCACCTGCCGGAATGGCTCCCGTAATCAGGGCGTTTCTGGAAGCACTCACGAACGTTTCCGTAGCGGGAAGGCTTTTGAGCTGCCGTGTGGTCAGAGCAGCCGCAGAGGGAAGGAAATTCTTCAGCTTCACGTTGACCTGCCGCGATGCCGTCAGGGAGCGGTTGACCAGGACTACGGTCATCGTATCGCCCTCCCCGCTGAGGGTGGGATACGCCGAGACCATCTCCTCATCGGACGAGAGCCCGGGAATGGACCACTTCTGGTTGTAATGCGCAAAGAGGTGAACCACCTCATACATGCCCACCCTCCAGTCCCAGGGTGTGAAGACCTCCACGCCGTGGCGGGTAAATTCACCCAGCTGGGAAGCATACCAGAGGGCGTTCACCATCACCGGCAGATTCCCGCTGACCGACGTCTCGGTCACCGAAAAGGTCACGCCATGGCCGGGTCCCATGTATTTATCGAGCCATTCGCGGCACCGCTCAAAAATATACTCCTTATTTATAGAGGTGTTCCAGCCCCCTCCTACCCGATGGACCCCATTGTGGCCAGGATAGACATAATTCCGGTCAAAATAGACCCGGTGCAACTGAAGGACCTGGGCCGGGTCGGTCTCTCCCGGGTAAAAATGAAGATCCAACACGTCAAGGAGCCTGATACCCGAGGCTTTCTGCTCTTCGGCTACCCTTTTGATGAAATACTCCAGCCAGACGTATTTTTTCCCCCCGGAACTCACTGCATCGTTGTTCCAGTTGTACCATTGCCATTCGTTGGCAGGGATTGGCCCCATGAGCTTAATCTCAGGGAAGAGGGCGCGCGCCTTTTTGGCCGTCTCAAAATAGCGCTGCATAAAAGCCTCTGCAGCCGGTTGCACGGGCATCACGTCATCATGCGTACCGCTCCAGATCTCCGGTTCATTGTCCATGTTCCAATAAAGAAGGCGGCTTCTGTCTAACCCAAGCCCCCCTTTGCCCATCCATTTTTGCAGGATCCCCACCACCGAATCGGCAGGCCACTCCCTGAGATAGAGCGAAGGATTACCCTCGCTGAGGGCCTTGCCGCCTCCGGCAGGATTGACCGTACCCCCACCGGCCAGATTCTGGTGAACCCCGTCCCACCACTTCGACTGGTTATACCCCCAGTCCCCGAAATTGTGCTGCGTGGTGGAAGCGGCCCACCCTATCAGGGAAAGGGTCCACATCCCCTGCGCCTCCGGCAGGTTCTCCTGTAACGACCGGGCGGCATAATCCCAGTCATGGGCATAAACATTATTGTACCAGTCAGGATGACTGGTCAGCTTCTTACGCCAGTTGTACTTCGTCGAATTGTTCCCCCCGCTCTCCCTGAACATGGTAATCCCTGCATCCCGGTAGCGCTGCCAGTTAAGAGCCGTCACCGGCGAGGTGGAATCGTCGGAAAGCGAATTGTTCCGGCCGTAAATCCAGGGCGATACGGGCGTGCGCTCTCCCCTGACATCAATGTTCACCTCCACGGCCGTCTGGGCTCCTCCCTCCCTGCATAACACCAATACAAAAATCAGCAGCAGGTACCCTTGCGTTACGGTGGATATAAGCTTCATCGTCTCGATCTATTGAAGTAACCTATCAAAGATAACTCAAACTGTATTACATACAACAACCAAAGCCATATTTCCTTAAACGGGAGGAGTCGCCATTTTTAGGATGGAGCATTGACAGGGATGAGAAGAGAGGGAGGCATGCGAAGAGACCCAGGGGCCAACCTGGGTTCAGGGGGTTGTATTCCGGATGCGGCGGTAAATACAGGTTTTATCGTTGCAGATATCGCAGTGGTATCCCTTTCTGTTCAGGCCGGGTCCCAGGCCTATCAGGCCGCTGACCGACTTGACCGGGTGCATCAGGGAAGAGGGTGAAAGCGTGACGCCACAGAAACCGGGAGGGAAAAAGGAAAAGAGCATCTGTTGTTGAGCGACATCCCAATTGCAGTAACCCGGGCTATAAGATTCGGAGAGGTGCCATCCTGAGGGAAGTTGGGATTCCAGCATCAACATCATTTTTTCCAGGGTTTTTTCAGCCACCACGGTACCCAGCGTGTCAAGGACGTAGCTGTAAATGGTATCGCCCGCCCGGTTAAGTTCCAGGCAGCGTTGAGAGACGGCTTCTCCTGCGGTGGTCACGAAAAAGAGAAGGGCTTCGGCATGGCGGATCTGGTTGAAGATGGTTTTCCCCGGGGAGAAGAGATGCTTGCCGGCACGGAATTGGCGCAAAGGAGCGTCGAACTCAATATCAGGCACCAGGGAATAGCCGGCACCAGGCGTGAAGATTCGCGGGCCTTCAGCAATAGCCTGCTCCGTCAGGGAAGAAAAGGGTTCCGGGGAGGCTCCCCCGGCAAATCCCATCATCTTCTCTATGTCAGCAGTGACGATGTCGAGCGCTTCAAAAGAAGTGCTGCAGGAGTAAACAGGAGAGAGAGAATGTGGCATCGGCATCCATCATTGGCGGTTCATATAACCCGCCACGGGGAGCAGGTTTCCGTTGAAATCAAAGAAAGCAGCGTTTTCCCAGGAGGAGCCAGTGCCCCAGGGGTCTTTCATAGTAGAGGTGATCCAGGCGGGCTCCCAGTAAAAGATGCCGTTACACCCCGCCTCTTTCATATCCTCAGTGAGTTTCACCATGAAATCCAGCTGTCCCTGAGGGGTGAAGGGGAAGCCCTCCAGGGGAGGCTGGCTGCCGAAAAGGTTGGTGTAGCCATCGTTCCCCAGGTTCGTCCAGGGGTAGGCGGTTTCCAGGATCATCACCTGCCGGTCAAGGCTATTCCTGAGCCGGGTCACCAGGGCCGGCAGGGAGGCCAGCGATTTCTCGGTATGCCAAAGAGGATAGTAGGAAAAACCGGCGATGTCAAAGTCGAGGATTTTTCCCTGTGAAATAGCCTGACTGAACCACCATTCCACATTTTTAGGATCGGCCACATGAAGGGCAATCAGGGGTTTCACTGCAGCGTTGGCAGAGGCATCCCTCACCGCCTGAATGGCCGAATTGATTACACTTCCCAGACTGGACCACTGGTTGTTACAGCCATTCAGCCCGGGAAAACCGGCACTGGTTCCGGTCATCATCATTCCGCAGTTGATTTCATTGCCGATCTGGACCATGTCAGGCATCAGACTTCTGGCATCCAGTTTCTTAAGCACTGAAAAAGTATAGTTATACACCGAATCCCTGAGGACACTGAGGGAGGTGATGGCCGCCCAGGCCGCAGGAGGCACCTGTTTGGAAGGGTCGGCCCAGGAATCGGAATAGTGCAGGTCCAGCAGGACTTTCATCCCCTGGTTTTTCGACCGCTGTATCGTGCGGGCCACGTCCTCGAAACCACTGTAGAGCGGGGTCGATGGATTGCCGTAAACGGTACGCACCCACTGCGGATGATGCCACAGACGTACTCTTACCGTGTTGGCTCCGTTGTTCTTCATGAGGGCAAAGGGATCGGTCACTACCCCCTTATCGCGGTATACGGCTCCATGCTCCTCGAGCTGGTTGACATAAGAGAGATCGACGCCCATGGTAAAAACAGGCTTTGTGGGTTCCCCCTTTCCCGGCGTTTCAGGCTCATTGTTCCTGCCACAGGAAAACGCCGCTATTCCAGTGAAAAAAAAGAGCAACAGAGCCACTGACATAAACGGTCTCATAGCATCAGCATTAATAGTCCTCAGGGCAAATATACCAATTATTGCACTCCTGTTTGCAATAGTTCAGCATGATAGCCTGCCGAATGAAGGGTATTGATGATTTCTTCTGCGGAAGCGGTGGATACCCTGACGGTCAGGATCCGGTCGGGGTGGGTCAAGTCGGTCTTCCACGATTCGACTCCTTTGAGATGGTCGAGGAGCGGGGTGATGGTGGCCACACAACCGCCACATTTTACATTGGTTTTAAATTGAAGTGTTTCCATATGGATGAGCATTAAGTAACGGTTCAACGGAATATTTCAGCCGGAGGCTGTTGCTCACGACCGACAGGGAGCTGAGGGCCATGGCGGCGCCGGCGATCATGGGATTCAGCATGAAGCCGGTCAGGGGATAAAGGACCCCGGCCGCCACCGGGATGCCGATAATATTGTAGATGAAGGCCCAGAAGAGGTTCTGACGGATGGTTCTGACGGTTTTACGGGAGAGGAGGATGGCACGGGCGACGCCTTCGGTGCCGTGGTGGAGCAGGGTCATCTGGGCTACGCCGGCTGCGATACCTGTGCCGCTGCCCATGGCCATGCTGACATCGGCACGGGCCATGGCCACCGAATCATTGATACCGTCTCCCACCATGGCCACCACCCTGCCCTGTTGCTGCAACCTGCTGATATAATCTGCCTTGCCGGCAGGAAGAAGAGCAGCCCCCACCTCACTGATGCCCGCAGCCCGGGCTATGGCCTTTGCTGTGGGGGCATTATCACCCGTGATCAGATGAACGGCACATCCCAGCTTCTTCAATACGGTGACGGTCACGGGGGCGGAGGGGCGCAGGGTATCGGCGAGGGCGGCCACCGCCAGCAGGCGTCCCATCCCCCCGAAATAGATGACGGTCCGGGCTTCCTCTCTGAGCTGCCGGGCCTCCTCCTCCACCTCCGCCGGAATGGAAATTTCCAGTTCATCCATCAGCGCGGGTGTTCCGGCCGCCACCTGGTGCTCCCCGAAGTAGCCCATCACCCCCATTCCGGGGAGGGCCGTAAAGGTATCGGGCGACACGGGGGCCGTACCCTGTTGCTGCAGGTGATCCGCCAGGGCCTCCCCCAGCGGGTGTTCCGACCGGAGTTCCAGGCCTGCCAGCCACCCCGGCAACCAGGGATCACCCGTCTTCCAGCTCAGGTGCGTGACTACGGGCCTCCCGTGGGTGAGGGTGCCGGTTTTATCAAAGACAACGGTATCGACCTTTCCGGCCAACTCAAGACCATCGGCATTACGGATGAGGATCCCCCGGGAAGCCGCTTTCCCTATACCTACCATGACCGCCGTTGGCGTGGCCAGTCCCAGCGCACAGGGACAGGCTATAACCAGCACCGAAACCATGGCCACCACCGCCCGCGGCAGTTGTTCCATACCCCCTGCGAGGAGCCAGACCACAAACGTCACCAGCGCGATGACCAAAACTGAAGGGACGAAAATAGACGCTACCTTGTCGGCCAGGCGCTGCACGGGAGGTTTGCTGCCCTGGGCTTCCTTTACCATAGCGATGATCTGTGACAAAAGGGTGTCACTCCCCACTTTGAGGGCCGTCATCACAAAACTCCCCTTCTGATTGAGGGTCCCCGCCCATACCTGGTCTCCGGCTTCCTTGCCGGCAGGCAAAGACTCACCCGTGATGGAACTCTCATCAATATGGGATGAACCGGTCAGTACCGTTCCATCGACAGGAATCCGCTCTCCGGGTTTGATGCGGAGGTGATGGCCCACCTCTACCTGAGCCAGAGGCACTTGCACCTCTCTGCCCTCTTCCTGAACCAGGGTGACGGCAGTAGGACGGAGCGCCATCAACGCCCTGATGGCTGAGGCAGTACCTTCTTTAGCCCGCTCCTCGAGCCATTTACCGAGAAGAATCAGGGTGATAATCACGGCTGAAGCCTCGAAATAAATGTGCTGGTGACCACCTGTTCCAGCGTGGGGAGCGGTCAGTGCCGGGAAGAGCATGTTAAAAAGGCTGAACAACCAGGCGATACCGGTACTCATGGCCACCAGCGTGTCCATGGAGGCACTGCCGTGGCGGAGCTGCCTGAAAGCCCTGATGAAAAATCCACGGCCAAAGAGAAAGAGGACGGGGGTCGTGAAAAGCAGCATCAGCGGGGCTGCATATGGGCGGTCCATGAAACCCATGCCCAAAACGACCACAGGGAGCGTGAGCAGTGCAGCCCACAGGGTGTTGCGTTTCAACTGCCGATAGGCCTGGAGGTGCGCCTGATCAGCAGCCCCGGGCGTTTCCTCCTCCGCCACCAGGTCATAACCGGCAGAACGGAGTGCTTCCCGAAAAAACATGGCGTTGTTATACAAGGGATTATAGGCCACCGTCAGTTCATGGGTGGCGAAATTTACCGATGCCCCGGCAACCCCCTCCAGGTGAGCTATGGTTTTCTCCACATTCAGGGCACAGGAGGCACAACTCATCCCGGTCACCCTGAAGTTTTTCTTGATCAGATGTTCTGCCATGTTCCACAGTTCTAAGGGGAGTGTCAGTCCGTCCATAAAAGCCTGAAAGCAGCCAGGTTCCGGACTGGTCCCTTGTATCGTCCGGTAATTTCATTCTTCCGGAGTCACAAATATAACAGTTGAGAGGGGTCTAATGTTTCCGGAAGGGTGCAAAAAGGCCGCCCCCGGAAAAGGAGCGGCCTCATCGCCATGATAGGGTCTTAATGCCTCACTTCTGCATCGATCAGTAGCCGGGGTTCTGGTAGGCGGCCTTGGCTGCCGCATCCAGGGAGTTGCCCTTTTCGTCGGTCAGCAGGTCAAGGAAGGACTGGGTCCAGGGTTTGAAACTGTGAAATTTCTGGAGTTGTCCTTTGCCTACGCCCTGGGCCCCAACGGTTCCGGTGTTGACGCTGTCGTCTGTGGGGAAGGGGAAAGCTGCCGTTCCCGTGGAGGTAGCTGGGGCTCCCATGATATCCCTGTCGCGGACCCGTTCATACCAGATGCCGGCGTTGTGGAGATCTTCGACGGTCAGCAGTTCGAAGATCAGTTCGCGGGCCCGCTCGTTGTAGATGAAGTGGATAAACCGTTGATCATCGGAGGTGGCTTCCGCGGGATAGTTCTCGCGCAGGGCCCTTGGGGAGCCCCCCTGCCATTCGGTACCGTCGATCATGATTTTCGCGTAGGTGTCGGCTGTGACCTTGTAGGGGGCCACTTTCTCTGCTGCGGGAACCTCCAGCCGGCCGGTAAGCACCCCCGGCTCATATTTCATCAGTACCTCGGAACGCGATTCCCCGGCGTGGAAGGCCGCTCTCTTTCGCAGTACATTAAGGTCATCTTTAGCGGGCCCATAGCTCCCCTTGCGGCCATAAGCCTCCGCCCTGATCAGGTAAGTCTCCGCCAGGCGCATCAGGGGCACATCAATGGCCCCGGGGTTGTTGGGCAGGGTACCCGTTCCACGGTTGACATCGAGCCACTTACGCGGACTAAGGTACCACTGGGCCACGCCCGTGCCCCGGTCGAGCCCGTAAGGCTCCCCGGCATCCCCGCTACGACGGTAATAGATTTTGCGGTTCTGTTGTTTGTAGTTGAGAATCACCGCCGGATTCTGCGGATCGACCGCCCCCGGCTTGAAACCGGTCACCGTGGTGCCCTCTTTGGTGACATACCCTGCATTGTTGGGGCTCCCGACCATCCAGCGGACCATCATGATAAAGGGCTGGCTGACCACCCACAACGAATCCAGAGGCTCCTCCTTCGAATTCTCTATGTAGACCAGTCCGGTCTTCTTGTACAGGATTTTGATCTTCCCACTGACCGCTGCAGGATCCGAAGCCCCTTTAATTACATTATTATAATAGTAGGCGGTCACAGGGTCCCAGGTTTTACCACCGGTCACCTCCAGGGTCGTGGCATTGTAGGAGGTGTTATTGGCGAAATAGTCGGTCAGGAAGGTCTTATAATAACGGGAGTCATTGGCCCTGTCGGTGTACATATCGGCCCCCCAGTCGGTAATACCCGCCGTGGCATAGGGCCTGCCATAATCCATGAGGTTACGGGTGACCCCGCACTTGAGGGTGGTGTAGTTGCTGTTGTAAAGGTGGACCAGGGTATTGCCGTAGCGGTCATTGTAGGTCTGCGTGGGCTCATACTGGGCCGAGAGAAGAATCTCCTTGGCATTATCGCGGTCGTAGTTGCCGGCCACATTCTTCCACAATTCGGCGAAGTCGGTCTGTAAGCCCCCATAAGCCGCATTGTTGCCCTTTTTCAGGTCGATGACCAGGGTGGAGTAATAAATGGCCGAGTCGAGGTCAGAGGAGACATTCCCTTTGTAGAGCATTTTCAGGTGGGTTTCGCCGCTGTTGGCCCACCCGGCCGCCTGGGCCCGGTGGAGGTAGAGCTTGGCCAGGAAATGGGCGGCGGCGGGCTTGGAGATCCTCCCCAGGTCGGCAGCAGCCACATTGTCAGGCAACAGGGGAATGGCCGTCCGCAGGTCACCGATGATCTGTTTGTAGATGGCCTCCAGGGTAGCCTTGGGAAAAGCAAAATTCTCCGGCATCCCAGAATAACTCTTCAGGATCAGGGGCACCGGCCCCAGCGTGTTGGTAATCAAATAGTAGGCATAACTCCTGAGGAAAAGAATCTCTCCCTTGCGGGGAGCAAGGGTGGTTTTTTCACTTTCAGTCAGTTTGTCATAGTTTTCAAGAAAGACATTACACCTGCTGATGGTGGGGAAGGCCCCTTCAGTGCGCGACCCGCCCTGGGCCCCGATCAGCATGCCCACCTGGGCCGAATAACTCTGCCCTGTGGTGGTGGCGGCCCATCCCGCAGGAGAATAACTGCCCATGTTGATGCGGTCGGCATTTGACCAACTGTAAGCTTCCACGTCACTCCCCACGCCACAGATGTAATGGCCCTGGTTGTAGTCGGGTTTGAAACGCAGAATCTGGTAGGTCCCCTTAACCAGGATATCTAAACCTTCAGGGGTTTTATAAAAATCCTGCGTAAGGGTGGTCACGGCTTTCTCCTCCAGAAAATCCTCGCTGCAGGATCCGAAAGCCAGCGTCAATGCGATGATCAGAATATATTTCTTCATTTTCTTTGATTTTAATGTTAATTAGAATCCTACCCTCAGGCCAAATACCGTGCTCTTGATGATCATGGTATTGTTGTTGGTTCCTCCGGTGAGGTCGCCTACAGAGTTGGTGGAGATCCAGCCATTGGTATCGTCAGGGTTGATCCCTGCTTTGACCACTTCACCACCAAAGAGGAAGGGATTGAGGAGCTGGCAGTAGACCTGGAGGTTTTTAATATGGATTTTGTCCAGGACCAGGGAGGGAAGATTATAGGCCAGGGAGATATTCCTGACGGCCACAAAAGAGCCGTTGTTGATCCAGGTGGCCCTGTTGACGGCATCCACCGACACCTTGGGCGCCGTTGTGGGCTGAGGCCATTTGGCGCTGTTGTTACCGGGCGACCAGAAATCAGAAGGATCGGCACTGCGGACATACCCCACGAAATTGCCTCCGGTGATCCCTCCGGGTATCAAAGAAGAGAGGTAGGACTGGCCAATGCGGGCATACATGAAGAAGGACAACTCAAAGTTATTGTAAGAGAAGGTGTTGGTCATACCGGCCACCCACTTGGGACGAATGGTCCCACGGATCACCATATCGTCGGAAGTTAGCTTGTAATCAGGGGTGCCCTGCTCCACCGGTTTATACTGGCCGGGGGCAAAATTGACCCCTGCAGCCGCCCATTTGGCGATCTCTGCCAGGTCTTCAGGGGTATCCTGCCACAACCCGTCCACTTCATACGTGCGGAAGACCTGCAGTGGATGCCCGATAAACCAACCACTGGACACCATATCCTCTTTGCCGTTGACCAGTTCGACAATCTCCTCCTTGTTGGTCGACCAGTTCAAATCGGTGCTCCACCTGAATCCCCGGCGGTCTATATTGACACTCGAAAGGGAAATCTCGATCCCCTGGTTTTTCATCTTTCCGATGTTGTACCAGATGCTGGAATAACCGATGACCGGCGGAATGTCACGGGTCATAAGGATATCGCTGGTATTGGACTGGTAAAGGTCAACCGACCCCGACAATCTGTTTTTCAGGAGGCCGAAATCCAAGCCGGCATTCCACTGGGCGGTTTTTTCCCACCCCAGCTCGGGATTGGCCATCATCATGGGGATATACCCGATGGCGGGGGCTGTTCCGAAGACATAATTGTACTGGGTCAGCGGCCCCATAGTGGTATAGGAGCCGACGCCGCTGTTACCGGTGACTCCCCAACCGAGGCGGAGTTTCAGCTCGCTGATGGCCTTGACAGGTTTCAGGAAAGACTCCTCCTGTAGTTTCCAGGCCAGGGCAAAGGAGGGGAAGAAGTCCCACTTGTTACCGGTGGCCAGTACGGAGGAGCCATCCCACCGCCCGGTGGCCGTCAGCAGGTAACGGTCGAGCAGGTTGTAATTGAAACGGGCCATGTACGACTGAAGGGAGCTTTCATTGAAACCGGTGCCGTAACTATCGGGTTTTCCATTAAGGTTGGCCCCCAGGTTATACCATTTACTTGAATTATACAGGATCTTGGAAGCTCCCAGGTTGGAGGACTCGCTGGTATAATATTGTGCCGATTGCATGAGGGTGGCCCCCAGGGTGTGTACGCCCACCTTTTTGTCGAAGAAGAGGAGGTTCTCAATCATATACTGCCATGATTCGCCGGATTCATATGAGGCCGTCGAAGTGGGCGGGTTGGAGCGACGCAGGAGTGTCGACTGGGATCCCTGGAAGGTGGCGTTGCGGTAATGGCGCAGGCCGGTTCCGAAATTCAAGCGGTATTTGACCCAGGGAGCGAACTTGATTTCCGTGTAGAGGTTGCCATTGAAATTGGTGGCCTGCCGGTGGTCTTCGGCATTATCGATGTCGATCAGGGGGTTCCACACCGGAATCGTGGTGTTGTTCCCCGGGAATTCAATCAGTTTACCCTGGTCATCATAGGGCTTGGCCATAAGATACTGGCTCAGGGCATTCCCATAGGCATCCCTGGGATAGGTGGCCGTTCCCGTGCGGTTACTGGCGCCATACTCCTGGATGGAACGCGAGGCACTGATGGAAGTCCCCACGTTTAACCATTGGGTGGGGGTGATATCCCCGTTCATCCTGAAGGTGTAACGTTCATAGGACTGGTTTTTCTGGGTGCCGTCGTTATTGAGGTAGCCCACCGACATATAGATCTTGGATACCGGTGTTCCGGCAGTGAAGGAAAGCAGATGGTTATGGGTCTGACTGGGCTTGGTCAGCAGGCCGATCCAGTCGGTGGTCGGAATATCACCGGCATTGTAAACGGGCACCTGGTCGGGCCACCCCAGCGCTTTCTCTTCGGTGGTGGCAGCCCGGGTCTTCACAGAGGCAAAGGTGCCGGGATCGTTCCACTGGTACCCAGCCCGTATGGCGGCCAGGGTCATGGGATCGCTGTTCCCGAACATCTGGATGTCGGCAAAGGGATCAGGATATTTCAACGCATTGGCCCCCGATTTATAAGTCCCCCCGTTGACGTGAGCCAGCCTGAAGCGGTCTATGGCTTCCCCTGCCGAAGCCCAGTCGGTCACCGAACTGATTTTATCGATCGACAGGGTGGCATCATAATGGACCGATACCGTCCCCTGACGGCCCGACTTGGTGGTCACCAAAACCACCCCGTTGGCCCCGCGTGATCCATAAATGGCCGTGGCCGAAGCATCCTTCAGAATCTCAATGCTGGCAATGTCATTGGGATTGATATCATTGATGGTCCCCATCAGGATGATGCCGTCCACTACAAACAACGGCGAGTTGGAACCATTAATGGAACGGGTCCCCCGGATATTGATGCTGGAGGTCTCTCCGGGCCGCACATTGGAGACAATGTCGACCCCCGCGGCCTTGCCCTGCATCGCCTGTATGGCATTCTGCACCGGCCGCTCCTTAATGGCCTTCTCGGTCACACTGGTTAAAGCCCCGGTCACATCACTCTTCTTGACCGTGCCGTAACCTACCACCACTACTTCATCCAGGCCAATGGTCTCCTCTTCCAGAACAATATTGAAAACCGTCTGGCTCCCCACAGGGATCTCCTGCGTTTTCATACCGACAAAGGAAACCAACAGAACAGCCGCATCAGGCGGAATCTGCAAAGAGAAATTGCCGTTCACGTCAGTGGTGACTCCTATGGCAGTCCCCCTGACCACCACCGAAACACCGGGTAGTGGTAACCCCATCTTATCGGTCACCTTCCCCCTTACCGCTTTCTGCTGCTGCTGCTCCAAAGGGGCCACCCGCTGCATTCCACCGCTGTTCATGGCCCATTGCGCCCGCAGATGACCCCCCGTAATAAAGGTCATCCCCATGACCATCAAAAGAATAACAAATATCCTCCCGACGGACTTTTCACACACACCCCCGAAAATGGGAATGTTCAAACTACGGTTTTTTTTCATAGGATTTAAATTAGTAATACTTAAATACTGTGAATCTGAAAATTAGAAATAATAGGACTTAAAATTTCTGCCCATCAGAATCCTAAACAAATTAGTAAAAAATACTCATAAAAAAAAGAGCTTATGATTAATTATTGGCTGAGAGTGATGATTCTATGGTAATTTATTAAATTTATCATGACAATCTTAACAACCAGGTTTATGGCAAGAGTAGTGGTCATGGGAGCTGGCGTGGCAGGCCACACGGCGGCGCAGATATTAAGAAGGAAATTGGGGAAGGGGCATGAGGTGATGGTCATTGCGCCCAATGCCAGATATCAGTGGATTCCCTCCAACATCTGGGTTGGCATCGGGCAGATGACGGAAAAGCAGGTGACATTTGAATTGGCGCCAGTGTACAAAAAGATGGGGATCACCTTTGTCAGGGCCAGGGCGGTCTCCCTCCATCCTGAAGGGAGGGGAGAGGAGATGAGGCCTTTTGTGACGGTGGTCTACACTGCCGGAGACAAAAAGGGGGAACAGGGGGAAATCGGTTATGATTACCTGATCAATGCCACGGGGCCGAAGCTCAACTTTGCCGCCACGCCCGGACTGGGGCCCGACGGGTACACAGAATCGGTATGCAGTTATGATCATGCGGCCCATGCCTGGGAGCAGCTGCAACGCTCGCTCGACAGGATGACCCGGGGTGAGCAGCAGCGCTTCCTGATCGGCACCGGCCACCCCATGGCGACCTGCCAGGGAGCCGCCTTTGAATATGCCCTGAATGTGGCCTTTGAAATCAACAAAAGGAAGCTCAACCACCTGGCTGAGATCACCTGGATCTCCAATGAATATGAACTGGGTGATTTTGGCATGGGGGGCGCCTTCATTAAAAGAGGGGGCTACATCACCTCCACCAAGGTTTTCACCGAATCGATCCTGGCGGAATACGGTATCCGCTGGATTAAAAGAGCCGGAATCACCAGGGTGGAACCGGGTGTGGTCCACTATGAGACCCTGGACGGGGAGAAGGGAACCGAGGCCTTTGATTTTGCCATGCTGATACCGGCATTTGCGGGGGTCGGACTGAGGGCGTTTGCCCGAGATGGCAGCGACCTCACCTCCAGACTCTTCGCCCCCAATGGACTCATGAAAGTGGATGCCGACTACACCCCCCGTCCCTTTGAGGAGTGGTCGGTCAGGGACTGGCCTTCGGTCTACCGGAACCCCGATTACGATAACCTCTATGCGGCCGGTATCGCCTTTGCCCCACCCCATCCCATATCAAAGCCCATGACCAGCAAAAACGGGCTCCCCATTTACCCCACGGCACCCCGCACCGGCATGCCCTCGGGCGTCATGGGAAAAATTGTCGCCCTGAACATCGCCCATCAGATCAAAACCGGAAAAACAGCGTGGCCTCATAAAGCCTCCATGGGCCAAATGGGGGCCGCCTGTATCGTCTCATCAGGATATGGCTTGCGCGATGGCATGGCCGCCACTATGACTGTCTTCCCCATCGTACCCGATTATGAAAAATACCCCCAATGGGGCAGGGACATCAGCTATACCGTTGGCGAACCCGGACTGGCAGGGCATTGGATCAAGCTATTGCTCCATGTGATGTTTATCTACAAGGCCAAAGGCCATCCCTTCTGGTGGCTCATCCCTGAATAGAGGAGATTGAAGTAAGAAAGGCCCACCCATAAAATGAGAAGGCCAGGAAGGCCCTTCAATCGTATTTACCGGGCGGAGACCTGTCAGATCAGCAGCCTGCCGAAAAAATAAAACAATCAGAAAATAAAATAGTATGCTCAGAAAAAATATCGCCAGGGGATACAAGGATGAAGCCTATCCACCCATCCCCACCCGGGCCACCCGTTTCTGGAGGAAAGCCTTCCTCTGGCAGGTCGTCCGTTTTTTCGTACTGAACCTGAAGATCATGCGCATCGTCGTAGGCGGCCACAACTGACCAGGGCTGGCCGCACTCATAACCCGCTGAGGTACTGGTCCACCAGTATTCTATTCAGCGAAAAGCCATAGTGTTACAACTGGCCGCACTCAGAAGCCGCTGAGGTACTGGTCCACCTGGACAAGCCGGTTTTCCATCCAGGAGAGCATGTAGGTGGTTTCGGTATTCAGGTCAGAGACTTTCTCAGGCCATTTGCGTTGTTCGCGGGCGTAAGCCCCGGATGTGAGCAGAAGCTGCCGGTAGGCTTCCACACGGGCCGAAAGACGGGTCATGGACAATTCTCCCTGCCGGAGTTCCCCCCACCGGGTTTTCAGTTTGCTGCGGAACCCTTCGGGATTGGCTTCCATCATACGGATCAGGAAGGCATTTGGCCGGCAATAGCGCGAGTCGGTACGGGGAATGCCCGTGACTCCGATAAACTCACCGGCCCGCAGGTCGATTTTAGAGCCATCCCACTTGCGGCCCCAGGAGGCATCCAGGTCCCACGGGGTGATGAAGAACTTCTCCCAGCCGTTGCCAGCAAAAGAAAAATAGGTGTTCTTGCCGGTATTGTCATCAGCCCCGATGGCATTCATAAAAAGCAGATAATCGACCAGGTTCGTCATATCGATCCGCGAGGAGATATTGGTCACGAAATCAGACGTCCCTGACAGCGAAGTAAACCGGATAAAATTGCGCAGGGGTTCCCATTTCACCTGTGGGGAGGAAGTTGCCCCGTTTTCGGCCTGGTATTCCAGTTCCCACCCGTCCCATGTATCAACACCGTTATTATAGGAGGCATCGCCGTTGATAAATTCGGTGGAAGCACTCCACTGGCTGGCTTTATAGGAGTAACCCTGTTTTTTATTGAGTTGCAGTTGTTTGCGGTCGACCCGTTCGGTAAGACAATAGAGTCCCTGATAGCTGTTGTTGAGGATGAGTTCCACGAAGCGGCCTCGGGTACCGTTAATCGCCCCCGGCTCCTTGGAGATGTGGGGCACCTTGTTGATTGCCGTCCATAAGTCGGTGGAGAGGCGGTTGCGCATCCTGGCATGGTCGACATACATGGCATCCAGAATCCAGTCCCCGTCATCGCGCAATCCCAGCAGCCGGGTGCCGCCATCAATCTCCTCCTCCCCGGTGGCCATCCTTAGTTCCACACTGTAGGACTTCTTGGGAAACTGTTGTGCCAGTCCGCCCCTGAATTCGATGCCTGCCCGGTGGGGCGGAAAATAATAGAGAGAATCGTTGGTAGCAGCCGTGGGATCCAGCAGCGACAGGAAACAAGGGGTTTTAGGATTGTTGACAATGGTACCCTGGACTTCCACATTCACCAGGGGCAGCGAAGTCAGCACCAGCTTTACGGGGTCTCCCTTTTTTCCGGTTTTTCCGGAAGGTATAATTTCCAGGACAGCCCCCGGGGCCCATCCGGGCAACGTAACCCGCGCGTTGTTGGTGACCGAGACCCCGCCTGCCGTGTAGGAAGTGATGTTCTGGCCGGCCAGGAAAAGGGTTACCTGACGGGTATCACCCGGAGAAAGGGAATAGTAAAAGGTCCCTGAAGCGATATCGGCTGGACAGGGGAAACCATTGATGCGGACGGAAGTGATAATGGGAACGGCAGCAGGAGAACTCACCGATACGGTGTAAGTTTGGCGGGCCCCCGAGGCAGCCGTCACCGTATAGATCACCGGCTTGGCAAAATCGACGGCCGTTCCTGAGGCCGGAGAGACTGTGGCCCCGGGGGAGACCTCGATCACGGGCACCAGCATGCCCGAAGGATCATCTTCGTCAAAAAGCAAGGCCACATAGAAATTGGGCTTGTCAATCACACCGCTATAGTCTTTGGAAAGCCCGGGATTGTTGCTTTTGGTGATCCTGAAGGAAAGAAGGTCCGCCGCATCACTCAACTCGGGAGGATCATCCTCATGGCACGAGGGGAGCACCAACACCAGCAGGGATACCAGCCATAGGAGCGTATATTTTGCTTTTTGCATCACAGATCAGTTTTTTAAAATTTATGTTCTTTCTCTGTACAAGGTCCTCCGCAGAGGGTATTTTATATTACGGTTTTTAGTAAGTGAGGTTTCCCTTCGGTTCAGCAACACCCCATGACGGCTTCCAGGAAAAGCGCCGGTTGCTCGGCATGGAGCCAATGGCCAGCTCCGGGGATATCAATGATCCTGGCTTCTGGGTAAATTTCCCTGATGGCCGGGAGGTCGTTATCGGTGATATAGGGCGATAAAAGGCTACGGATAAAAACCACCGGGTAGGAGGTGATGGGAATGCGGTCGTCGAGCCAGCTTCGGTTGACGCCTGAAACGATCTCCTCGAGATGGTCGTAGAGGACAGGAGCGTTCAGCCGCCAGATCAATCGGTGGGTATGGGCGTCGCGGGCGGTATTCTTCATCAGAAACTGAATGATGCGGCGATCTCCGATTTTCTCGGCCAGCCGCTCCTCCACCTGGTTGCGCCCGGTCCACTGCGAAATAGCGGTTTCCTGGATCGCCAGCAGAATATTGCGGTGCAGGTAATACTGGCTTTCGTCCTCCTGTTCGAGATAATCCTTCGGGGCAATGTCGGCCACGATCAGTTTCCTGACCTTTTCAGGATAATCGGCCGCGAAGTACATAGCCACCTTCCCTCCCATGCTGTGCCCCAGAAGAACGGCCGGCTCCAGATGGTGCTCTTCAAAGAATAAGGCCAGGTCATCGCGCATCTCCTTATAGGTATGCCCGGGATCATGGGGCGACCTCCCGTGATTCCGCAAGTCGACCGCCCATACCGTATATTTTTGCGACAGCCGCCTGGCTACCGTCAGCCAGTTGTCTGAAGCGCCGTAAAGGCCGTGAAGAATGACCAGAGGGGCACCATTCCCCTCCTTTCGGTAAAAAAGCCTGACCATCAATTCAACCCATTACATAATTAATCTCTCAGACAGGCCAGGTATTTCCCGATGGTCTGTTCCAGTCCGTAATAAAGGGCATCGGCAATGAGGGCATGCCCGATGGAGACTTCATCGAGAAATGGAATGGTGGTTTTGAGAAAGCCGAGGTTGGCCAGATTCAGATCATGCCCCGCATTGAGCCCCAGTCCGAGTTGGTGGGCCTGGAGGGCGGCGGCCCGGAATGGGGCAACGGCGGCTTCACGATCATGGGGATACCCTGAGGCATAGGGTTCGGTATAAAGTTCGATGCGGTGCGCCCCTGTCAGGGCGGCGTGCTCCACCATCTCAGGATCGGGATCCACGAAAAGGGAGGTGCGGATCCCTGCTTCCCGCAGGCGGGCGACCACGTCCTGCAAAAAGTGAAGGTGGTGGCGGGTATTCCATCCGTGATCACTGGTGAGCTGCCCCGGGGCATCGGGAACCAGGGTCACCTGGTCGGCCCTGACGGCCGTCACCAGATCAAGGAATTCCGGCGTGGGATAGCCTTCAATATTAAACTCAGTGGAGATAACCGGTTTCAGATCAAAAACATCCTGCCGGCGGATATGACGCTCGTCGGGACGGGGATGAACGGTGATGCCCTGAGCCCCAAAACGCTGACAATCAATGGCCACCTGAACTACGTCAGGGACATCCCCCCCCCTGGCATTCCTCAGCGTGGCTATTTTGTTTATATTTACACTAAGTCTCGTCATTTTGTTAATTTTGGAGCTGCAAGTTACAACTTTGAACACAAATAGAAAAATCCTTCCCGGTGGAACCCTTGGCTGAAAACCTGATTGCAGATCACTTGCCGGCAGTGCGACCCGCCGATACCGGTCAGCAGGTCTTAAACCTGATGGATGTTTGCCGGGTGACCCAGTTACCCGTCGTCAAGGAGAAGGAATACCTGGGGATGATCACCGACAAGCTGATCGATGATCTCAACCTGGCCGGTGAGCGGATGGAGGCCCATACCCTTCCTCTCCACACCCCGCATGTGCATGCCGGGCAGCACCTCTTCGAGGTGGCTGCAGTGATGTACAAACTCAACCTGGAGGTCATCGCCGTTGTTGACGATGAACATAACTACCTGGGTGCCATCCTCTTAAAGGATATCTCGGCCAGGCTGGCCCGCCTCTTTTCGGTGACCGAACCCGGAGGAGTCATCATCCTCAGAACCACCTGGAACAACTACTCCTCCAGCCAGATCAGCCAGATCATCGAAGGCAACGACACCCGCATCCTCAGTCTTTTTGTCAGCCGCTCCGAAAAAAGCGACCTCATCGATGTGACCATCAAACTGGATAAAGTCGACCTCTCGGCCGTCATTCAAACCTTCACCCGTTACAACTACGAGATCGCTGCCGTCTACATGGACGACAGCATGCTCGATGACATGTATGAAGACCGGCTGGAACAGTTCCTCAAATATCTGAACATGTAAATCGAAGACCAGGTCAGGAGACTAGGATGACGGGCGTGAAGCGCATAAACTGGTTCACATCGATATACAACTGAAGAGCAAGTCATTAACAAACAATTATACAAGTGAAAGTTGCTGTTTTTGGTACCCAGGTCCAGCAGGAGTACCTCCCTGTATTGAGACAGTTTTTCCACCACCTGAACACCCATGACGTGGAAACCATCATCTACCGCCCCTTCGATACCTTCCTCACCCGGGAAATGAACTTCACTCCCCATGTCGACGGCTTCTTCAGCTCCCATGAGGATTTCAGTCCCGACACCAGCCTGGTTTTCAGCATCGGGGGAGACGGCACGTTTCTCCACTCCTTTCTGACGGTCAGAAACTCCAATATCCCCATCGCGGGGGTCAACAGCGGAAGGCTGGGTTTTCTGGCCGATATCGGGAGGAACCATGTCATTGACGGGCTCACCAGCATTCTGGAAGGGAAGTACACCATCGTAGAAAGAAGCCTTCTGGAGGTGAACCTGTTCGGGGCCCCCAATTTTGACTTCAATTATGCCCTGAATGAAATGACAGTCCTCAAAACCGACAGCTCCTCGATGATCAACATCACCACCTGTATCAACGGGGAATTCATGAATTCGATCTGGGCCGACGGACTGATCATTGCCACCCCAACGGGATCAACGGCCTACTCGCTGAGCGTGGGGGGGCCCATCCTGGCGCCTGATGCCGCCAATTTCGTCATCAACCCCATTGCCCCCCACAACCTGACCGTCAGACCAGTGGTCGTTCCTGACCATTACGAACTGACCCTGAAGGTGGAAGGACGGGGCAATCAGTTCCTGACCTCCCTGGACTCCCGCTCCATTGCCGTGCCCCTCTCTGCTACCCTGACCATCCGCAAGGCGGACTTCAGGGTGAGAACCCTCCACCTGCCCGGACAGACCTTTTTCCAGACCCTCCGCCATAAGCTGATGTGGGGCGCCGACAACCGTAATTGATAAATTTTCAGGGCTTAACAATTTTTAACCTCACTTAGGGTTTTATAAGAGCGTCCGGGTGCGGAAGTTTTTAAATTATATTACTTTTGTACCACTCTTTTACGTTTATGTTTAAGAGATTTTTTCTTGCAGTTCATTGATTTATTGTAAGTTACAGAAGGCCAAATCAGAAAGTCCTTCCAGTGAAAATGGCACATACCCGTGGCTTTTCAGTGGCAGGCCATTCCGGTCCGACGGCTTACATCATCCAGTGAATAAATGACTTACCACGACCCGGTGCAGCATGGATAAATGAAAAGGAAGATCCGATGAGGAAGTTGGTTTTATGGCTATTAATGTTGATGCCGGGGGGAGTGGTTTATTCGCAGGTGACGGCCGATATCGGGTTATGGGGCGGGGCTTCGGGCACCCTGGGGGATCTCAGGGGCAACACACTGTTTCCCACCACATTTCCCACACTGGGAGCCTATTTCAGGTACAACTTTAACCAGCGCACCAGTGCGCGGTTGATGTTTCTTTCGGGGAAAGCCGCCGGAGAAGGGACCATCCTGGGGCAGCCCTGGGCCTTTGATAAGGCCGTACAGGACCTTTCCCTCCAGGTGGAGATCAACTACCTGAAGTACATGCTGGGAAACAAAAAGAGTTCCTTCACCAGTTATCTGACCGCCGGCGGAGGGGTGATGTATTACAATTACGAACCGCGGGTGGGGGGAACCACGCCTGAGGAGACGGGAATAGGGAATATCAATCCCTCCCATCCTGATGCCGGGATCGGAAGTACCCAATCGGTGATCACCCCTACCCTTCCTTTCGGAATAGGAGTGAAGTTCAATATGGGCAAACGGGTGGGACTGGGTGTGGAATACCAGATGCGCAAGCTTTTCAATGATGGATTGGATGATCTGGATGATCCCATGGGGAGCGTAGTGAGAGATCCTGCCGACCCCACGAAGATCACCCAAACCAGCAGTTTCACCGACCAGCTTCATAACAACGACTGGATAGGATTTCTGGGGGTCCATCTGACTTTCAAGGTATACATGGGAAGTAAGCCTTGTCCCGCTTACGATTCAAAATATTAACACAGAGTGTCGATTAAAGAAAAACTAAATTTCAGCAAGATACCCAGGCATGTGGCCATCATTATGGATGGCAACGGCCGGTGGGCCGCACGCCATGGCAACACGCGGAGCTTCGGGCATGAACAGGGGATTGAGGCGGTCCGCTCGACCATCGAAGGGGCCGGCGAGATCGGGATCTCCTGGCTGACCCTTTTTGCCTTCTCCACCGAGAACTGGTCACGCCCCAAAGAAGAAGTGGAAGCCCTCATGAGTCTGCTGGTGTATGCCATAGAAGCCGAAACCGATAACCTGATGGAGAACAATGTCACCGTCAGAGTCATCGGCGACACCGCCAAGTTGCCCGGCCCTGTGCATGATAAACTCTACAGTTGCATCGATAGACTGAAAGACAACACGGGACTGACGGTTATCCTTGCCTTGAGTTACAGTTCCAAATGGGAGATTACCGAAGCCGTCAAGAAAATCGCGGCCGACGTATGTCATCATACCATTGACTCCTCCGATATCAACAACGAACTATTTGAAAAATACTTGTCCACCGCCGGGATCCCCGATCCGGAGCTGTTGGTCCGCACCAGCGGCGAATACCGCATCAGTAACTTCCTTTTGTGGCAAATCGCCTATTCAGAACTCTATTTCACGGATATCCTGTGGCCTGACTTCAGAAAGGAGGATCTCTTTGAAGCCATTGCCGATTTTCAGGGCCGTGAACGGAGATTCGGAATGACAAGTGAACAAATAGCCGGTTAAATTAATCAGAACAGCATGCGAAAGAAAATTTTGCCCATACTCCTCTTTTTATTGGTGGGTGTCACCGGTGCATGGGGACAGGTTACCGACAGTACTCTTTTTTCAGTTTACTACGGGAGCCCCAAAAAGCTCACCATTGCCGGCGTCGACATTTCCGGCATCCGTTATCTCGACCGCGACGTACTGATACAGCTCTCCGGACTGAGTGTCGGGCAGGAGATTGACGTGCCCGGGGAAGAGGTGACCGCCGCCATCAGAAAACTGTGGCAACAGGGTCTCTTTTCTGATATTAAAATCAGCGCCGCCAAAATAAGTGGCAACGAGATCTGGCTGGACATTTATCTTCAAGAACGCCCCCGCATGGGCGATGTGAACTACTCGGGGATTTCCAAATCGGAAAAAGATGACATCACCGCCAAGGTGCTGCTGCTCAAGGGGAGTCAGGTGACCGATAACCAGATCAACAACGCACAGCGCCTGATCCGCAATATCTTTCTGGAAAAGGGATTTCTCAATACGGAAGTGAACATCATCCAGCGCGACGATACGACACAGGCCAATACCATCATCCTGGATATCAACGTCGATAAGAAGGAAAAGGTAAAAGTCCAGGATGTGATCATTCACGGGAATGAAGAGGTGAAGGAGGCCGTTCTGGAGCGGGCCATGAAAAAAACCAACGCCAAAAAGCTGACCAATTTCTTCAGGACCAAGAAATATCTGGAAGATAAGTTCCGTGAAGACAAGGTGAACCTGGTCAAGAAGTACAACCAGAAAGGCTACCGTGATGCCGTAGTGGTCAGGGATTCGGTCTATGCAGCAGACAAGAAGAACCGGGTCAACGTGGAGATGTGGGTCGAAGAGGGGGACCGCTACTATTTCCGTGATATCCGCTGGGTAGGCAACACCATATATCCTTCAGATTACCTGAGTACTTATCTGGGCATCAAAAAGGGGGATGTCTTCGACCAGAAGCTGTTGAACAAGCGACTCAAGGAGGATGAAGATGCCGTACTGAATATTGCCTATCAGGACAATGGTTATCTCTTTTCTGACATCGAACCGGTGGAAGTGAACATCGACAAAGACAGCATCGATTTGGAGATGCGGATATATGAAGGGAAGCAGGCCACCATCAACAAGATTGGGATTGTCGGGAATACCAAAACGCACGAGCACGTGGCCCGGCGGGAACTGCGGACTTACCCGGGAGATTTGTACAGCAAGACCAACATCATCCGTTCTGTCCGTGAGCTGGCGCAGTTGGGCCATTTCGACCCGGAGGCCATCTTGCCCGATGTGGTCCCCCACCCTGAAGATGGGACGGTAGACGTCAACTACGAACTCGAGGAGAAAGCCAACGACCAGATCGAACTTTCGGGGGGCTGGGGTGCCGGTATGTTCGTAGGTTCTGTGGGGTTGAAATTCGCCAACTTCTCGGCACGTAATATCCTGAATAAGGAGGCCTGGCGCCCCCTCCCCAGTGGTGACGGTCAGACCCTGAGCTTGCGCTACCAGACCAGCGGCCAGTATTACAAAACCGCCAGCCTCTCCTTCTTTGAGCCCTGGCTGGGAGGTAAGAAACCCAACTCCTTCTCCATGTCCTTCTCCTGGTCACGCGTTAACTTCAGCGCCAACAACTACTACCAGAATTACTACAATAATCCCTATAGCGGCTATGGTGGTTATGGCGGATACTCCCCCTACGGTTATGGCGGGTATTCCCCTTATGGTTACGGCGGATACGGCTCGTATGGTTATGGCGGCTACGGCAGCTACTATGGCGGTTATGGCGGTTATTACCCGACCTACACCTATGACTACGATTCGGAAGATTCGGATGAGGCCAATGATGAGATCTGGGAAACCCTGGCCTTTTCCCTGGGGTATGGCTACAGGCTTAAATGGCCCGATGACTACTTCACCATCACCCATGAAGTAGCCTTCGAACACTACAATCTCCAGAATATGGCCACCTATTTTGATTTTCTGGCCGACGAACAGGGTAATGTAAATGGGACCAGCAACAACATTAGTTTCAAGACCGTCATCGGCCGCAATTCGGTCGACAATCCCCTCTATTCAAGAAAGGGATCGGCATTCTCGCTGACCATGAAGTTCACTCCCCCCTACTCCTGGTT